>Ga0182792_1001277_pt1 | contig 20904 bp, 17 predicted proteins | sample Passage237B_FD_130497 | JGI IMG/M metagenome (GOLD analysis project Ga0182792, IMG submission 130497) | Cellulose adapted compost microbial communities from Newby Island Compost Facility, Milpitas, CA, USA - Passage2 37B (version 2) (version 2) ...
GAGACCTCGAACCGCACCCGCTCGCAGCAGCAGCCGCCGGTCAGGGGCAGGGCCGGCTCGGGGACCTCATCGGATTCGCTCATGGGTCCAGGGTAGCCGGGCCGCCCGGTCGTCCGGGCGGCCCGGTCCCGGTCCGTCCCGCTCGGCCCAGCGGGAGGACCTTCCGCCTCAGCGGCGGAACTTGAACAGCTTGGTCCGGACCGAGCGCTTGCCGGTCTTCGAGTTGACCGCGGTCACGCGGGCCGCCAGCCGGGAGGTCTTCACATGGCTCTTCAGCGCCCGCTTGCCCCGCTTGGTCAGGACCATGCCGGTCTGCCACGGCACGCCCTTCGGCAGGTACCGGCCGCCCTTGACGGTGGAGGAGCCGACCGGGGTGATCAGCTTGAACCGCACCTTGACCTTGCAGTTGAGCGAGCAGCGCACGCTCACCCGGAGGATCTTGCCGACCTTGACCTTGTGGCCGCCCCCGGTGGGAGCGACCGCGACGAAGAACTTCTTCGCCGCGGCGGTGGCGGCGCCCTCACCTCCCGGGTCGCTCTTCGCCGAGCCCGAGGCGGGCAGTAGGCATAGGGCCAGCACGATCGCGGTCGCGGAAACGGTCTTTCTCATCTTCACCCTGCATCCCTGGTCTGGTTGGACTGCTTTGGACCAGCGATCTACCCGGACCGGCGGATCCCTAACCCGACCGGCGCCGCGGCGAGCCCTCCCGCCGGCCGCCCGCCGCGGGCGGCCGGGTCAGCCCGGGGTGGAGGCGGTGCCCTCCGCCTCGGACTCGACCGGCCCCTCGGCCGGGTCCTCCTCCGGCGGGTTGGCGGAGCGCTCGGAGCCGGCGATGATCTCGTCGGGGGCCTCGCCCTTGGGGATGAAGCCGGACTTCATGCCGAAGTAGACCGCCTGGGGGTGGTGGGCGATGATCGCGACCGTGGACTGCTCCGGCATCACCGCGTAGCCGCCGGAGAGGTACATGCCGATCTGGTCGAGGTCGAGCAGCTCCCAGACCTTCTCGTGCTCGGACTGGTCCGGGCAGGCCGGGTAGCCCCAGGAGTAGCGGCGGCCCTGGCTCGAGGGGATGCCGAGATCCTGGCGCACCTTGTAGTGGAGCCATTCGGCCATGCCCTCGGCGGACTGGACGCTGAGGCCGTGGGTGAAGAGCTGCTCGGCGAATTCGCCCTCCTCGTGCAGGCGGTCCATCCGCTCGGTCGCCTCGGGGCCGACGGTGACGCCTTGCAGGGCGACCACGTCGCGGATCCCTTCGTCGTTCAGCGGCCGGTAGAAGTCGGTCAGGCAGATCCGGTCGTGCTTCGGCTGGCGGGGGAAGACGAGGCGGTTGATCTCCTTGTCCTGGTCCTCCGGGTCGAAGATGACCAGCTCGTTGCCGTCCGCATTGCACGGGAAGTAGCCGAGCCGGGCACGGGGGTGGAGGTAGTCCTGCTCGCGCCACATGCGCTCGAGCCGGGGCCGGAAATCCTCGTTTACGAGCTTCTCCCACTCCTCGCCCTTGACGCCCTTGCCGCCCCAGTGGAGCTTGAAGAGCACATGCAAGTCGAGGTGGTTGAAGACCTCGTCGAAGTCGACCGGGATCTCGCGCACGCCCCAGAACGGTGGCTCCGGGATCGGGGCGTCGGTGCGGGCCGTCGAACGAACTGAATCGTCGGTCAGCGGCGGAAGGTTCTCCTCGATCACGGGCTTGTTGCGGTAATCCTCGGCCTCCTGGCGAAGCCGGGCGATCAGGGCCTCACGGGCCTGGTCGTCGATCAGCGCGTCCATCGTGTCGAGCCCCTGGAAGGCATCCTTGCAGTAGATGACCCCGGGCTCGTAGACCTCGTCGGACTCCTTGCCGTGCGGGTAGAGGGTGCGGCGGCCGAAGTCGCGGTTGATCGCGGCGCCGCCGATCAGCACCGGGTACTCGAGTCCGCGCGAATGGAGCTCCTGGACGGCGATCGGCATCTGCTTCGAAGTCGAGACCAGCAGCGCGGAGAGGCCGATCGCGTCGGCGTCGTGCTCGATCGCCGCGTCGATGATCGTGTCGACCGGAACCTGCTTGCCGAGGTCGATCACCGTGTAGCCGTTGTTGGTCAGGATCGTGTTGACCAGGGACTTGCCGATGTCGTGGACGTCACCGAAGACTGTCGCGATCACGACCTTGCCCTTGGTGTGCCCATCGATCCGGTCGAGGTAGTTCTCAAGCCGGGCGACGGCCTTCTTCATCACCTCGGCGGACTGGAGGACGAACGGCAGGATCAGCTCGCCGGCCCCGAACTTGTCGCCGACCTCCTTCATGGCGGGGAGGAGGACGTCGTTGAGGGTGGGAACCGCGCCGATCTTCTCGACCGACCGGTCGATCCAGTCCTCGACGCCGTCCTTCTTCCGGCGGAGGATCATGAAGTGGAGCGCTTCCTCCGGCTCCATGCCGGCGGTCGCGTCCTCGGCCTCCTCTTCGGCCTCGTCGCCCTTCGATTCGAAATGCTGGATGAACCGCTCGAGCGCGTCCTCGCGCCGGTTGAAGACCAGGTCCTCGGTCAGCTCGACCTCCTCGGCCGAGATCTCGCCGTAGGGCTTGATGTGGTTCGGGTTGACCATCGCCAGGTCCAGGCCGGCCTCCACGCAGTGGTGCAGGAAGATCGAGTTCAGCACCGCGCGGGCGGGCTGGCTGACGCCGAAGCTCACGTTGGAGACCCCGAGCGAGGTCTTTACCCCGGGGATCTCCTGCTTGATCCGGCGGATGCCCTCGATCGTCTCGATCGCACTCGGCCGCCACTCCTCGTCGCCGGTGGTCAGGGTGAAGGTGAGGTCGTCGAAGATCAGGGATTCGCGGTCGAGCCCATGCTCGTCGCAGACCATCTCGGTGATCCGCTTGGCGATCTCGACCTTGCGATCCGCCGTTTTGCCCATGCCTTCTTCGTCGATGGTCAAGGCGATCAGACAGGCACCGTGGGCCTTGGCCAGCGGGACCACGGTGTCAAGCTTGGCGCGTCCGGCCTCGAGGTTGACCGAGTTGACGATCGCCCGGCCCGGGATCTGCTCCAGCGCGGTCCTGATCACGTCCGGCTCGGTCGAGTCGACCTGGATCGGGGCGGGCTGGGTCAGCGAGAACCGCTTCACCACCTGCCTCATCTGCTCGTCCTCGTCCTGGCGCTCGGTCAGGGCGACGCAGACGTCGAGCACGTGGGCGCCGCCTTCGACCTGGTCCTCGGCGACTTGGAGCAGGGCGTCGTAGTCGTCGGCCAGCAGCAGTTCCTTCGCCTTGCGCGAACCCTGTGAGTTGACCCGTTCGCCGACCATGGTCGGGGCCGGCTCCTGGACCAGCGCGGTCGCCGTCATCATCGAGGAGACCTTGATCTCACCCGGCTCGGGCCGCGGGCCCGGCTTGAGGTCGCGGACCCGGTCGGCGATCGCCTTGATGTGATCGGGTGTCGTCCCGCAGCATCCCCCGACGACGCCTACCCCGTAGCGCTCGACGAACTCGCCCAGCGTCGCGGCAAGCGGCTCGGGCTTCTCGGGGAAGATCGTCTCGCCATCGGGGCCCTGCAAGGGCAGACCAGCATTAGGGATGCAGTGGACCGGGCGGGTCGAGTTCTCGCCGAGATAGCGGATCGCGTCGCGCATGTCCTCGGGGCCGGTCGAACAGTTGAGGCCGATCACGTCGACCTTGAGCGCCTCCAGGGTGGTGAGGACCGCCTGAATGTCGGTGCCGAGCAGCATCTTGCCGCCATTCGGCAAGAGCGAAACCGATATCTGGATCGGGACGCCCCGCCCAACCTCTTCGAAGGCGGCGCGGGCCCCGAAGATCGCGGCCTTGACCTCGAGAATGTCCTGCGCGGTCTCGATGATGATCAGATCGGCGCCGCCCTTGACCAAGCCGCCGGCCTGCTCGGTGAAGACGGTGACCAGCTCTGGGAAGCGGATCTGGCCGAGGGTCGGGTCATCCGACGCGGGCAGGTGCCCGGTCGGTCCGATCGAACCGGCGACGAAGCGGTCCGGGCCGGCCGCTTTGCGGGCGATCTCGGCGGCCTTGACGTTGATCTCCTCGGTGTGGTCGGCCAGGCCCCACTCGTCGAGTTTGATCCGCGAGGCCTGGAAGGTGTCGGTCTCGACCACCTCGGCCCCGGCTTCGAGCATCGAGGCATGAACCCCCTCGATCACGTCGGGGCGGTTCAGGACCAGGGCTTCGTGGCATTTGCCGGCGAGACCGCCGTAATCCTCCTGGGTCAGGTCGAACATCTCCAGGGTCGCGCCCATTCCGCCGTCGAAGACGACGATGTGGTCCTGAATTGCCTTGAGATAGTCGCGTTCGGCCATCAACCGAGGATACCGATGCTGTAAACCTGATCGGGATTCGGGATTTGCCTATCGTCGAATAAGTTTGGGCTATGAGTTCGACCCCGTATGTGGCGCTGCTCCGGGCGGTCAACGTCGGTGGGACCGGCAAGCTGCCGATGAAGGAGCTGAAGGCGATCTGCGAGGAGGCGGGCTTTCAAGAGGTCGCCACCTACATCGCGAGTGGAAACGTGGTGTTCCGTTCGGATGACGGACCGGAGAAGGTGAAGGACATTCTCGAGATGAGACTGACCGAGTACGCGGGCAAGAAGATGGACGTCTTCGTTCGCACCGCTCGCGAGATGCGGGATCTGGTCGAGATAAACCCCTATCCCGACGAGCACGGCAACCGCGTTGTGGCGCTATTTCTGGACCGGAAGCCGCCGAAGGATCTTGATTCGATCGTCACCGGAGTTCAGGGCGAGCGATTCACGACGGCCGCTCGCGAGATCTTCATTCACTACCCGGAGGGAATGGGCGTCTCGAAGTTGAAGTTCGGATCGCAACTGGTCGGCACGGCCCGCAACATGAACACGGTCACAAAACTGGCCGAGATGGCGGCCGGCTAGGCGGTGGTGGTGCCGAGCAGACTGCCGATCCCGGGATGAGGCTCATATCTCGGGGCGTTTCCTCGGGAGCACGCACGGCCCTTCGCACCTCAGGGCCCGGTGGGGTCCGTCTTCTCGAGCGGACACGACTGACAAAGTTGGCCTCCTTCGGTCCGGTAAGCGAGGCAGCAGGTGTTACGCCGATGGAATTCCTCGCCCCAGTCGTTCTCGGCCCGCTCGATCCTGACCGCGAGTCGGGCATCCGGGCTTTCCGGGCCGACCGTCAGGCGGGTCAGCTCCAAGGCAAGGTCCGGACGGTCGAACGCCTTCCCCGACCAGACCAGCGACTGGGCGAGCCGGTCGGCGGCCGCGTGCCAGAGCGTCTTGGCCGGCCTCAACCCCTGCTCGTCGAGCCACTCTATCGTCGGTTCGAGCAGCTCGGCGAAGCCGGTCCGCAGGCGCTCGGCCAGGGTCGCGAAGTCATCCGGGGCGGCGTCGTTCGAAATGGCGGCGGGATCGGCCACCTGGATCCCACGATCCGAGGTGATCGCGCTCGCTCTGACCAGGCCTCCCTCCGCGGCGAGCAGCACGTTGTCGGCGGTCAGCTCGGGCAACAGGCCGGCCGCCAGGACGAAAGAGCCGCCGAGGTCGGCGATCGCGCGAGCCACGCTCTCCAGCAGCCACTCGGCCCGAATGTGGGCTTCCGGCGGCCCGGCCATGCCGTTGATCTGGGAGAGCAGCAGGGCCTGGACTCGACCGCTGCGGTCGAGTTCGCCGGCGGAAAACCAGCCGTCACCAGGACTTTCGCGGCGCTCGACGATGATCCCGTAGCCGTCTGCCCGGGCTGCGGAGACCCGACCTAGCGCACGGTCGAACCCTTCTATCTGGACGTTCTCGTCCACCTCGTCAGTCTTTCACTCGGATCACGAGCCGTCGGGCCGGGCCGTTCAGCGGCTTGATTCGAAATCGAAGACGCTGGCCCCGGAATCGGGGCTTGGCTCGCCACGAGAAGTGCCGTGCTGCGGGACCGACCTTGATCCGGCGCAGCCGGTGGCCGCGCAGCCAGATCGCTGCCCGGTCCCGGGTCTGGTTGGTCGTCCAGAGCGAAATCCTGACCCGGCCCCCGGGACGCACCCGGAACCTGTTCACCCCGACCGCGAGTCGCGTCTTCGTGGCCGGGCGGCCGATCCGGACCGAGGTCGAGGCCACATTCACCTCGCGGGGCGGGTCGACCGACTCGATCCGGCTGCGGATCAGGTAGCTGCCCGCCCGGGACGGGTTGACCGCGCCGATGCCCGCGGTCGCCGCGCCGCGGTCTTCCTGGTTGAACCGCAAGCTCAAGCCCATCAGCCGAAAGCCGTGGTAATTGCCGGGCACGGTGAAGCTGATCAAGGTCGATTCGGAGTCTCTCACCCGGCCGCCGTCGGCGGCCAGAGCGAGGCCATCCTCCACGGTGGCGAGGATCGGGTCTGCCAACTGCCAGTTCAAGGTCCAGGTTCGCACCCGATTCTCTCCGGGGCCGTTCGAATAGATCGCCTTGTCATCGAAGTCTCCGGAGTCGGTCACCATGTCGAGCGAGCCGATCCGTTGCCCTGCGACCGGGTTCGGGTCGAGCTCGAATCCGGCCACCGCGATCTCGAAGTCGAACGGCTGCGGCACCGTTTGCGATTGGGTCACGGGGATCTCGAAAGGCCGGCTGATCGCGCCCGGCAGCGGGTCGGCCAGCACGGGCGGTTTCACGCCGGCGTCAAAGGCGAGGACGGACTGCGGTGTCGCGAAGCCGGCGAGTACCAGGGCCATGCCGAGCAGCATTTTCGGGCGAGGGAACATTGGCGGGCCAGCGTACCGACAGATCCGAGTGCGGTCAGTCACGCGGCTTTCCGGCCCTGCTCCGGTATCTTGACTCTTCGGTTGCCCTAATAAACCGGGCGCTGCCAAGCATGCAGATCGAAGAATTCCTCTTTTCAGTTTCCGATGCCCTGCGCTGGCCCGTGCTGGTCATGGCTCTCGTGGCGCTGGCCTGGTCGGTGATCGAGGTCGGCATCCTCGTAGCGGAGATCTGGCGGCGCCGTTGGCGGTCGATCGGCTCGCTCGAGAACGCGGTCGACCAGGCCGAGATCGACCTCGCCCAGGGCGACCAGATCGGCGCGATCTCGGCCCTGGCCTCGGTCGCCTGGAGCCGCCCGATGCGCGAGACGATGGAGGCGATAGTCGTCCTCAGGCCGGTGCCCGACGCCGAGAACCGGATCGCCAAACGACTCGCTGATTACGACTACAACTCGTTGCGCCGGCTCGAACGGACCAGGATCCTGGTCCGGATGGGCCCGGCGCTCGGTCTGATGGGCACCCTGATCCCGCTTTCCCCGGCCCTGGCCGGCCTGGCCGATGGCAACGTGGCGGAACTGACCGACAACCTGCGGGTCGCCTTCGGTGTGACCGTGGCTGGCCTCTTGACCGGCGCGATCGCCTTCGGCGTCTCCTTGATCCGTGACCGGATCTACGCCCAGGACTTCTCCGACGTCGAGTTCGCGGCCGCCAACCTCGCTCCGGACAAGCACCTTGCCGCCCAGTACGTGCCATCCACCATGGAGCACGGGCACAGCACCCAGGTCTCGATGGGGAACCCCTGATGACCAAGGTCACGGCCAGGGCCCGGAGTCGCGAGGACCGCGCCGGCGATCCGCTCGACGGCCTGGTCAACCTCTTCGATATCGGGATCATCCTCTCGGTCGGGTTCCTGCTCGCGGCTCTCTCTTCGCTCAACCTGTCGACCGATGCCCTGTCGCAGAACGACCCCTCTCAGGCGAACACGGTTCCGAAAGATTCGGTCGTGACCAACCCGGACGAGACCACCGAGCAGATCACGATCGAGCCTGGCCAGACGGTGATCGGCCAGGGCGAACCACTCGGCACCGTCTACCAGCTCGACGACGGCCGAACGATCCTGGTCAAGCCGGGAGCAACCGGCCCCACCGGAGCCACCGGCGTAACCGGCGTAACCGGCTCCACCGTCACCCCCTAGGGCGCTGGTGACGCAGGTCTTGAGTCGATTCGACGCAAAACCTGCGGCACCATCGACTAGCCGGTGGTCAGGCGTGGTGCGGCGGCGTGCGAAAAAAGATGGATAGTGAGCGCAGCGGCAACTTTTTTCGGATACCGCCGCGCCACGCTGAGACGAAAAGTCGGACTACTTGAAGCGGCGGCTGCCGCGGCCGCCGATGAAGCGGGTCAGCTTGTTGACCAGGGCGTGGCGGCTCTCCGTGTACGGGTACCAGAGCGGTTCGTTTCCGAGCAGAGTGCGGGCGCTGACGATCGCCTCTGAGCGACAGTATTTGCGGATCCCGTACTCGCCGTTGCGGTAGCCGATGCCCGACTCCTTCCAGCCGCCCATGGGCAGGCCGGGTGCGAGCATGTTGAAGATCATGTCATTGATGTTGACCGCCCCAGCCTCGACCCGGCGGGCCACCTTCTCAGCCCGGCCACGAGGACCGAAGACCGAGGCGCAAAGCCCGTAGCGGCTGTCGTTGGCGAGGCGGATCGCCTCTTCCTCATCAGCGACCCGGGTCACGGTCACGACGGGCCCGAAGGTTTCATCCTCGACCACGCTCATCTCCGGGGTCACGTCGACCAGCACGGTCGGCTCGTACCACTGGCCGGGACCTTCGCCGCGCTTGCCGCCGGTCAGCACCTTGGCGCCGGCGGCGACCGCCTCATCAACCTGCTTCTCGACCTTTTCGAGCTGCGAGAGCATCGTCATCGCGCCTACGTCACAGGCGGCGGTCTCACCGTCGGCGCCCTGCCTGAGCTCCTTGACGTTGGCGGTGAGGCGCTCGACGAACTCGTCGTAGGCGCCGTCCTCGACGTAGATTCGCTCGACCGAGATGCACATCTGACCGGAGTTGAGCATCCCGCCCCAGGTCGCGGCATTGGCGGCCCGCTCCAGGTTGGCTCCCTCGAGCACGATCAGTGGATCCTTGCCGCCCAACTCGAGGCTGACCGGGGTCAAGGTCTCCGCGGCGCGGGCCATCACCTTCTTGCCGGTCACGTCGGAGCCGGTGAAGCCGACGAAGTCGGAGTGGTCGATCAGGGCGGTCGCCGTTTCAGCCCCGCCGTTGACCACGGTCAGGACGTCGGGCGCGCCGATCTCGTTCCGCCACGCGTCGACGATCTCGTTCAGGCCGAGCGGGGTGACCTCGGACGGCTTCATCACCACGGCCGCGCCGGCCATCAGCGCCGGGATGGCGTCGCCGAGCGATAGGACGAGCGGGAAGTTCCAGGGGCTGATCAGACCGACCACCGGGTGGGGCCGGTACTGCAGCCGCAGTTTGCGGGTCGCGGCCAGCATCGAGTTCGGGCGGACCTTCTGCTCGCCGATGAACTTCTCTGCCTTGGCGCCGTAGAAGTTGATCTGATCGGCCAGGTACGGGGTTTCGATCGTCGCCTCGGCCCTGACCTTGCCACTCTCCGCCTTGAGGGTGTCGGCGACCCGGTCGGAGTTGTCGAGCAGCCAGTCGCGCAGCTCGTTCAGCCACTTGCGCCTTCCCTTGAAGCCGAGCGCCTCCCAGGCGGGCTGGTTGCCGCGGATCCGGGCGACGGCGGCGGCGACGTCACCAGCGGAATCGACCGGTACTGAACCGATCTGCTCGCCCGTCGCCGGGTTCATCACGGAAATTGACTCGGTTGCCGCCGTCGGTTCCATTCGCTGCTCCGCTTCTCTCGTTTGCCTCTGGATAGAGGTTAGCGCTGGATGATCCGGAAGATGCCGCCGTAGTGGCTGAAGGCGAAGAGATGACCGAAACCGTCGGTTCCGAAACCGTTCAGCAAGGTGACCCCATTCTTGGCGGGGAGGTTGAATCCGGCCGGGCGGTCGTCGGTGATCGTCGGCCCTCTCGGGGTGGCGGTGCGGATCCGGCCGCGGCAGAAGTCGCCGTAGACGAGCCGGCCTCGGACCGTGGTCAGCATCGGGTCGGTGATCTTGAGACCACCGAGGATCGCGCAGCCCTCGTCGTGGGAATAGACGAGTTGCGGCCACTTCAGCCCTGTGGTGGAGACCGGGTCGGCACCGTTCGGGCAGAGCTCGCCACAGTTGTAAGGCTCGAAACCTTCAAAACCGTTCCAGCCGAAGTTGGCGCCGCGGGCTTGGGCGAACGACAACACGTCGAGTTCCTCGTAGCGGAGCTGGCCGACATCGGCGATAGACATCATCGCCCTGCCGCCGGAGTTGAAGAAGCTGAAGGTGAACGGGTTGCGGAGGCCGTAGGCGAAGATCTCGTCCCGGCCGGGCAGGCCGACGAAGGGATTGTCGGCCGGGATCCGGTACGGCTTACCGGTTGACCTGTCGCGTCGGGGGTCGATCCGGAGGATCTTGCCGCGCAGGCTTTCCAGATTCTGTGCGTTTCCCGGAGCGTCACCGGGATCGAAGCCGTCACCGACCGCGACGTAGAGGAGGTCACCGCGGAACGCGAGATGGCCACCGTTGTGATTGCCGTTGTCGTTGACCCGGGGGATCTCGATGATCAGCCGGCGACTCTTCCGCTTCAAGACGGTCGGCTTGCCCGGACGGGTCCGGTACTCGGCGACGACCGAGTTACCGCTGCGAGCGGTGTAGTCGACGTAAAAACGGCCGCTCTTGCGAAAGTCCGGGGCGAACGCGAGTCCGAGCAGGCCGCGCTCGATCTTCACCGAATCGATCTTGCCGGCCAGATTCAGAAGGGGCCGCCGTTTCCACCTGCCGCGGACCATGACCCGGACCTTGCCGGTCCTTTCGGTCACATAAAGGATCCGCGGGTAGCCGGGCGGTGAGGAAAGCGAGGTCGGCTGTTTCGCATCCGCGAACTTGAGGTAGCCGAGCGTCGGCCCCGCACCCGGGGCCGGGGCCGGCTCGGCGGCCGCCGGGGCGAAAACGAAAGCAAACAGGGCGCAGCCGAAAAGGAGCGTTAGTCGCGGCTTTCTCATTGCCGGACCCTGTAGACCCCGCCGTCCAGCGAGGTGACGAAGAGTGTGCCTTTCAGGCTCTCGCCGAAGGACGTGACGCTGGGGATCTCAAGCCCGGTCGGGCGGCCGGCGGCTCGCCCCAGGTGCGGCTTGAAGCTGAGGATCTTCCCGTTGCAGAAGTCAGTGAAGACGTAACGGCCGCGCAGCGCAGGCAGGCTGCGGTCACGTACGACCAAACCGCCGATCACCGAGCAGTTTGGCGGGTGGGGGAGGACCAGCGAAGGCTTGATCGTTCCTCGGCCACCGCCCTTGTAAGGAGTGAATCCCTCCCAGCGGTTCCAGCCGAAGTTGCCCCCGCGGGCTCCGCTCAGGTTCAGGTAATTGATCTCCTCGAAGGCGCTCTGCCCGACGTCGCCGATCGCGATCCGGACCTTCTTCTTCGAGCTGGTCCGGTCGAAGGACCAGCGGAAGGGATTGCGCAGGCCGTACGCGAAGATCTCATCCCGCCCGGCCCGGCCGACGAAGGGGTTGCCGGCCGGGACGGTGTAGCGATGGCCACCGCGCCGGCGCGGATCGATTCGGATCAGCTTGCCGAGCAGCGAGTTCAGGTTCTGGGCGTTGCCGGTTTCGTCGCCCGCACCGCCGCCGTCACCGGTGGCGAAGTAAAGGTTCTGGCCGAGGAAGCCGAGCCGACCCCCATTGTGGTTCGCGTTGGTCGGGTGGGGGATCCGGATCACCATTCGGGCTGAGTTCTGCCGCGCACGGACCGCGTTTCGCCGCCGGTACTCGACCACCCTGATGTTGCCCGCGTTATCGACGTAATAGACGTAAAAGCGCTTGCTCCTCCGATAGTGGGGAGGGAAGGCGATCGAGAGAAGCCCGCGTTCGGCGCCGTCGTAATCGACTCGTCTCTTGAGGTTGAGGAAGGGGCGGCCAAGCTTCTTGCCGCGGCGCAGAACCATGATCCGACCTGGTTGTTCGACCACGAACATCAGGCGTGGGTAGCCGGGTGCATGCTTGATCTCGACCGGGTGGTCGAACCGCGCGATCCGCACCGCTCGAAGCCTCCCGGAGCTGGCGGACGTGTCAGTTGGGGTCCCACCGGTCTGTCCCACTCTCGCCTCACGGTCGGTCGAATGCTCACCCCGATCGGCGCAGGCGAGCGAGCACGAGGCTAAGGCCAAGGTGGCGAACACAGCAGCGGTGGCTGGAAAAAGGCGGCCCATGATTCCCATCGGTACCCGAAAACCAGCCGGGTTAGCCAAGTTGCGACGATCGCGAGATCCCAGGTTGCGCCGCTATTTGGCGCCGATTGGGATTTCGGTTAGATCACGGGTAGAGCTGGGAGTCGGTCGACTCCTGCTGGGCCTTGACCTGGGCTTGCTTGGCCCGGCTGATCGGCACGACCTGACCTTTCTCGTTGACCTCGGTCAGGCGGGCGAAGTTACTGATCCGGACCGGCAACACTCCGGAAGGCACGTCGCCGCTGGCGTCCACGGCTTTGGTGTCCGGCCCGAGCCCGGCGCCGATCGTGTACCTGAGCAGGTATCGGCCGGGACGTACCGCGACCAGTTTCCAGACCATGGTGGCCGTCGCGCCCGGCTTCAGGTCGCCGAAGGCGAAGGTGCGCTTGTCGGGGGTGGTGGCCCCGCCGCGGCCGACCGTGCCGGCCAGCTTCGGCCAGCCTTCCTCGACCACCCAGACCGGACGCTGGTTCATGGCCAGTCCCTGCTGCTTGTCGCCGTAGGCGAAGGCGAGGGTGGAATCCATGCCGGGTAGGTCGATCACCGTGTTGATCGCCGGGATCGTCTCGTCACCGGTGTTCTTCACGGCAACCTTCATGGTGTAGGTGTCAGCGACGGTCTGCCGGGGTTTCAGCGAGGCGCTGGTGATCTCGACGGGGAAGTTCCCGGTGGGCTGGTTCGCGAACTGGCCGCCGTCATCGTCGCCGCCGCAGCCCGCGACGAAAAGGGCACCGACAAGGGCGCCCAGAAACAGTCCGAGGGCCAAGTTGGTTCTCGGCTTGATTCTTAGGGTCCGTCCCCACAAGGCGGCCGCAACATACCACGCATGTGGCGACGGTCACACACGCCGAGGGATCGCATAGACTGCGCGCCACGGCGGGCCGCGGGTCGTTGACGAGGCCGGTGCCCGGGAGAGATGGTCAAAGACACCGCACAAAAGGCGATCGAGCCCGCGAAGGAATTCTTCACCGAAACCGGTGAAATGATGATCCTGACCGGACGCACGGTCCTGTCCGCGATCAAGCCGCCCTATCCGTACGGAAACGAGTTCATCGGCCAGTTCCTTTTCGCCCTGCAGCTCTGTTGGTTTCCGATGCTGATCTCGACCGTCGCCTTCGGTTTCGGCGCCCCCGGCCTGCAGGCCGCAAACTTCCTCTCGCTCTTCGGCGCCCTCGACCGCCTCGGCGGTTTCTTCGTGCTGGCCTCGATCCGTGAGTTCGCGCCGTTCGTGACCGCGGTCGTCGTCGCCGGCGTGGCCGGCACCGCGATCACCGCGGACCTCGGGGCCCGCAAGATCCGTGAAGAGCTCGATGCCCTCCAGGTGCTGGGAGTCGACCCGATCAAGAACCTTGTCGTGCCTCGCTTCCTCGCCCTGATGCTGGTCACCGGCATGCTCGACATCTACGCGCTGCTATTCGGCATCGCCGGCGGCATCGGGGCAGAGTTGCTGTACTCGCAGCCGCTGGGCGGGTTCTTCGCCTCGCTCTTCTCCAACGCGTCGACCACCGAGCTCGCCGCCTCGGTCATCAAGTGCACGCTGTTCGGCGCGATCATCGCGATCGTCTGCTGCTACAAGGGGATGACCGCGACCGGCGGGGCGGCCGGCGTCGGCCGGGCCGTCAACGAGGCCGTGGTCATCGCGCTGCTCGGCGTATTCGTCTTCAACTATCTGTTCACGCAGACCATGCTCGCGACCAACCCCGACATCCAGACGATCAAGTGATGGCCGGCGGCTGGCTACAGGTCCCCCGTGCATGGCTCGAGTCGATGGGCGAGATAGTCCGCTTCTGCGGGGTCGTCATCGGCCAGGTGTTCTCCGGCCGGGTCATCAAGTACTTCGGCGAAGTGCTCAACCAGTCAGGCATCCTGATCCTCGGCTCGACCACGGTCATCTTCGGCCTGGTTTTCACGATCGGTTTGACCTGCGGCATCGAGGGCGCCTACTTCAACCGCTCGGTCGGCGCCCCCGCCTACGCCGGCGTCTTCGCCGCCTGGTGCGACCTGCGCGAGGCGGTCCCTTACGCCTTCGGCTACATGATGTCCGCCAAGGTCGGAACCGGCATCGTGGCCGAGCTCGGCGCGATGCGGATCTCGGACGAGATCGACGCGCTCGAGGTGATGGGCGTGCCGCCGGTCACGTTCCTCGCCGCGACCCGCCTGCTCGGCGCCTGGATCACGCTCCCTTTCATGTACATGGCGGCGATCGGCGTCGGCTTCCTCGCCTCCTACATCGCGGTGGTCGAGCAGATCGGCGACGTTTCCTCGGGCGGCTATCAGTTGATCTTCTGGATGTTCCAGAACCCACCTGACGTCTTATTCAGCGTCATCAAGGCAATGACGATGGCCACGGTCATCGTTCTTGTCGGCTGCTATTACGGCTATACCGCCTCGGGTGGACCGGTCGGCGTGGGCACCGCGACCGCGAAATCGATGGTCCTGAACATTGTGCTGGTGCACATCATCGGTATGTTGGGAACCCTGGTTTTCTGGGGCGCGAACCCGAGAGCACCAATTGGAGGGTGAGAGCTTGAGCGATACAGAAGAAACTCCAAACGCGCCGGGATCGGACGAGACACCGATCAACTCACCCGAGGTCGAAGCCGCGGTTGAGAAGAGCGGCGAGCCCGAGATCGCCGGTGAGATGGAAGCCGCTGACGAGGCGGCCGCCGCCGACGACGCGATCGGCGAAGGTGAGGCCACTCTGGCGGACGAGGAATCCGGTGAGGAGGTCGCCGAGTCGGTCTCCGCTTCGGTGACCAGTGAACCCGAGCAGGACATCGGCTTTGTCGCCTCCGACGGGGCGGTGCTGGGCCGCGACTTCATCATCCCCGGTGTCGGTCCTGGTGACCACGACCCCTACAAGTGGCATACCGGTCCGAAGCAGAAGACCGAGAACAACGCGATCGAGATCGTCGACGTGGTCAAGCAGTTCGGACGCACCCGCATCCTCAACGGTCTCAACCTCGGCCTTCCGGATGATCAGATCTCGATGGTCCTCGGCCCCTCGGGCACCGGAAAGAGCGTCCTGATCAAACACATCGTCGGACTGCTTTATCCCGACCATGGTGACGTGGTCGTCAAGGGTGACTCGGTGCCTGAGCTGACCGACGACGAACTCTTCGAGATGCGCAAGAAGTTCGGTCTGCTGTTCCAGGACGGCGCTCTGTTCGGCTCGATGAACATCTACGACAACGTCGCCTTCCCGCTCCGCCAGCACACCGACAAAGGCGAGGACGAGATCGAGGAGATCTGTACCCGCCGCCTGCGCGAGGTCGGTCTGGGTGAGGCGCACTTCAAGATGCCGAATGAGCTTTCCGGCGGTATGCGCAAGCGAGCTGGGTTCGCGCGGGCCCTCGTGCTCGACCCCGAGATCGTGATGTTCGACGAGCCGGATTCGGGTCTCGACCCGGTTCGGACCGCGTTGCTCTGCGAACTGATCAAGGAAGTCCACGCTGAAAACGGCGGCTGCTACATGGTGATCAGCCACGACCTCGGGACCGCCCGACGGATCGCCGACTTCATCGCCGTGCTCTGGAAGGGACGGATCGTCGAGAGCGGCCCGAAGGAAGAACTCTTCGAGTCCGACAACGAGTTCGTCCACCAGTTCCTGCAGGCCGACGTGGTCGGCCCGCTCGCGATGGATTGATGTCCGGCCGGTTGTTCGGCCGCGTCGCCTCGTCCCTGGCCCGCCGGCCCTGGCCGGTCCTGATCATCGCGACGCTCCTGGCCGCGGTCTCGATCTGGGCGGCCGGTGGCATGGGCAGCCAGAACGTCACCGATGCCTTCTTCGATCGTGACTCGCCCGCCTACGAGCAGACCGCCCGGGCCGACGAGTCGTTCGGCAGCGATCCCGTGGTAATTCTGCTCGAAGGCCCTCTGGCCAACACGCTCAGCGCCTACAACCTCAACCGGCTGGCCACGCTCGAGACCTGCCTGGCCGGGAAGATCCGGCGGGGAAGAGGGGAGCTGTTCAGGACCTGCAAACAGATCTCCGACCTCAAGCCGGCCGAGGTGATCGCTGGGCCGGCTACCTTCCTCGGCCGTGCGGTGGCCGGAATCACCGAGGTCTATAACCGCCAGCTCAAGCGATACGCCTCGCTGCCCGACACGCCGGCCGGCCAGGCGGCCCGTAGCCGAGTGATCGCGCTGGCCGCCCAGATCATCTCCCGCTACGGCCTGACCGAGGCGCCAAGTCTGGAAGATCAGAGTTTCGTGCGACGGGTCGTCTTCGGCGAGGCTGGGGTCAGGGCTGGGCCGAAACCGAAGCTGAACTACCTGTTCCCCTCCTCCGACGCTGCTCAGATCGTGATCCGCCTGCGCAGCGACATGACCGACGCTCAGCGGTCGAAAGCGATCTCGTTGATCAAAGCAGCCACCGATGACCCCTCGGTCAAGCTGCGGGGCTCGGAGATGGTCGTCTCCGGCTCTCCGGTTGTCTTCAGCGGTCTCAACGACGAGCTTCCGGTCCGGGTCCTGATCCTGGCCCTCGTCGCGATCGTCCTGATGAGCCTGGCTCTGATGCTCAGCTTCGGCTCGATCTGGCGGCTCTTGCCGCTCGGGCTGGCCCTTGGCGGCGTCGCCGTGGCGGCCGGCCTGCTGCGCCTCAGCGGCGGTGAGTTCTCGCTCGCCTCGCTCGGGGCAGCCCCGATCCTGATCGGCCTCACGGTCGATTATGCGGTCCAGCTGCAGGCCCGGTTCGACGAGACCGAGATGATGCCGGCGGAGGAGGCGGCGGCGGAGGCGGCGAGCCATGGGGCTCCGATGATCGCCACCGCCTGCGTTGCCACCGCGATCGGATTCAGCGCCCTGGCGCTTTCGTCGCTGCCGCTGGTCTCCCAGTTTGGATTGCTTCTCGGCGGCGGGGTGCTGGTCTGCTTCGTGTTCACTTTCTTCGCCGGGTTCGCGCTGCTCGCGCTGCGCGGGCGCGAGCGGCCCGGGCCGGAGCGGGGGCGGGCGATCACCTGGCTGAAGAACATGGTCAAACCGATGCTTGCCACCGCGATCGCCGCACCGGGCCGGGTGCTGCTGCTGGCGGTCCTGCTCGGCGCGATCGGCTGGGCGGTCAGCACCCAGGCTCAGGTCCGGACCGAGATCGGCCAGCTCCTGCCCTCGCGGGCGCCGGTTGTCCAGGATCTGCTCGAGGTCGAGGACACGACCGGAACCTCGGGTGAGATCGACCTGATCGTGCGTGCCCCGGACGTCACCGAGCCGGCAGTGATCGCCTGGACCGAGCGGGTCCGAAATCAGATTCTCAAGCAATCCGGATACGGGGGAGCGAGCCCGAGTTGCGTCGGGGCCGAGCTTTGCCCCGGCCCGGCAATTCCAGACTTCGTCGACCCGACCGCGCGAGGCCTGACCGCGGAGCACGTGCGCAACGTGCTCAAGTCGCTGCCGGCCAGCGAACGCAAAGCGATGATCGCCGGCGGCCTCACCGCCAGGGGCGATCCGACCGAGGCGAAGCTGGCGTTCGCGCTGCGCGCCGATTCGGTCGACCGTCAACAGGAAGTGATCGAGCGGATGGAAGCGGCGGTCGCGAAATCTCGAGGTGGTCAAGGCCCCCCGCCGGGGGTGAGCGCCGAGGTGACCGGCCTCCCCGTGGTGGTCGCTTCCTCGGCCGAGGACCTGGCCGATTCGCGCTATCTACTGGTCGCGGCCGGGATCATCGCGATCGGCCTCGTCCTGCTGCTGGTTTACCGCTCGCCCCGCCGGGTGCTGGTGCCGCTGGTACCGATCGTGGTGGCCGGTGGTTGGTCGGCCCTGATCGTCGCCGCTCTGGATCTTTCCCTCAACCCGCTTTCTACCGTGCTCGCCGTACTGGTCACCGCGATCGCCACCGAGTTCGGCGTGATCATCTCCGGCCGTTACTTCCAGGAGCGAGATGCGGGGGCCAGCCTGGCGGGCGCCCTGCGGACAACCTACGGCCGCACCGGCCTGGCCGTGGCGACTTCCGGCCTGACCGCGATCGCCGGGTTTGCGGCGCTCGGCTCCTCCGACGTCGCGATGTTGCGTGATTTCGGACTGATTGCCGTGGTCGACCTGGGCGTGGCTTTGGCCGGGGTGGCGCTGGTGCTGCCGGCGATGCTGGTCTGGCTGGAGCGTCGGTGAAGGACCGGGGGAAGAGGCCTTTCAATTACATGCTGGTGGTGGGGATCGCGATGGCGATCGTGATCCTGATCGCTTTCGTCAACATGCTGCGAACCTCGGAATCGGGCACGGTCGGAATCGGGGATGTCGGAATCGGTGAGAAGGTCGCGCCGTTCGCGGTCCCAATCGCCCTCTCTGACCTGGACGGGGACGCCAACGTGGATCCCGACCAAGCCTGCTCGGTCGAGGGCGACGACGTCCTGCGGATCTGCGACTACTTCCGCCGGCCGCTGGTCATGTCGTTCTGGTTCACCAAGGGCGCGTCGAGCTGCATCGACCAGCAGGACATCTTCGATGAGGTGGCCCGCAAGTACCGCCGGCAGGCCGGGTTCGTCTCGATCAACGTGCGGGACGACCGCGGGCGCGTGCGGGACCTGGTCCGGGACCACGACTGGAAGGTGCCGGTCGGCTATGACCGCGACGGGGCGGTCTCGAACGAGTACCGGGTCGGCGGCTGCCCGACCTTCCTGTTCATCCGTCCCGGCGGGGTGCTCGAGTCGGCCGAGATCGGCAGCACGGATTCCGAGAAGTTGGGGTCGCAGGTACGCTCCCTGATCGATGGCGAGTCAAAAGAAGCGAGGCAGGAAGCGCCGCAAGGCCAGGCGACCGGCCGCGCCGGCGCCAGCGGGCGATCCGGCATCTGACGCCGAGTCGTCCGCTCGCCCCAGCCCGACGAAGGTCCGAGCGAAGGCCGTCGACGAACGGCCGCCGGCCCCTTGGGGGAACTTCCCCCTGGTCCAGATTTCGGTCCTGGCCGGGCTGGCCCTGATCATCCTCGGGGCGCTCGACAAGAACGCGGTCCAGCTGGTTATCGGCCTCGGGCTGGGTTCACTCGGCGGCTTCGAGCTTGCGATCCGTGAGCACTTCGCCGGTTACCGCTCGCACACCACGCTGATGGCCGGCATGGTCTACGTGATCGTCCTCGGCCTGACCTTTTTCGTCGCGAAACTAGTGCTCTGGCAATGCCTGATCATCGCCGTGATCCTCGCCGGACTCAGCTTCTGGCAACTCCGGGAAAAGTTCAAGCGAACTACGGGCGGCCTGTCATACAAACTCAAGTGAGACCGTCCGTGCTGCCCCGGATGGAGCCCTCCCTCAGGGCTTAACTGCATGTCGCCCGGTCTGCGCCGGGCGACAACAGAATCCGGCCGGCCCAAAGATTTCAAGGATGGATGGGCCGGCTCCGTTTGGTGGCGGACCTAGTGCGGGCGAAGGTGGCTGACCAAAAGCATTCGCTGGCGCTCGGTCAGGGTTTCCAGGCGTTTGTTCTCGCTCAAGCCGACCGAGGCCAAGAGCTTGCGGGTCCGGGTCCGGCCCCACCGGGATTGGGCGCGGAGCAGCTCCGAAAGAGTCATCGTCTCGGTCTGCCAGGGGCATTCGGTGATCACCTTCGTGACAGAAACCTCGCCGCTGGCGATTGACCGCTTGAGGGCGGCGCGGGCGAGACGAACCCGATTCGCTCGTTCGAGAGCCTGCAGGTGCTGGGGCAACGGCCTGCTGGTGATCGAATGCGAATCGGCGGTGGCGGCAACTTCCACGGGCGGTCCTCCCTTCGGGGGATGGTTCGATTTGACTGGATGGGGTGGGGCAGCTAGCCCGGGATCCTCTTTCCCGGGAGGCTCTTCTCCCCCGCCTGGTGCCGATGTTTCCGTCCGGCTCAGGCGATAAAGGGAACATAGACAAGATGGCCCTGCCGGGCAATAGCCAAACAATCGAACTTTCGCTAAGAGCAGGTTTTTTCTTTTGGCAGGTGTCGGACGCTCTTGTTAGGCTGCACCGCGCGCTTGGCCGAGGAGCCCGACCTGGCGGTCGTGCCTGGCCAAGCGGGGAGAACCACAACCTAAGGAGCTTTCTTGTCCCATCGTAAGAGCGGTTTCCTGGCCGCCAGTCTTGCCGTTGTTGCCCTGTCGCTCGGACTGGCCGCCTGCGGCGGCTCCGATGACGACAGCGGCAGTTCCGGCGGAACCGGCGCCGACGAGGTCTCGATCTATTCGAGCTTTCCCCTGCAGGGCGCGTCCCGACCGACCGGCATCTCACTGCAGAACGGCGTCGAACTGGCTCTCGAGCAGGCCGGCAACAAGGCCGGCGGCTTGAAGATCAAGTTCGTCCCCCTGGACGATTCGACGGCGCAGGCCGGCGAGTGGACCCCGGAGGCTGAATCGGCCAACGCGAAAAAGGCCGTTCAGGACGACTCGGCCGTCGCCTACATCGGCACCTACAACTCCGGTGCGGCGGCGATCTCGATCCCGATCCTGAACGAGGCGGGCCTGGCGATGCTTTCACCCGGCAACACCGCGGTCGGCCTGACCTCGGACGCGCCCGGCGCGGACACGGGGATCGGCGAGCCGGACATCTACTACCCGACCGGCGATCGCAACTACGCCCGGATCGTCCCCAAGGACACGGTCCAAGGCGCCGCGTTGGCCGGCCTCATGGATGAAGACGGCTGCACCAAGGTCGGCGTCCTCAACGACAACGAGGTCTACGGCAAGGGTCTGGCCGCGAACGTGATCGACGCCGGCTCGAAGTTCGACTACGAGTTCGAAGATGGTGGCGCGATCGATACCCAGGCGGCCAACTTCCGGTCGACTGCGAAGGATTTCGCGAGCCAGGGCGTCGACTGCTTCGTCTTCGGCGGGATCACCGCGTCGAACGCGGTCCAGCTCTTCAAGGACATGGGTGCGGCGATGCCGGACGCGAAGCTGTACGGCCCGGAC
>Ga0182792_1001278_pt1 | contig 20900 bp, 23 predicted proteins | sample Passage237B_FD_130497 | JGI IMG/M metagenome (GOLD analysis project Ga0182792, IMG submission 130497) | Cellulose adapted compost microbial communities from Newby Island Compost Facility, Milpitas, CA, USA - Passage2 37B (version 2) (version 2) ...
ACGTACCCGGAGCGGTAATATCGAGATAGGGCCCGCTGCTCGTACCTCCGTTCCAACTGTAAGCCATGTAGCCAGCAGGAGCCTCGATGCGAACCACTTCCCGCTCCGCGGCGCCGATGATATGCTGCCCATCCCGTTGCCACTGGATGAAGTTGTTGGCATCTTGGGAAAAGCCGATAGCCAATATATCCTCGTTACCCCCACAGGCGCTTACCGACGTATCTTCGAGCGGAAACCCATTTAGGTATACGGTATTGCCCACGTGGTCATAAGAAGGAGGCTCGATGGAATAATTCATCTTGAATAGGCCATTTTCGGTACCTACGTATAGCCACTTTTCGCAGAATGCTTGATCATAACCATAAGGGCTATTGTACTCATTCGGCGCACCTGTACTCGTACTTTCCATATCATTGATCCGGAGGTCGCCCAATACGCCGCTCCGAATGTAATCCGTATCCAACCCCTCCTTTTGGTTGTCACTCGATATGAAAAGGCCAGCGGATGTCCCTACCAAAAGAAAGGAGAGGTAGTCTTCCTGAGCGGCAAGTGCATTTATATCATTGATGCAGGTTACCTCTTTATCGCTAAAAAAAGGAATCGAGGTCGACCTTTCAAAGCAATTCAGGGTTTGGTGTGAAAAATTAAGGCCGTAATCCCCGGCCCAAAAGAACGCTGGTCTTTCAATGCCCGGCAGCTTTACCCTCGGCGTATAAAAAGCTGCCCGGATACGTTGATTGCTACCTATTTGGTCTACAAAGGCCTGTTGCAATCCTGCTCCCCCTGCCAGTGGCATAAACAGTTCAAAATCGGATATTTCCCTTCCATAACATGAAGGCAGCCATTCGTGGGTTTTTGCGTAGTGGTACAGGTATAAGAAGCCTTTTCTGTCGTTTTGCTTCCAGATCGTTGTTACAGGTTGTTGGGGTGTTGATTTCAACATTTCTGCATTGTTCGTGAAATTTTCGTAATCCGTTGAACCATATGCTTTCCATCCTGCCGTTAGCGCAATGGGGAAATACTCCGTGTCTTCATTGGAAAAATGAGGAAGGAAAAACTGCTTAGGGATGATGACACCGGTAATCGTGGCCATATCTACCCCCGACGATGGCCCAAGCTGTCTTACGTTACCGTCCGTAAACAAAAACGCATAATCCCCATCTGTACCCAATAGCAACGTATCGGCCACCCGCGTGCTGATATCCGTAAACGGCTTGGTGGAATACCCGGCGAAGAAGGCCGTAAAGTCTTCCACCTGATCGCTGGGTGATATCCGGGCGACGAAATTATCCTCACCCAATACCCACACGTAGTCGTCCCACGTTGTTTCCACCTTAAGGATTTTCTTGCCCGCGAAGAACTGCTTGTCGATGTGCAGGCTCAGCTGTGCCAGCAATTGATGGCCGGAAAAGAGCGTAATGAATAACAGGCAGCAGGATAGGACGGTGCGGTTCATGGTTCGGATCTCCTAAAACATTACCTGTGGGCAAAACACCTTATACCGGTTGTTGAGCAGGAATCCCAGCACCACCTCATGGCTGCCGTGGGCCAGCGTCCGTACAGGGCCGGTGGTGAAATCATACGAGTAGCTCAAGTTGAACAGCGCGCTGATGTTGAACCCGGCCATGGCCGAAAACGATTCGTGGTTGCGGTAGCCGCCGCCCACCCAAAGGCGGTCGCGGAAGGCCAGCTTGACGTTATAGTCGCCCACGAGCGGCATCCGGGCCAGCTGTTTAAACAGCACGGAGGGTACCACGGCCATGTCGCTGCCCAGGTGCAGCTTGTAGCCTGCCGTGACGAAAAACTGCTGGTAGCCGCCCATGCGCTGCGCATTGTCCGAAAACGCAAGCGGATTGCCCAGCAATTGCTGCGCAGAGATGCCCGCGAAGAAGCGTGCGCCGTAGAGCCAGAGCCCCAGGCCCAACTCCGGGGAAACGCGGCTATCCGCATAGTTGGCGAGTACGGGATCGGTCGGCGTGTCGATGCCCGCCATATCCAGCCGTACCTGTGAGATGCCCGCATTCACGCCCGCCGATAGGTTCACCGTTTCGGCAACGCGTAGGTGGTAGGCATATGCCAGCAGCGCATCCGTGCGGATGAACTGCGCGGCACGGTCGTGCTGCACGATGATGCCCGCGCCGTGGTGCGGCTCCGACGCGCGGTACCGATGGCTATAGCCCCGGCTGTAAGGATTGTAGCCTCCCTCGCCGAAGGAAGTGGCACCATCCTGGATATGTCGCGCGCCGATGGGCAGGTGTGCGGATACGTAAGCCGTCTGCGGAGCGCCCTCCAGGCCGTGCCATTGGCTTCGCCCCCCGAGCTTGACGTCGACGTAGCGCTCGATACCCGCCACGGCCGGATTGGCCAGGAATCCGTTGAAGATGTATTGCGTATACTGCGGGCGTTGCTGCGCATGCAGCGTTGCCATCAAGCAGCAGGCGAGGAGCAATAGGCCGGTCGATCTCAGGTCCATACAGTCGTAAGAATTAATAATAATAACAATAATTCAATTTATTGCATAAATTTACCGTGCGATTTAATCTCCATCATGATCAACTTGGGCCTCCGTCTTGCGCTAATCGTGTTTTTCGTGAAGTGTTGGGCCGGTGTCCATGCCGAAGTTTTCGTAGTGACGAGCAATGCGGACAGTGGACCCGGCACGTTGCGTGAGGCGATGCAGCGGATAACGGTACGGACGAAACGGATGAGATTCGGTTTGGAATATCGGGAATAAGTGAGGCCGACCGGACCATTGCACTGTTGTCCCAACTCCCCATGCTTAGCAGCCGGCTTACCATCGACGCATCCACGCAACCGGGCGATGCGTTTGCCGGTACCGATGCAAAGATTCGGCTGATGGCCGACTTGGATGCTTGGGTGCTTAGCGAGCGGGAAGCTTCGGAAACTGGCGTGTTCCATGGTGAGCAGCTAACGGATTTTTCGCTATATGCCATCATGGTCCACGGCTTTGATGGTATCAAGAATTCGCACCAATACGGAGGCGTATTGGATTTGGCCGCAGTTTACCTGAAAGAAGTAAGCCGCATCACCATCGGCGAGCGGGGCAAAGGCAACGCGTTCCTGGATAGGGCGCCAAGCATCTACATCCCTCCCAAGGAGTGGCCCACGGATGCCACGCGGCCCGCTATGGAAAATCTCGACATTACCATACAGGCCAATACGTGCAACAGCTTGGTGCTCATTTATTGGGCCGACCGGCTCACTGTCGGCGGCGATGACCGGGCTGACGGCAATTATTTTTTGGGAAACGACATCGACCTGAAGGGAGATTACCTAGACATCACGCGCAACGTATTCGGCCGGCGCTTGGACGAAGACGAGTACACCCAGTCGTATACCACGCTGAGCATCACCCAGTCGGAAGACGTTACGCTCCATGACAATGAGACCCATTACGCGGTTTTTGAGGTAGAATTCCTCGTCAAAGGCTTTTCGATCCTCCGAAATACAGACCTCGAGCTGCTGGTCATCGGTGAAGGATGCGAAGACGGGACCATCGGGACCGAAGACATCCGCGATGCCAACATCTTCAGGCCGGGAAGGATAGCCCAGCATCACAACTACCACAAAAATGCCATGCGGCTTCCGAGCAATACCCCGCTAGATATCGGCAAAAACGTCATGTATTGCGCATGGCCGGCCATCGAAATCGATGATAGCAGCGCCCCTCACCCGGAGCTGGTGGTCACCGTCAACAACGACACGGAATATTCCGGCAAGGCTACACCCGGTGCGGACATTTATATCTACGAGGACCCGACCGATTGCGAGCATTGCAGCCCAGTGCAGTTTTATGACAAAGTCAAGGCAGATGCACAGGGAAGGTGGCGCATTACCGGCAATTTTGAAGGGAAGCGCTGGGTCTCCCATGCCATGCTCAACGGCTATACGTCGAAATACACCCAAATCGATTTGGATTTTCCGAACCACCATCCCTACGAGGTCAGCATGGATGCCTGTGGGAGGGGCCGGGGATCCATCCGTTTGCTGAGCCACAACAAGCATGTACTGGACGTAGAATGGTTCGATGCCGATGGCAACAAGTTGGGCGAGGGGTTTGAGCTCAGGAACCTCTCCGAGGGCGCCTATTATGCCCATGCCAAGAACGGCAATTGTTACATGAGGAAAGATTTCTGGGTACCGAACGATGAGCCGATAATCTACGATCAAAATCTCAACGTGATACATCCCGGCTGCAACGGCGAAAAAGGATCCATTCTGGGATTGACGATACAATGGTTCAATACCCATCCCACGGTCGAATGGTTTGACGGGCATGGAAACAAGGTAGGTGATGGCGATTTCCTTTATGAGGCGGGCCCCGGCACATATACCCTACGGGTGACCGGGATGGCGGGATGCGTGAAAACTTACGGCCCTATCGTCTTGGAAAACACATCGGGTCCTCGGGTGGATGAAAGCCGGGCAGTCCTGAAACATACCGATTGCAACGCCGCCACGGGGTCCATTACCGGCGTCACGGCCACTGGGCAAGGCTCGCTTACCTATACCTGGCGCAATGGCCAAGGCGATGTCGTGGCGAGGCAACGCGACCTGATGGGCGTGGGCCCCGGCAGTTACACACTGGAAGTGACGGACGAGGGCATCTGCAATGCGGTTGCGACGACCACGTACGCCATTTATTACCGGTATGCTACCGAAGTTTCCGTCGATGACAGCGATGTGCGCATCACCCATGCGGGCTGCGACGGCCGTGGCGGGCAGATCGACGGTATCCGGGTCTCAGGGGCCGACCGTTTCGTATGGCTGGATGAATCGGATCAATCCATCGGTACCGCGCTTGACCCCACGGGTTTACCGCCCGGCAGCTATCGGCTTTTGGTGTTTAAGGGGTTGTGCTCCGATGAATACGGACCATACGAGGTAGAAGAGCGGGCCCCCATGGTGTTCCCGGTTTATGACCTTCACGTTGCCGACGCCTACTGCGGCTTGGCCAATGGTTCCATCACGATCGATTTGGGCACCGGGGTCCAGCCAGCCCGTCTGCGGTGGCTCGATAGCCGGGGACAGGAGGTGGGTGTCGGTACGCAACTAGGTAGCCTTAGCCCTGGCCGTTATACGCTCCTGCTTACCGATGTGCAGGGGTGCGAAACCCCGTACGGCTCTTACACGGTAGCCGAACCCCCCGAGCTGGCCATAGACCTGTCGGGGATGCATGTCGTCGATGATGCCTGCGGACATGGGCAGGGAGCCATCACAGGCGCTATGGCTAGCGGCGGCAAGCCCCCCTACCGGTACGAATGGCAGGGAGAAAATGGCCAGCCGATCGCCCAATCTCTGGATGCATCCGGCCTTGCCAGCGGCTACTATCGGCTCACGGTGATCGATGCCAATGGCTGCACGGCGCATTCCGTCGTGGTGGCAGTGGCCAATGACGACAGCCAGTTGCCCGCCCCGAGCGTCCCCGAATACCTTTCGCTATGCGCGCCCGGCAAGGTCAGCATCCCGATCATTGATGCCGGAGGCTATCGTTACCGGTTGTACGATTCGCCGACGGCTGCGGCACCGCTGATGGAGGGGCTGGCCGTCCAATGGTTTGACGTGTATCCCACGCAGACCACCACCTATTACTTGGCGGCGGCAGACGGCACCTGCGAGAGCGTGCGCGTGGCCGTGCGGGTGGCGATCAGCAATGCCGGGGTACAGCTATCCAACACCTTTAGCCCCAATGGCGATAGCATCAACGACACCTGGCACATCCCTGGCCTGGATACATACCCCAATGCGCAGGTGGCCATCTACAACCGCAATGGGCAATTGGTGTTTGAGCGGCGGGGCAGCGGCCCCGATTTCGACGGCCGCTACAAAGGTGCCGACCTGCCGATGGGGGCCTACTACTATGTTGTCGATCTGGGTATGGGCTGCGACCCCCTGCGGGGCTCCATCAACCTGCTGCGCTGATAAAAATATGCGGCCATGCCAACCCCGGCGGGTACGCCGGGGAGCGGCAGCGCAACGACGGCGCGGAAACCCGGCTTGACCACTGGAAGCAGTTGAAATGACCGTTAAAAAACCGATGGCATGCGCATATTAGGTTTTTATACGTATATTTGTAACGTATAAACGAAACGGTTCATGAAGACAAGATTGAATTTAACGATAGAAGAAAGCCTATTGGAAAAGGTAAAAAGCTACGCAGCGAGCAGGAAAAGCAGCGTATCCGAACTGGTGGAAAATTACTTCAAGACCTTTGTTCAGGTGCCGCAACGCAAGAGCATCGTTGACATCATCGAAGAACTTCCCAAACCCGATCTGCGTATCGAAGGTGATTTGAAAAAACAATACATGGAACAAAATGCCGGCAAGTATGGCTTTTAAGGTGTTTTTAGATGTCAATATCCTACTCGATTTCGTTCTTCAGCGGGATGGTTACGAGCAGGGTAAAACGATCGTATCATGGGCGGAGCAAGGGAAGATTGCCGGCTTCATTTCGCCTACAGTGGTGCAGATTTGCTCCTATTGGATTGCCAAAGCTTATGGGGTCGACAAGGCAAAGGAGATCATGACCACGTTGCTGGCATTCATCCGCACGGTAGATACGCCGCACGAAACCGTGCTTACTGCGCTGCACTCATCGATGAATGATATCGAAGATGCATTGCTGTATTATACCGCGTTACATCACGATATGACGCATGTCATCAGCCAAGACCGCGCTTTCCAAAAAACGGCACTTCCATCACTCCCGGTGGTTTCCCCTACGGATTTCATCGATACGATTCGATAATTCACCCCGCCACCCTTTCCACCGCTTCCACCATATCTGCTGCTGATTTTCATTGTTTCTTACACCCTGTTGACAGGGCATAAACTCGACTCCAAGGCATGCCCTGTCCGGCTCTCCTCCATGCCTGCGCTTTTGCCGATACGTTTCCGACAGTTTCCCCTTGAAACGCCGTCTTTGGCGGTTTTTGCCGGAGTATGGTGGGATATCACCGGGATGGGACAGGGAGGAGGCACGGATGGAGGATAAATGAGGGTAGGATGGGGCATAGCTCCGGGATGACGATGCAGCAGGTGTATGGAGGACAACGCGTGCCTAAACCGCGACAAAGCGTCATTTCACGACAATTACGTCATTTCACGACAAAAGCGTCATTTTGCGACATTTGCGACAGCCGTCCTTCCGCGGCTCCCGACCTTTGTCCTGTTGTTTAAATGATCTCATCATGGCACAACAGGAAAGTATCATTAAATTAAAAGGGAAAATCGGGGATTTGACCTTTTACAAGACCAAGGACGGGTACCAGGCACGGCAGGCCACGGGGGTAGATCCCGAGCGCATCGCCACGGATCCCAACTACCAGCGCACGCGCGAGAACAACGCGGAGTTTGCCGCGGGCGCTGCGGCGGCCAAGCGCCTGCGCGACACGCTGCGGCCGATGATCCTGCTCACCTACGACCCCAAGATGCCGGGGCGGCTCTTCAGCCGGGTGATGCGGGTGGTCAAGGCCGACACGGTGAACGACCGCGGCGAGCGGCGCGTGCTGCCGGACAACCTCGGACTGCTTGGCCAGTTCGGGTTCAACGTAGCGGCGTCGTTGTCCAACACGCTTTTCGTGCCGCTGCAATGCACGGTAGACCGGGTTGCAGGTACGGTGACGCTGGATATCCCGGCGTTTGCGCCCTCGCTGGCCATTTCGGCGCCCAAGGGGGCCACGCACTTCCAGTTGAACCTGGGGGCCGCGGTCGTCGATTTCGACACCGAGGGGGAAGGTAACCCGTCGGCCATCGACATGGCCGAGAGCGCAAGCAGTCTGCTGAAGGACGAAAGCTTTGCCGGTGCTACGCTCACCGCGGCGGTGCCGCCTGAAACGGAGCTGCCGTTGTTTGTGCTGTTCGGCATTTCGTTTTACCAGGAGGTAAACACCAAGCAGTACCCGCTCAACAACGGTGCGTACAATCCCGTTGACATCATCCGGATTGACGTGGCATGATGGAGCTCCGTCTGAAGCGCCGTTATCACGCTGACGGCACCAACGGTGTGCTGCAGCACGGCGCAAACCAAGTGTGCCGCACCGTCGAGCTGCCGTGGCGCGGCAACCGCCGGTTCATCAGCTGCATCCCGGAGGGGCGCTATCGACTGGTCAAGCGCATGCACAGCCGCTGGGGTGAACAGCTGGCCGTGGCCGGTGTGCCGGGGCGCGAGGGTATCCTCATCCACCCGGCCAATGATGCGCTCACGCAGTTGCAGGGATGCATTGCACCCGTGACCAAGTGCACCGCCCCCGGCGTGGGCAGCTACAGCCGTATCGCCCTCGAGCGGCTCAAGGACCTCGTGTATCCGGTGCTGGACGCCGGAGAGGAGGTGTGGCTGGTCATCGTGGAGGCATCGGTGGTCGGTGGACAGTGATGGGTGATCGGTGAACAGTGGTCGGTGATCAGTGATGAAGAACAACAACGAACCGGTTTCCGCCCCTCGGGGAGCGGCGGAAGCCACGCCCGTCCAGGCGTCGAGTGGACAACCAGCGGTACCCTGGTGGGTATCGCTGCGGCAGGGGCTGCAACTGGCCAGCCAACTGCTCATCGCCTCGCCCGTACGGCTACCGGCTAGGGTAGTGGCGGCGGCCAAGTATGTGAGCTTGGCGCTGGGTATCTGGGAAAGCCTTGATAGCCGACAGGAGGTGCCGTCTAGCACGGACAGGGAGGATATCTTGCTCGATGCAGCAGCCGCGGACGCCCAAGATGCGCCATGAGCTCCGGCTGGGCACAGCGGCTGGTACACTGCTGAGCGCCCTGCCTCACATCGGCACCGATGAGCTGCTCAAGACGGCCATCCTTGCCGCCGTGGGCGCCACGGTCAGCTTCATGGTAAGTCTGCTGCTCCGCTGGCTGCGTAGGCCGCGCCGCCGGTAATCAACCGCCCCCTGGTTTTGGGGGCGGTTTTTTTTGACCGCAATCGAGACTTTAACTCGACTAGTAAGTGATTAGGGGATTTCGTTTGAGGTGCATTTAGCGTAAATCTCCGGCAAATATTCCCGGACCCATAAAGGCATTTCAGCTATCGGGGAAAATTCCTTGATGAAGCCGTTTTCCATTATTACAAGTACCCGATGTCCTGCCTCAGATGTATCGACGATTCTCAGTGAGTCGAACATTTGAAAGCGGCGATTTAGCTGATGTAAATTTCCGTAATAGTTTGTCCGTAATGTCAGTGAATCTACAAAATGCCCGCCTTCTTTCGCCCTTATTAAAACCCGATCTGCCGATAATTCGGGGCTTTCGACACCAAAGAAAACCATGTGAATCTCATAACCGAGCGATTTGAATCTTAAAGGGACCTCCCAGCTTTCGTTGTTTGAAAAATGTCCTTCGTAGGCAAAATGGTCGCCTTGCAAAACAGCGTTTGACACGAGGTCATTAAACGTCTGTTCAACAAACTCAGAAGCCTGTTTTGTAAGCTCCTTTTGTACCCGGAGACCGGTTTTCCAAAGTTCTGAGCGCTTCCGGAGGTATAGTTCATCGCCATCAAAGAACATTCCGGCCTCTTGAGGAAAATAAATGGAACCGACTGTCGATTTTCCGGCACCGTTTGACCCGGTTAGGATAAAAAGTTTAGGCATTCAATAAAAACAGTTAACCCAGTTGATAGCGATCCCGCAGTGCGGTGGCTTCGGCAGTAGACAACGTACGAATTGTTTCGAAGTCTGATCCGGTGGCCGATCTTTCAACTTCGATAATATTGCCATCGGGATATTCCAGAAAACATCTTACTCCTGCCTCTTCACGCACATTAATCATGAAAGGCAGGCCGTTAATCAACCGTTGTTTCCTTAGTTGTTTTACAGCACTACTCCCCTTTTCGTTTAAAGCGACCAACGTTTCTGTAGTCATATCACAAATTTACACATTTTCTGAGAATAATACAATGTGCGCCTTTGGTTCATCCCACCACCCTTTCCACCTCTTCCACCTCCAACCCCATGTAGTCCGCGAATTCCTGTACCGATACCGGCTGGTGCGGTAGCTTGCCCAGCGCGAAGTGGATGTCTTTGAGCAGGCGCTGCGCTTGGCGGATGCTTTTGCCCGTGATGACGCTCACGTCGTGGGACATGATGATGAGCCTTTTTTTCTTCATGGGTAGGTGTTGGTGCCGCTGGCAATAAATCCGTATCTTAGCGACGAGTTAGTTTTAATTACAGGTTTTACGTTTATGAAAAGAACCATTTGAATAAATAGGATTGAATTGACATATCATTAACATAGCGACAGCTATTTTTCTCGAATCCGAAATACCGCGAAATTTTCAAATACACGAAGAAGAATCTGCTGGACGCCCGGTCATGCGGGCGCCAGATTCTTCGTGTAGCCCGTTTCGCGGCGGGTGGATTCGGGAGTTTGGTTGCCCGCAGCTGTTTTCATCGCCATGGCCGAATCCCTTTCCCTTACCGACATCCTCAGCACACCGCTGGCCGACATGCCCGGTTGGAGCGCCGATTTCAGGGCACGCTGCAAGGCGTGCAAGATTGTCGCCTTGCAAGACCTCGTATCGCTCGGCGCGCACGAAGTATCGAAAAACAAGTACCTCGGCCCGGATTGCTTCCGCGAGCTGGTCGAATACCTATACGCCCGGAAAATGCTGCCCCTGCTGCCGGACTAGCGCCCACCCACGACGCTTTTCACGGCTTCGCGGTAGGTGCGGCTCAAGGGCAGCGGTTTTTCGCAGTTGCGCACCGTCACCTCCCTGCGGCTGCAGCCCATAATCATCCGCTCGGCCACGATGTAGCTTTTGTGTGTCTGGATGAAGTGCAGGCGGGGCAGCTTTTCCAGCGTCTCCTTCAAGGTGTGCCGTGCCTTGAGCAGCGGATTGCCGCTCACGAAGTAGATGTTCACGTAGTTTTTTGTCGATTCGACATAGACGATATCGGCTAGCGGTACCCGCTTCCAAGCACCTTCGTGCGGCACGGTGATGTATCCGGACAGCCTTTCGTCCGCGCGCGACCCCACCCCCCGCTTTTTGCGCACCTTGCCGATTGCGTTTGCAAACTCGGCGTATATCAGTGGCTTGGTGAGGTAGTCGACGACATCGACGCGGTAGCCTTTTGTCGCGTAGTTGACATTGTTGTGGCCCGTGCAAAGCACCACATCCGGTCTGTTGGGCAGGGATTCCATCAGCGCGAAGGCAGTCATGTCGGGCAGTTCGATGTCTGCGATGAGCAGCGCCACGTCGTTGTTCAGCAAGTACTGCTGCATCGCCGCTGCGTTGTCGAATTGGGCAACGAGCCGTAGCCCTCCGACTTTTTCTACGTAGCGTTTAAGCAAATCGGCGTCGTTGGGGTTGTCTTCCAGGATCGTACAGGTAATGGATGTCATCATGGATCATAGGTGATGGTTAAACAAACGGTGAATGTATCATCCTCGATATGATGTTCGAGGGTTCCTTTGGCATGCTTCATCCCGGCCAGGGACAGCTCGACCAGTGGCAGCCCCAAGCCGCTCGGTGGGGCGGGTGGCGCAGTATTGTTGATGGAATTGATGCAGGTAAAGCGGAAAAGGTTCGCTTCGATTTCTATGGTTAGGATTGCAGGCTTCTGCCGGCTTACCTCGCCATGTTTGGTCACGTTTTCGAACAGTGTCGCCAGCGTGAGGCGCGGTATCGGCTGCCCGCACGGCGTACCCGTTTGGTGTACGATGACCACATCGTCATGCCCCAGGCGCAGGCGCAGCGAACCGACCAATTCATGCAGGCTCTCCAGCTCGCGCTCGATCGTCACCGGCAGGTAGGGTGCTTCGCCGCCTTCCAAGGAGTAATTCAGGATGCGGGCGATATGGCGCATCATGGAAGGGATGTACTCATCTTCAAGGCCTTCGGCCCGGCTCACCACGGTGTTCAGGCAGTTTTTGAAATGGTGTGACTGCAAGACATTTTCCAGTTGCCTGGCCTTTACCTCCGCAAGCTGCCGACGGCTCTGCGCGTCTCGGATCCGGAGTTCATCGTTGCGCCGTTCGGCAAGCCGCCATCGGTAGAATGCCGCGTAGAGCGCCACGCCCACCCAAGGGATGACCATCGCCTTGATGGTTTTGCCGAGGAATTCGCCCAAACGGAAAGGGATATGCGGCTTGTACAGCACCACGCCCACCCATGGCAAGACGAAATAGACCAGCGCATAGCCGATCAGCGGGAGGCCTGCGGTGGTGAGGGCAAGCAGGGGAATGCTCCATCGCGACTTGCCGGCCACGAAAGACAGCCTTACCAACCAGCAGTAGCCGTAGAACACGCCGACGAGGCAGCCGCCCGCGGCCAGTGAACTCGGGAAGCGCGGGTCGCCGCCGGTCGATAGGTTGTACACGTAGGTCAGCAGGATGAAACCCGCGATATACAGCACTTGCAGCCACGCCGGGATGCGGGTGCTGGTCGGATAGGTGTTTTCCATGGCATGATAGGTGTTGATTGGATGGTTAAATATGCAAAATTATTCCTAAAAGTGCTAAACATCCAGGAAATCCATGTTGTACCATGGGTACAGTCTGTAGAATTCCTTCCACGTGATGCGATAGCTCGCATACGTAGGCCGGTGCAACAAGAAAGCCTGGTTGCCCCGGCGGTAGGGTGCCCAGCGCATGGGATGTTCCTCTTCGTCGAGCTCGGCAGGGGCAGGTAATACGAGATTGTGCTGCAAGCCGAGCCATCCCTCCCATTGGTCGGGGTTTCGGACTACGAATTGCTCAAGCAAGCCGTAGAGGCGGGCGGTGGCCCTGGCGGCAAAGGCGGCCTGCGACTCATCGGGCAGCGGGCAGATGGGATTGAAGTGCCAGTAGGTGAGTAGGTGGTTGAGGCGCATGCCCCATCGCACCTCCCGCTCGCAGATGACGGGGTATAGGGGCAGCTGCAGCCGGTAGGCCAACGCTGCGACACCCTGCCGCACCTTTACCTGCCAGCCGCAGAAAGGCACGGTGAGCAGGTTGTGCCGGTCGGCGTCTGCGGCGTTGCCATTCGTGCCGGTATTGCCGTCTATGTACACGAGCAGGCTACGCCCTTGCTTGGCCGCCTTGGCCATGCTGAACAGTGCATGGGGTTGCTCGGCGTCGATGAGGTCGATGTCTGCGGACGCCCGATCCAGCAGGCGTTGCTCGGCCGGTATCGCGCGTCCGGCCACGACGATGCTGAGCTGCACGCCTGCCGCTACGAGGAGGTGGTTGAGGTATCGGTAGGCACCGGTATGGTAGGTGCACACGATTCCGGGTCGCTCGCGCAGGGTTGTAGCCCAGGCATCGTCCCATCCACGGGCTTGCATGAAGCCGGGGCACGCCGCGTGTTCGATGTCCATGAAGGTGAGTGCGAGGTTGGCCTGCAGCCGCCTGAATGTGGGGACGTATTCCTTGCGCGGCAGGTCTGGGAGCAGGTTGTGCAAGTTGGTGCTGAATAGGGCGAATAGCCATTCCATGCGCTGCGTGGCATGCTTGAGGTCGAGTTGGAGGTAGGGGGCCACGTGTTCCGCACGCTCCCGGTACAGGGTATTTATATTTTCCATGATTGAAGAAGGTTTTGCGTTGCGCGTTGCGCAGCAGGTTTCATAAGCGGATAGGGAACCGGGCGGCGTGCGCCCGTTCCCTATCCGGGGCTGTTACAGCGGTACGAAGTCGCACTTGGGTTCCCAAAGCTCGTCATCGTCGTCGTCGCTGAGCCATCCGTAGATGGCGTGCAGCGGGATGGGGTTTTCCAGTATGGCGCCCCCCGCTTGGAGCCGACTGTTGGCATATAATCTGTCCATGCCTTTTGTCTTTGATGTAAAACCATCGCCCGCTTTCGTGTTCACCGGGGCATCGGGCACTTTCCCCGTACCTTTTGGCCAAAGGATGTTTGTGTGATCACGGGGCAATAATGGCAAGTAGGGGCCACAAAAAGAAACGGGTGGGACATATGGCCGGGCCGGCGTGCATCAAACGCCTATATCGGGGACAACCTGCAAAAGCGGCCGTTCGTCCTTGGAAAATGCCGTTCGTCCCAGCGTATTTGGATTGGCGGTTTCCCATTGGCTAGTTTCGGGGTGTGCAGCTATCCATCCACATCGATCGGCCCGGTGCCCGGGTGTATGACGGGGCATTGGTCAGTGCGGCAGTGGTCCGTAGCGCGTATCCGCTGCCGGGTGCGGAGGCAAGGTATGGGGTATCGCCGGGAGACTACCTTAAGTAGCAATCGTTGGAATCACCGAAAAATTGCTGTTTAAAATAAGAAATTTTTATTATTTTTGCTGTTTGAAAACAGCATTTTTCACATGGAAGAGCTTATCCGGAAGTCCAACAGTATCATCCGCGCCATTCCTACGGAGCCCGTACGTGCGCTTTACTCCGAAATAGACTGGAATGAGCGCCTGATCGGAATTCTTGGCGCAAGGGGCACCGGCAAGACCACGCTCCTAATGCAGCACCTCAAAGCGAACCATGGAACGTCTGGAGAAGGGCTTTACGTCTCTCTGGATGACATTTACTTCAGTTCAAACAGGATAGCGGATGTCGCGGAAGCCTTTTGGCAGCTTGGCGGAAAAGTATTGTACATTGACGAGGTGCATAAGTATCCGGATTGGGCAAGGGAAATAAAGAACATTTATGACTTCAACCGTGATATCCGTTTGATATTCACGGGTTCGTCCGTGACGGATTTGCTCAGGCAGACAGGTGACCTGAGCCGCAGGGCTGCTTTGTATGAACTTCCCGGCTTATCCTATCGCGAATACCTCTATTTTTCGGGTATTGCGCAGTTAGCCCCCATTACATTGGAAGAGATTCTTGATAAACACGTATCGATTGCAGGAGACATCACATCTACCTTGCGCCCACTACAGGCATTTGCAGACTACCTCAACCATGGCTATTATCCCTTTTTCAAAGAAGGGCTGCGGCAGTTTCCGTTCAAGCTGGAAAACGTGGTCAAAATGATTATCGAAACAGACCTCCAGTATATCGAAGGTTTCGATCCGCACAATGTGCGCAAGATGTACCAATTGCTGTATATTCTGGCCACCAATGTTCCGTTTAAACCTAATATCAGTAAACTCAGCGAAAAAACAGGTATCCATCGGAACACCCTTATCCAGTACCTTCAGCACCTGGAACGTGCTCGGCTCATCCACTCGTTATATGCTGCCGGTCGAAGCATCAGCACATTGCAGAAGCCCGAGAAAATCTATCTAGAAAACGCCAACCTCCATTTCGCGTTGGCTCCGCAGCATGTGGACAAAGGGAGCCTTCGCGAAGCCTTTTTTGTAAACCAGCTCCGGCATGCACGGCACCGGGTATCACTGCCCGCCAAGGGAGATTTTCTTGTGGACGAGCGGTGGACATTTGAAGTGGGAGGCAAGAATAAAGCCATGGATCAGCTTGCTGGCGTGCAGGATGCGTACGTAGCTGCGGATGATTTGGAAAGTGGGGCACTGCGCAAGATTCCGCTTTGGCTTTTCGGGTTGCTGTATTAGCTGGAACGGACAAATTCACACAGGCAGGTTTGGTTTGCTATTTCATCAGGTACTCATGAGCAGGTAACACCATGATCCGTTTACCATCTTTTTCAAACTCATCCCGCTGCGTGTGGGTAATGAGCAAATCATCCTGGCAATTGAAAAAATCGAGCGCCTCTACCATCCGATTCATATTGCCTTTATGGAAAGCCACGAAGTCGCATTCACATTTGCCGGAGAAATAAAAAATATCCTTGTATTGCCTGCGTAACCATGCTTAAACTTTGCATTACAAATGCACAAAACTATATGTTAGCAATGTAAATTTTTGGTAACGGAAATGCATAAGGCGCTTCGTCCCTAAAACGTGCCGTTCGTCCCAGCGGATTTGGTTTGCAGGCGCGCGGATGGCTAGTTTCGGGATGTGCAGCCATCCATCCACATCGATCGGCCCGGTGCCCGGGTGTATGACGAGGCATTGGTCAGTGCGGCAGTGGCCCGTAGCGCGTATCCGCTGCCGGGTGCGGAGGTGCGTTATTGGGTGGGGCAGGGTTGGCGCGTGCTGGAGCAGGGATATGACCTGCCCGATGTGTATGTGTGCAGCATCGATGTAGCGGCCAGTGGCGATACGGTTATTCCCATCCGCTGCCCGCAGCATGATTTGTATGGATTTTATGTGCTGGCGGGGCGTGTACGGCTCAACGGAGCCGGGGTGTCCGCCGCCGTATTGGACACCACTGCCGGCCATTACCGGCTCAGCTACCTTCCGGCAGCGGCATACACCTGTCACTTTACGGCCGGCACGCATCGTATTTTTTACTTCGTAACCAAACGTACCACGCTTCTGCGCGAGCCCAGCCCTGAGCTTGCGGAAGGCATTGCCGCCGTGGAGGCACTTAAAGCGAGGCTCGCGGCACCGACGGTAAGCACGAACCTCTCCATGGCAGGTACGGCAGGCGATGCGATCGGCCATTTCCTGCGCCGCCCCGGCACTACCTATCTACGGCGTTACGTCGCCATCCAGGTATTGGCCATGACGTTGCTGCTGGAAGCCTGCGAGGCCCTGCTTGTGCAGGTGATTGCCGGAAAGGCGGGCGCATTGCTTGCGGGACGCATGCGCACCCATATCGACGCGTTGGTGGCCGATGGCGAACCTGTTGATGCCGTATCCGTGGCGCGGCATTTCAGCATCTCCTACGCCCATGCCAAAGTGATTTTCCGCACGCCTATGGGCCAGCCCATCGGCGGCTACATCCGCACACGAAAGCTGGAACAGGCCCGCCGCATGCTCGCAGCCGGCGATCGGCCCGCGCAGGTGGCGCGGTACATTGGCTGGACATATGGCCATTTCAATAAGGCTTTCAAGGCGCGGTATGGTGTACCTCCTAAGGCCTATACCACTTTATAAGCACTGCACATAGCTTATCCGGATAATCCTGCACCAGATTATTCTTGTTGTCGTCAGGATCCTCCTCAATAATTTGCCAACGATAATAAGGTTCCGTGAATATGACATTGGTTGCTGAGCATAAAACATCGAGTACAAAATTTGCGGTAGATGCTGAGTAGAAGTCGGTTATCTGCTCGGCATATTCGGTTAGTACTTCTGTGCTGACAATCCAGTGAAACAGTTTCCTTTCGAATGCCTCATAAATATCAAATTCAGGGTTATTTCGGTTTATAGTCGTAATGAGTACATTCGTGTCGATTACTAACTTGGGCTTAGGAAATGCCATGGTAATCAATCACGTAGTTGATCGTAATCTTTATTAGTAATCTTTTTTTCGGCAACTACCCGATCCACTTCGTCTTTCAGCTTTTGGGAATAATGCTGCGTGAGCAAATCCCGTAGTTCTACAGATTCTTCATAACTCATCTTTCGGTTAAACATCCGAAGTAAGCTTAGCTGGACATCATTTAATCCTTTTATTTGCTTATCGATTGTAGCCATTTTATTACCCTTATCTCTTACGCAAAGGTAAACAATGGTTTCAATTTCTCCAAAACCCTATGGTTAGTCGGGTTATATCACCTTGTAACAGAATCCCCAACTTATCCTGATGATCCTGCGCTAGGCTATGGGTAGCCAAAATAACCATATAGGCTGTAGCCAAAATCACCTAATCTCCCTTTCTGCCTGCCCTACCTTTGTTTGTATGAAGGAAGCGAAGCACATATCGACACTACCGGTTAGCCTTTTTTCGGGGACTGTAGCATTGGTCGTAGGAGGCTACATCGGCTACCAATTGGGTCTCCATGCTTACGATGAACTCCTTATAGACGAATTGTTGGCAGATATGTACTACGCGGATAACCCGGTAGACTGCCCGCCATGCAAAGAACGGAAAACTTACGAGTGGTTCTATGTGGAACCATCATCGGATAACCACCAGCCGGAGGGGGCTGTCGAAGCCGCTCCGGCTAAACAGGAAGGAGGTAGGGATATGGGGCCGTGACGGGAAACAACGGCTAAGCCGCCGAGGGCGGCAAGCCGCGGAATGAAACGGAAAGCGGCTGCAGGTGCAGCCATTCCAACATCAAGTAACAACAAATCCATCTAACGATGTATAGTATTTCAACAATTTTAGGCTTATTGATAGCCGCCGTGCTGTATGTACCGGGTACTACGCAGCGCGAAGCCGCCACGGTTGGGGAAGAACCGGTGGAGGAGGAGGTAGCAGCAGTGACGCAAGAACGATGGTTCCTGCTCGATGTGAGCGACGCGGATGATCAAACAGCGCCAACGGAGGAAGAGCAGGTCATTATCGACGTCGTAGAAGGCCCCACGCCGCCCTGCAATGATGCTGGCCTGATTTATTGCGCGGTGAAACTAGAACTGGCTCCAAATACCGAACCGGAGGATTTGTTCTCGATGAGTGTGGCAGACGCGCGCGATCAGGACAAGGCAGACCACCCTGCAGGGGGAGCAGAGTACGCCAAGAGGAGCCAGACGTAGCATAATTGCATGACTTTTGGCATTGAGTTTAAGGCTACCCAAGCATCCGGAACCGGTCCGAAAGCTTCGGGTAGCCTTTTCCATCCGCTATCGTTCGTTTTGCTGGTAATTGCCGACCAGTACGGCTTCCTGCGGCAGGGGCCACACCCACTTCGGGCCGCCCGGCGATAGCTCGAAACGCCGGTCGCCGAGTACCCTGACCAGCGTGACCGCGGATTCCGGGGATTTGTTGTATCGCCTCAGGTCTTCCCAGCGTGTCCCCCGCATCACCAATTCCCGCCTGCGCTCGGCGATGATCATCGATAGCAGCAGATGCTTGTCTTCGGTAGCCAGCGGGGTGTAATGCAAGGTCTCCAAACGGTGTCGCCTGAGCGTATTCAGATCGGCAAGCGCTTCCGGCAATCGGTTCAGGCGGGCAAGCGCTTCGGCCCTTGCCAGGTACACCTCGTCGGTGGCCAGGCCGGTAAAGTAATGCAGCGTCCCGAAATAGCTCCCCCTGAACCTGGTGAGCCCCTGCGTGTTTTCGAGGAAAAATGCATCCCTGCGCAGATCATGGCTTCCGTAGGAGGCCAACAGGCTGGTATCCGCGTTGTAGTATACCTGGGTCATGCTGATACCGTGGTCCAACGTGCAGTTGAAGATCACCTCGGCATTGCCTTCACCGTAGATCGGGAAAGGATATTCCGCTTCCATATCCAACGTGTTGTAATCCATCAAGCTGTTGTCTATGGCGAGGCAATCCGACGCATATCCAGCTGCCATGGCGTAATCTTCCATTTGCAGGCATACCCTGGACAGCAACGCGTAGACAGCCCATTTGCTTGGCCTGAAACGGGTCTCCGGATATTCCGGCAGCAGTTTCTCGGCTTCACCCAGGTCAGCGAGTATCCGCGCATAGGTTTCCTTGAGCGAGGCCCTGGGTACCCACTCGGAGACGTCCGGGTCGGTCCGCAGGGGGAGGCCCAAATCGGCTTCGGCAGTGAGGGGATCGTACACGTTGCAGTAGAGCTGCGCCAAGTTGTAGTAGTTGAAGGCGCGGTGGAAGAAAGCCATTCCCCGGACCAGTTCCCACAGTTCGCGCTGCGTCCCTGGCCCGAGCGATGCGGTACCGTCCAGTGCCAGGTTGCAGAAGAGGATATGCCAATATCCCCTGCTCCAGTCGATGGCATTGGGTTCGCCGCCCTCGTAGATGATGTCTTCCCAAACGTATGCGTTTTTCTGGTATTTGCTGGCCGCTCCGGTTGGAAAGCTTTCGTACTCCATTTCCGTCAGGTACATCTCGTCGGCCCCTATGATGCCCAACGCGTGGCTGCTGAAGCGGTTCATCGATTCGTAGTCCATCAAGCCGAGGTAGTCTTCCAACGTGCTCGGCGTCCGCTGCTGCTGGTCGGGTTTGACATCAAGGAACCCGGTGCCGCACGACCCCAGAGTGAACAAAAAGAATAGAATAAGGTGATTTGCTGGTTTCATATCGTAATCGTATTGGTTGAGTGACTTCAAAACGCTATCTGCAAGCCCACGGCGAAGGACCTTGGTGCGGGGTAAGCGGCATTTTCGTAATCCGGATCCAGACCGTGCTTGTTGGCGCGCCAGAGGACGCCGAGGTTGCGCGCATAGGCGTAGACCCGGACATTATGGATGGAATATGCGGCATTTATATCCTGCAGCCTGATGTGATTGCCCGGCGTGATGAGGGCCATCGAGTTCTCGTATATGGCCCCCCGTTGATTGGGCGCAGCCGTTTCGGCCCAAGCAGGTACGTCCGTATGGAGTTCGTCGCCGGGTTGTTTCCAGCGTTTGAAGTAATCCATGTGATATATCCCCCTGCTGAGGTATTCCTGCCCGGGCCCGATAGACTTTCTTCGGAAAACATATCCGGCCTTGAAAGCGATCAGCGCACCGATTTCAATCCCTTTCCATTTAAATGTATTCCTTACCGAACCGAAAAACGGCGGTACGGTGACCCCGGCATCGACCAGTTCATCCTTGGTTACGTTGCTGTAATAATACGCGTAGTCGTCGGTCTGCTGCCCGTTCAGGTACAGCAGCGGATAGCCGTTTGTCGGATTGAGCCCGTACCAAGGGAATGCATATATTTTATCTACGGATTTGCCTTTCTCGTAAACACTCCTTGTGACGTAGTAGTTGTCGGAATTGGGCTGCCGGAACGCGATGTTGGTGATCCTATTGTAAGTGTAGTTAATCAGGAATGTGGTTTGCCATTCCAATTCGCCCGTCAGGTTCCGGGTGTTGACCTGCACATCCCATCCCTGCGTACGCAGGTTTGCATAGTTCGTCTTGAACTCGTCCGCCGCACCGGTAGTGGGATCCACGAGGTCATTGCCCAGCAGGTATTTCGCATGCTTGTTGTAATATTCCAACGCGCCGCCGATGCGGTTTCCAGGAAGCCGCCAATCCAATCCGGCGTTGAATGTATTGACTTGCTCCCATCGAAGCGACGGGTTGCCCGGATGCCTCAGCGCGGAATACCTGAGGCCGTTGAAGCT
>Ga0182792_1001281_pt1 | contig 20873 bp, 16 predicted proteins | sample Passage237B_FD_130497 | JGI IMG/M metagenome (GOLD analysis project Ga0182792, IMG submission 130497) | Cellulose adapted compost microbial communities from Newby Island Compost Facility, Milpitas, CA, USA - Passage2 37B (version 2) (version 2) ...
GCACGCGTGATGGTCTGTCGGCTGACACGCCCTTGCCCCAGGTCGAGTTCAATCTGAACCGAATCCTGCTGGCTCAGGCGGATCTTGGTGTTCTCCGCCAGCAGCCTCAGCGCCTGAAGCGACGCGGGCGGCAGTTCCACATCCTGCCCGTAAGCCTTGCGGATGTCCTGCCAGAACAGGTTCATGATCATCTGGTCCACGTCGTCGCCGCCCAGATGTGTGTCTCCTGCGGTGGCCAGCACCTGACTGACACCGGAGCCCTGCTCGCCTGAGAGGTCATGGAGCTTGAGGATGGAAATATCGAATGTTCCGCCGCCCAGGTCAAAGACCGCGATGGTTGAATCCCGGCCATCACCCTTGGTGCTACGCAGGCCCAGGTTGTAGGCCAGCGCCGCCGCGGTAGGCTCATTGACGATGCGCAGCACTTCCAGCCCGGCCAGCCGACCGGCATCGCGCGTAGCCTGACGCTGCGCATCATCGAAATAGGCGGGTACGGTGATGACTGCTTTGCGCACAGGCTTGCCAAAGTAGCGTTCGGCCTGCTGGCGCAGTGTATGGAGAATGATCGAGCTGATTTCCTGCGGAGAGAAGATGCGCTCACCCACCTTCACGCGGGCGGTGTCCTGCGGGCCGCTGACCACTTCACTGGCCAGGTACGGGCGCTCCGCTGCGATATCAGCCACGCCACGCCCCATCAGCCGCTTGATGCTGAAAATCGTCTGGCGTGGATACGTCACCGCATGATCGCGGGCCTCGTAGCCCACGGCTTCCACCTGCGTGCCATCGGCGCTGAAGCGCACCACGCTGGGAACCATCGTCCGGCCCTGCTCATCGGGGATGATGCGCGGGCCGGCTTCATCACAAAACGCCACCAGGCTGTTGGTGGTTCCCAGGTCGATACCGATCACCGGATCATCGGGGAATGAACCGCTGATGGCAGAAACAGCATTATTCACGACATTTTCAGGAGCGTTCATCACCAGAGAGTTTAGGCATTATTGTCCTGCCTGACCAACGCCGGCCTTCTGCGAGCCTGCTGCCCCTGTTTTGACAGACCCTTCAGGCAATTTATGATGACCTTCCCTCTGACTTACTCCCGGGAACCATCATGACGACGCTGAATGCTCCTGTCCTCACGTCTGGCAATCGCGGCAGAGTCTGGATTCAATCCGATCTCCAGCTTTCCAATCCTGAAGTGGCCCGCAAGGTGCTCACCGACGCCGTCGACGACATGCTTGAGCTCGATCTGGGCATCGGTGCCATCTGGTGTCTGGGCGATGTGATGTGTGGCAAGCAGATTGATGATGTCATCAATCTGGCCAACATGACCATCGAACAGCTCGGCCGACTGAATGTGCCCATCTGCTACGTCATGGGGAATCACGACGCCGACCTTAAGCGCGTCCATGGGCTGGATCGTTATCCGCTTTATGAGATGGCCCGAGAGCATCCGATGTGGCATGTCAGTGACAACATCGACGACATGTACTTCGCCCGCATGGTCTATGGCACGCTGGTGATCTTCATGGGCGACCACATGGCCCGTGATGGCTCGTGGTGGACCAGCCATGGCCATGTCGCGGCCAAACCCGAGCTCTACCCCTACTCACCAAAGCATTACAACGACCTGCGCGATGCCATCGGCCGACATCCCGGCCCGGTGGCCACCGCATCGCACTATTCCTATCCCGGCGGCCAGAGGCAGGCCGATCTGTATCAGAACCTGCTGCCCCTGCCCGACAACGTGAAGTTCCACTGCTACGGCCACGCCCACATCGGCGATCTGGTCTGGAACAAGGAAAATCCATACCTGCGTCCAAACCCGATCAACGGGCAGTCGCTGATCCAGTTCAACATCTCCGCACTGGAAACCGCACGCACGCCGGGCAGCCACTCGGCGGTGCTGGACATCGGGCCTCAGGGCCCCGAGCAGCTTCGCATCCGCTGTCATCTGGAAAAGAAGTGGGTCGATACCTACAGCTTGCCCATGCATCAGTGAGCGGGCTGGAGTGACGATTCCATCTCGCGATACTTCTGCCTGTACTGGCCTGGGGTGATCTGCGCGATGGCTTTGAACTGGCGATTGAAGTAGCTCACATCCTCAAAGCCTGCTTCGTAAGCCACATCCACGATCTTTCGATCGGTGGTGCGCAGCAGCCACATCGCCGCCTGGATGCGTCGGTCGTTCAGATACGCCATCGGTGTGCGACCGATGTGATGCCTGAACGCCCTGCAGAGATGTTCCCGACTCACCCCTGCTTCCTGAGCCAGTTCATCAAGTGAGATCGAACGAGCATAGTGCTCATCCATCCGCTGACAGATGCGATCCATCCATGCCGGGCAGCCCTGGGCTGCCAGTCGCCCGGTCTGCCACTGACTGGCCAGCAGTACGCGACAGCATTCCATCAGAAACAGTGACAGACCATGACGCATCGCCCAGCCCTGACCTTCTAGGGCTTCACGCTGTTCACGTAGAATCAGTTCCAGCGGAGCAGCCATGCGTGCAACATCAGGAAAGGTGAAGTCCACCCGCCGATTGATAGCGTTAACCAGTCCTGGGTGCGGCGCGAGCATTTCTGCAAGCACACCCTGCAGCTTGCCTGGCATGACAGGCAGCGGGTGACGCTGCAGGTCGAGATAAAGATTGATCACATCCACGCCCTGCTCATCCGTCAGCAGGTCGTGCGACTGGCCATAGTGCGTGATGCCCACCGAGCCCGGGCCGACTTCCACCACGCGATCGCCCATCACGTGGCGGGCCTCACCTTTGACGATGCACGTCAGCAGCACCACATCGAGCGTGTGAGGCCAGTAGTCGCGATGGACGTACTGCGGGAAAAACTCTGCCGCCACGCCGATGCGCGACAGCGTGGGAAACCGCCTGATCAGATCGATTTCCCCTTTGGCCTGTCGTCGATGGGGATCAATACGCTTCATGGAATAGATCAATAATGTCCAAGATCAGGCTGTTTACTGAGTCTATATTAACTTCCCAAGCTCCTCCGGAAAGCATTCCTATGAAAACCGAACTGACCTCTGAACAGATCCAGGCCTATCGCGATGATGGCGTGCTGCATGTCCCAGGCTTTCTCAATGCAGATGAAGTCCAGCAGCTCAAAGCCGCGGTGCTCGACGCTGTGAATGTCCTGGGCGACAAAAAACTCGTTGGCAGTGACATGCGCCAGAGTGATGACTACTACGGCCAGGTCTTCACCCAGAAGCTCAACCTCTGGATGATCAACGACACCGTCCGCTCCTTCATGCTCTCGCCGAAGCTCGGCCAGATGCTCTGCAGGCTTGAAGGTGTCAAAGGCATGCGGGTGTGGCATGACCAGACGCTCATCAAGGAGCCCTTCGGGAATCCCACGGCCTGGCATCTGGATAATCCGTACTGGTCTTTCGATTCCCGCCATGCGATCTCCATCTGGATCGCCCTGGAAGACGCCACACCCTGGAATGGCTGCATGTGCTTCCTGCCCGGCTCACACAAGCTGGCCGACTTCAAGACCCCGGGCATCGGCCCGAACATGCGGGAGCTGTTCAAGACCTATCCCGAAATGGCCCGTATTCCCACCCGCCCCGTGCCCATGAAAGCCGGCGACTGCAGCTTCCACAACGGCCTGACTGCCCACGGGGCCGGGGCCAACATGACCCATGGCCGACGCATCGCCATGACCTGCGCCTACATGCCCGAAGGCTCCACCTTCAATGGCAAGCAGAACATCCTGCCTAAGGATTACTTCAACTCGCTGACCATCGGCGATGTGCTGGAGAACGACCAGTGGAACCCGCTGGTGGGCCGACTGGAGGACCCGATTGATGAATCACTGGTCCTCTCAGGCAAAGCCTGAATGCCCCTCCCGCCCGTGTGGGACGCCTGCGGAGTAAGACAATCCGCCGGGCGAATGGCTGTATCCCTGTCGGGAGTCAGGTTTTAGACACGTTTTACAGATACGGCTATGAATGAGGTGGGGTATGATTGAATTTCCGACGCAGCATTTGACGATATGAAGCTGTCGCCGTAGCATATGCGTCTGCTTTGGACAGGCCCTGCCTGCCCTACCGTTTGGGGATTGGTGTAACGGTAGCACAACTGACTCTGGATCAGTTAGTCATGGTTCGAATCCATGATCCCCAGTTCTGAATCTCAGACGATCAAAACGAACAATGCCAGGTCAACCCTGGCATTGTTTTGTTTTATGGATTGCCAGACGGATTCACCTTCGCCACAGGCTTACATCGCGCTGACCTGAAACTGCGTTCCCCACGGGTCATGCAGAATCACATCGGAGGTGCCTGCAGCCCCGCTGCTGCTGCGCTGTCGGATGGCTTCAAGCCGCTGGGCGTTCATCCGCATCTGCACGCAGGCCAGTCCCGTGGAGGGATACTTTCGCATGCCTGCCCCGACGCTGTTCCAGATGTTGGCTCCCACATGATGGTGATACCCGTCGGCCGAGAGAAACACGGCACCGGGGTAATAGCACGTCACATCCAGCCCAAGCACGTCGCGGTAGAACGTCTCGGCAGGAGAAAGCTCACCTACCTGCAGATGCATGTGGCCTATGGTTGAGCCCGCAGGAAACCCCGCCCACTTTCGGCCGTCGCCTGCTTTGAGAATGTCATCCACATCCAGATGCTCGGTCTTGAGGAAGACATGACCCTGATTCCACTGCCAACGGGACCGCGGCCGATCAATGTAAAGCTCGATGCCATTGCCTTCCGGGTCGGCCAGGTAGAGGGCTTCACTCACATCATGATCGGCCATGCCCACCAGCCTGATGGATTGATCAGCTGCGAACTGGAGCCAGCTGGCCAGGTCCTTTCGATCAGGCAGCAGAAACGCCGTGTGAAACAGCCCTGCTTCGCGGTGCGAGCTTCGCCTGGCGTGACGATCCTCACGCAGCTCCAGCATCACGTGATCACCGCACCCCAGCAGCGCCGAAGTACTGTCACGCTTGAGCAGATGCAGACCGATGACCTGCTGATAGTAGTCCGCCACGCGGGCCAGATCGTTAACCGTGAGTGTGACGGATTGAATCGCCAAGGTTGGCAGCGTTTTCACATTCACGGCAGTGCTCATGACGGCTCCTGTTTCAAGGCGTCGCATCGCCGTCAATGATCTCACTGCTGCAGATCTTCCGTGGCGATGATGGTGTTGTCCTGAACCTGATAGACCTTGGCCGATCCATCAGGCTGATAATGCGTCACCTGTCGAATGTTCGCCAGATAGGAGTTCCCCTCAGGATCGGGAACCGAATTGACCAGCACTTCAAACTGCTTCTGATTGCCATCGGGATACCAGGTGGTCCATCCCGACAGGGCTCGCAGACGCCTGACCTTCACATCCCCAATCCAGCGATACGAAACCGACGCCAGCGGAGAATGCACAGCCAGTTCGTCGGTTCGCTTGCGCGTGCCTGCTTCATCCAGGGGCACTTCGCGGACCACCGTCTCCACACGGAACTGCGTGATGCTGCTGGGATACGCGATGTAGCGGTCATTGTGCATATAGGCCGGCCTGTATTTCAGACTGTAGGCCTGATCTTCGCCGTAGCGTTTGATTTCCAGCTTCTCCACCCACGGATCAAATTCGTCGGGACTACGATAGCGATGTTTAAGTGTCACCTGATCGTCTTCCCAGACATCCTCAGGCAGTTCCAGCGGCGCAGGAACCGTCAGCACTGTTTCACCATTCTGATCCACGAGCGCAAGATTCATCGTTGGCGCTGGTGAGGGAAGGGTGAGATCAACCGACTGCACTTTGTAGTTACTGCAGCAGCCAGTGAGGGTGACAGCCAGTCCCAGCAGGGAAACGAGAGAGAGGGATCGAAGCATGGTGGATTCCCTGAAAGATGATCGTGATGACTGATTGATAACCCCAGTTCCAGAGGAGTGTCAATGAAAATCGCAGCATTGGAGGCATAAAAAAAAGAACCACCCGTGAGGGATGGTTCTTTTTTGTGTCGTATTAAGCGGGTGAGGCTTAGTAGCGATCGCGGCCACCGCCGCTGTAGCCGCCGCGGCCACCGCCGCCGCCGCCCCCGTAACCGCCACGACCACCACCACCGCCACCGAAGCCACCGGTGCGGGGACGTTCTTCACGGGGTTTGGCCACGTTCACCGTCAGAGGACGGCCTTCGTGTTCCTTGCCCGAGAGAGCGTCAATGGCCTGCTGGGCTTCATCTTCAGTGCCCATTTCGACGAAGCCGAAGCCCTTGCTGCGGCCAGTCGCGCGGTCCATGATCACTTCAGCGCTCTGCACCTGGCCGAACTGGCTCAGGAGCAGCTGAAGGTCACTGCTGGTTACTTTGTAGCTAAGGTTGCCGACGTACAACTTCTTGCCCATTCTGAGTCTCCTTTGAGAAGGGCATTAACGACCCAAATCTCTACTTGCTTTCGGGGTCGATGACGAAAGAGGCCGATCGTTCCGGCCTGGGAAGGTCGATGCAGTAGGGAAAGAGAGGGCAACCGAAGGAGGGAACATCGTCATACAGTGCGCTATCAGCCTCGTGCTGCAAATTGGACCAGTTTTAATTATAGACGGCCCCTTCCGCAAATTGCAAGTAATTTTTTTCAACTATCCGATAGGACTAGGGTAAATCCGGGCCATGTCCGAGCACCGCCACGATCAAGCATGACACCTTCATCAACACTTATTCCCTGTCATCACTGCGATACCAGTCGCGTAAATACTCTCAGGACAATTGAGGGTTATGAAGAGCTTTATCGTGTCAGTTCCGACTGCACACCTGTAGCGACAGGCGGTGAACTGGCCGTGTGCATGCAGTGCGCCGCAGTGCAGAAACCCCTGACAAACCAGTGGCAGACGCTCATCGACACGATCTATCGCCAGTATCAGATCTACCATCAGTCAGGTGGCAAAGAGCAGGTTGTCTTCAATACTCAGACAGGCCAGGCTGCAGGTCGTTCGCTCACACTGCTGCGCAAACTGACGGAGCCGCTGGCGCTGTCTGCGAGCGGGCGCATGCTCGACGTCGGCTGTGGGAACGGAGCGCTGCTGGCGGCAATGGGAAATCTTTATCCCCAATGGCGCCTCACAGGAACCGAGCCGAATGATCAGCATCGACAGGCCATCGAAAGCCTGCCTGGCGTGGAAGCGTTTCATACGGGCGAAGCGCATCAGACACCTGGCCAGTTTGATCTGGTCACCCTCATTCACGTGCTTGAGCACATTCCGCATCCTGCAGTATTTCTACGATCATTGAGCGCCAAGCTGCAGCCTGCAGGTCAGCTGCTGATTGAGGTGCCCGATCATCAGCGCAATCCCTTTGATCTGCTGATTGCCGATCACAGCACACACTTCTCCCCTGCGGTGCTGCGTCGCGTGATTCGCCAGGCCGGGCTGCAGGTGAAACTGCTGGAACGCACGCTGATTCCCAAAGAACTCACCGCCGCGGCCGTATTGCCTGTTCAATCCCTACCACACCATGACGATTTAACGTCACTCTCACCTGCCGATGCGCTGCAGGATGTGACACGACACATCAACTGGCTGCGTCGGTTCGCAGATGAAGCACGAGCTCATGCCCGCCATGATCCGGTTGGTGTTTTTGGAACATCCATCGCAGGTACGTGGCTGGGGGCCACACTCGGAGATGGCGTGGCGTACTTCGTCGATGAAGACACCTCACGCCATGAACGGCCTTTCATGGGCAAGCCTGTGCTTGCCCCAACCGATCGCGCCGCCAGACAGGCGAAGGTCATCCTGGCGCTTCCTCACTGGCTGGCCACACAGGTCGCCACGCGCCTGCAGGACACAGGCATCGAATGGATTCTTCCGCCCGCGCCTGAATCCGTGTAAATGACTTCCGTATCACCCTGCTTCAGCGTGCGACGCTTTCCTGCAGCTGAAATGCCTGCGACACCTGCGGAACATCCGCGGCGCTGCCTCGCCAGAAGCTGATCCTGCGGCGGTTCCACGTGTACGTGACAGCCAGTCCGCCATCGCTGGTAGTAATGATGGCCGGGTAGGAAAATTCACCCTTCTCGGTTTCAAGATCGAGACGATGCGTCCACGTTTCGCCATTGTCATGCGACAAAAGCAGACTCAGTGGCGAACGCGCTGCCCAGTTGCCCTGGACGGGATTGCACATCAGTGCCAGCGTGCCATCCTTAAAGCGTGTCAGGTCCAGACCGGAGTTGTTGTTGGGCATCTCCGTCAGCCGCAGCGGCGACCATGTGCGGCCGGCGTCTGTCGAATCCGATCGACCAATAAAGCCCGCAGTTGTGCGAGCCAGCAGATGCACATGGCCTGGCTGTGATTCCCAGAGCGTGGGCTGAATCGCCCCGCCATTGATGATCACACTGTGATCAATGGCAATCTGCGTCCAGGGCTCCCAGGTCTTTCCGCCATCGGTGCTGCGTTCGGTATAGAGACGCCACTCCTCACCACTCTTCGTCGTGCGATTGGTGACAATGCCATCCGTCGGCTTCGCCACTTTGATTTCATCAGAGAAGCCGTTGACCCACGTGCCATCACTGAGCACAATGAGCTTGTTCTTCACTGGCCCGCGAGGCAGCGGGTAATCAGCTTCGAGGAAAGGCTCAGGCGTACGCCATGTTTCGCCCTGATCGTCAGAAGTAGTGTGAAATGTCTTCCAGCCCGGGATGGTGGGCCAGGCTTTGAACCACAGATGCACACGACCCGTGGTTTCTTCACGATGCAGAACAGGGTTCCAGTGCGCTTCACCATTGATCTTCTGAATCAGGCGAGGCTCAGACCACTTGCCCTTGCGACAGGTTGAACCCCAGATGCCTGTGTCCGGATTCTTTTCTTTCGTCCCCGCGAACCAGGCAGCCAGAAAATCATCAGGCCCAATCTGGACGAGTGTGGAGGCGTGACATTCAAGGAAGCCACCTGATTGCTCAAAGATGGGCTGATGCGTAGGCATATGAATTCCCGGTATTAAAGCGGAGTGTCAGACGTCGTGAAAGATCATACCAAGCGATGATCAATCGCTCGTCGCGCTCCAGGCGTCGCCCAGTTTGAACCAGCCCGTGCGGACGACCCCGGGGGCGAATGTTTTGGCGTGGCCGTCGATGAAGGCCACGTTGTGACTGCCCGCATTGGTCTTGAGGGTGGGGTTCATGTGCCAGTAGCCATACATGGGGCTGGCGTTGTACATGGCGTTGAGGGCGTTCTGGCCCGCCATTAATTGCAGGAGGTTGGCATTCAAAGGGGCATCATAAACCAGTACGGTTTGTGAAGGCCTCAAGACGCGTTGTTCGGTTTGATGTGTCCCCACGCCTGAACTGTTGATCACACCCAGCGAAGAGTTCCAGGCATAATCCGTCAAGCGCACGGGGTCCTGCCTATCGAAGAAAGTTCCGCGGTGACGCTGAATGCTGGGGCAGCGATAGAGGTTCATCGGATTCTGCGAGCGAGCGGGCTCGGTCATGCCAGGTCGGCCGATGGTCACGGGCTGGACATTGGTGTAATGGGAAATCTGCTGAGTCCAGGCCGTCCATGAGCTGTAATTCGGAGGCTGATACGCGTAGTACACGGCGAATCGGCCTTGGTGGTCCTGGACGTAACTCTGCGACGCGATACCAATCTGCCTTAGATGCGTCTGGCAGCGAACCGTATCGGTCGTCTGGCGGGCTTTACTCAAAGCAGGAAGTAACAAGGCCATGAGCATGGAGATGATGCTGATCACTACCAGCAGCTCAATAAGCGTAAAGCCCCGGCTGCGATTCCACTCGAAATGAATCGAACCCAGCGCATCAGAACATGACATAGCGACCTCCCGAAATATATACGATTTTATCGGTGTAATCATCCGTTTGTTAACTGCTAATCAGCGTCAGACAGTCAACTCATTGGATTATTCAACCGAATTGTAAGTCATCCTCGCTTTATATCAATCAAAACAAAGATGTCCTGAACAGTTCCACAGTGGCTGGATGATCATGTGTAGCGATAGATCTTGGATCATGGACCCATTTGGCGATTCAGCCGATAAATGCGTTACGATGTTCCCTTCATTCAGCAGGGCATCAGGGGATGACCGAATACGGGAACCACGCTCATGACTCAACGCTCCATTCTCATCACCGGCGCGGCCGGCTTCATTGGTTCTAGTTTGACCGATACGCTCATCGCGCAAGGCCGATCGGTGGTCGGCGTCGATAACTTCTGCGACTTCTACGACCCCGCCCTCAAGCGCCGTAACATCACCCAGGCGCAGGCCAGCGGGAAGTTCACCCTCGTGGAAGCCGATATCCGTGACCGCGATGCCATGCTCGCCACCTTCGAAAAACATCAGCCCGAAGCGGTGATCCATCTGGCGGCGATGGCGGGGGTCAGGCCCAGCATTGAGAATCCGGCGTACTACACGGCTGTCAATCTCGATGGAACGGTCAACCTGCTTGATGCGGCCGTCAAGAATAAGGTCAGCAAGTTTCTCTTTGCGTCCAGCTCAAGCGTGTACGGAAACAATCCCAAGGTTCCCTTCGCCGAGACGGATAATGTCGATCACCCCATCAGCCCCTACGCCGCCACCAAGAAAGCAGGCGAGCTGATCTGCCATACCTACACGCATCTGCATGGCCTGCCGATCTCGTGTCTGCGGTTCTTCACAGTCTTTGGCCCGCGCCAAAGGCCTGACCTGGCGATCAACAAGTTCCTGCAGCTGGTGGCCAAGGGTCAGCCGATCCCGATCTTTGGCGATGGCTCAACCAGCCGCGATTACACCTTCGTGGCTGACATCGTCGCGGGCATCCTGGCCACACTTCACCACTGCGGGCAATCCACCGAGAAGTTCAAGGTCTACAACCTCGGCGGCAATCACCCGGCCAAACTCAGTGAGCTGATCGAGATCATTGAAAAGGTCGTGGGTAAGAAGGCGATCATCGACCGCAAGCCCATGCAGCCAGGCGACGTTGATCGCACCTGGGCCGACCTGACTCGCAGCCAGAAGGAGCTGGGCTACGCCCCCACCACATCCCTCGAAGAAGGGATTGCAAAGCAGTGGGAGTGGATGAAGGGGACGATTTAAGTCCAATACAAAATCATTTACTGCAAGCACTTAAATTGATAAAGAGCCCAGGCATGCAATGTCTGGGCTTTGTTATTTTGGAAAATCAGCACCCTCTTCCTTGCCAAAGTGACATGAAATTTTTCCTGAGGGAAGAATCAGGGTTTCTACGCGCCTAAAATGAGTGACCACTCACGCATAAACCTTTGTCACCGTTACTTTTCTTTCCTGCTCCCGCGCGTGGGCCAGACGGAGCAGGATGGCCATTCATCGAAATTTCAGTCATGCATCGTCGCGGAGCAAAACCAGAACGATGGCAGCTGCGCTATTGGTCTATCTTCACCGGCCAGGCCGTGTCACTCATCGGGTCGTCACTGACCCAGTTCGTCCTTCTGTGGTGGATCACGGATACCACCAGCAGTGTCTCTGCGCTCGCCATGGCAGGGATGGCTGCCATGCTCCCCCAGGCCCTGCTGGGACCGCTGGGGGGCACCTTCGCCGACCGTTACAACCGCAGGCTTATTCTGATCCTCGCTGACATCGGCAGCGCCATGTGCATGGCCCTGCTGGTCTGGCTGTTCCTGACGCATCGCATTGAGCTATGGCATGCCTATGTGATGATGGCGGTGCGAAGTGCCCTGCAGGCCTTCCAGTACCCGGCCACGGTGGCCAGCACACCCATGCTCGTCCCGGAGCACTTTCTCACCCGCGCTGCAGGTCTCAACCAGACCATGTATGGCGTGATGCTCGTGGGCGCTGCTCCCCTGGGGGCACTGGCTATCGGCATGATGCCCATCGGCCTGGCGCTGAGTATTGATGTCGTCACCGCGCTGCTGGGCATTGTCCCGCTGCTGGTCTACAGCATTCCGCAGGCACCACCGGAGAAGAAACGCAGATGCTCCAGCCTCTGGCGGGAATTCCGTGAAGGGGTGGACACCGTCTGGCACGATCCCGCTCTGCGATGGATGTATCTCATTCTCACCGCGGCCATGGTGGTGGTCATGCCCACCTTCACGATGATTCCCCTGCTGGTCAAAGCCCATTACGCAGGCGGCGCCCAGGAAGTGGCCATCATCGAAAGCTTAAGCGGTGTTGGAATGGTCACCGGCGGACTGATCGTGGCCATGCTCGCTCCACGCAGGCGGGCCAATTTCGTGCTCTGGGGCATTGCCCTGTCCTGCTTCACGGTAGCCGTCACCGGCATGCCCGCAGCGGACATGTTCTGGATCGGGGTGGTCATGTGGACGGCCAGTTCGGTGACCTATGTCATGGGAACCGCCCCCTTCACCGCCATCGTTCAGACCACCGTTCCCAACCAGTTGCAGGGGCGGGTGCTTTCCCTTCTCTCCACGCTCATGGGCCTGGGAGCGCCGGCCGGGATGCTGCTGGCCGGCCCGCTGGGACAGTTGATCGGTGTGCGCTGGCTGTTCTTTGTGCTGGGCGTGGGTGGCGGGGTCATCACGCTGATGGGCTTCCTCTCGCCTTCCATCAGGCAGATGGATGATCGCGCCAGCGTACTGAACGAGGAAGAAGAGGGTTATCTCGAATCTATTGCGACGGCCCAGTCGTAAACCTATATTCAATGACCCGCCCGGATCAGCCATCCGGGCTTATCCCCTGATTCACGCAGGCCCCATCTGGAGCGTCATGGCCCGTCCTCGAAGCGAAGATAAACGCAACGCCCTGCTTGATGCTGCCACCCGATTCGTAGCCGAGCGTGGCTTAAGTGCGCCTACGCCGCTCATCGCCCAGGCCGCCGATGTCTCCGAAGGTACGCTCTTTCGCTACTTCCCCACCAAGGAAGTGCTGCTCAACGAGCTGTATCTGCATCTGAACAGACTCATGTGCGATGAACTGGCCCATGCCTACCCGGCCGATGCATCACTGCGTGAGCGTGCCCAGACGCTGTGGAACAGCTACATCGACTGGGGCATGGCCCATCCGCTGGCCAGCAAAGCATTGAACCAGCTGGCGGTGTCGGAAGTGATCAAGCCTCAGACCCGGGCCACGGCCGACCACCTGCTGGCGGACGTCGGCCTGGCGCGGATGTTCTCCAACAATCAGGCCTTCGAGGGTCGACCGGTGGAATTCGCCGATGCCATCTTCCTGGCCCTGGCCGACGCCACCATCACCTTCGCCTCCCGCGAACCCGAGCAGGCCGACGCCTACAAGACCAGCGGCTTTTCCGCGCTGTGGCGCATGATTGAGCCTGATTAAGCCCGGTGCATATCAGACCGCAGGCCAGCCCTGCGAACCCGTGTTTCAACTTCCCATGCGAGGGGCGTAAGGAGTCATTACAATCCCGCCTATGAGCAGCGACGCTTCGACATGGATTCATCAGCTGGCCGGCCGATTCATTGTCTTCGACGGGCCCGATGGCAGTGGCAAGTCCACGCAGTTCCGCAGGCTGGTCCGCCTGGCGACCGACGCCGGGCTGGAAGTATGCGAAGTGCGCGAGCCGGGGGGAACCTACGTCGGCGAGCAGATCCGCAAGGTGCTCCTCGACCCCGACCATCAGGAAGAAGTCGACGTCCGCTGTGAGATGCTGCTGTTCATGGCCAGCCGGGCGCAGCTGGTTCAGCAGAAGCTCCGCCCCGCCATTGCTGCAGGCAAGCTCATCCTGGCCGACCGTTTCATCAGCTCGACGCTGGCGTATCAGGGCTCGGCCGGGGGCCTGTCGACCGATGACATTCTGAGCGTCGGCCGATTTGCTCTCAATGATGTCTGGCCTGACCTGTTCATCATTTTTGACGTGGACGAAAAGACCGCCGCGGGCAGGCTCAATCCGCTGCTGGACCGTATCGAGCTCAAATCAGCCGAGTTTCATCGCAAGGTGCGCCAGGGTTATCTCGATCAGGCCAAAGCCGACCCGAAGGGTTACGCCGTCATCGACGCACGCCCGGACGAGAACACCGTTCACAACCAGATGCTTGAAACAATCCGCCAGCGTCTGACGAAGGGCTGATCTGCTCTATCGTTTCCCCTGCGTGGGAATGACGAATCACATCCCGCCTTACGGGATAATCCCCCACAGCCGCAGCACGAATCCGCCGCCAAAGACGACCAGGGCAATGGCCACGCTGCTGACGGTCAGCGTCACGCGCACCATGTCACCTGTCGTGAATTCGCCTCGCGAATACGCCATCGCGTTAGGCGGCGTGCTGATAGGAAGTGCCATCGACATCGACGCCGCCAGTGCAATGCTAATCGCGGCCTGGATGGGGTGAAGCCCCCCGCCTTCACTGGCAGCAGTGGTCGAGATCATAGCTGACGATATACCAATGGGCAGGAACAGATTGGCTGCTGCAGTGTTGGACATGAATGTCCCCACAAAGATCGTGCCCATCACCAGGGCAATCAGCAGCCAGATGCCCTTTCCGCCTGTAGGCAGCCACTGGACGATCAGCTGATCCAGCCCGGTCATCTGCATGCCTGACCCCAGCGCGATGCCCCCGGCGATGAGGATGAGGATTGACCAGTCGATCTGCGTCAGGTCCTGGCGGGTGAAAGTTCCCGTGGTGGTCAGCAGAATCACGGGCAGCAGCGCCACGGCCGCTGCAGGCAGGCCGTGGAGCATGTCGGTCATCCACATCACCACCGTCAGCAGGAAGACCACCACCACAAACCAGCCTCGCGGAGTGAGCTTTTCGCTCACGTAGGTCATCCGCAGCCCCTTGGTGACAGGCGGGAAGAACATCCACAGCACCAGCCAGGCCAGGATCGTCAGGGCGATGGATAAAGGAACCGCCGCCAGCATCCACTTAATAAAGGGGATGTGATACCCCTCCTTCTGCAGGAAGCTCATGGCCACGGCGTTGGGCGGGGATGAAATCGGCGTTCCGATGCCCCCGATGTTGGCCGTCAGTGCGATGGAGAGCACCACGGCTTTGCGGAAAGGTTCCTTTGGCGGAAGGGCCGCGAGCATCGGGGTGATCATCGCCAGCATCATGGCTGCGGTGGCGGTGTTGCTCATCCAGGTGCCAAACGCCAGCGTGACGAGCATCAATCCAAGGAGCATCCAGCGTGGATGATCCCCAAAGGGGCGAAGCAGCAGGACCGACATCGCACGGTCCACCCCCATCTTCGTGGCAGCGTGGGCGAGGATGAACCCGCCGAAGAAGAGAAACAGCACGGGATCGGCTGTGACACTGATGATCTGCTTGAAGGAGGGCGACTGCCCGTTCTCGAACCCCAGTCCCGACCAGCCGCCGGGGTTGGCCAGCAGCAGCACCTGAAGCCCGATGACCAGCAGCGACGTGGCAAACAGAGGCAGGGCTTCCGTCACCCAAAGCGCCGCTGCCAGGATGAAGATGCCCCCCATGAAGGCCGCTTCCCGCGTGACCTCAGGGGAATTGAGCAGCAGCCTGGTGGTCACCACCCCCATCGCAATAGAGAGGATCAGCATGCCCCAGTGGCGGCCAAACCGCTGCCAGAGGCCTGGCTGATGCAGACCACCGGGTTCCCGGGGGGTAATGGGTGAAGTCTGGGTCATCTCAATGGGCATCCATCCCAGTCCGGCCGAGGCATGAGTCAGCATGTCGGCCAGACCACAATGTTTATCGTCATGTTACCCCGTGCTTCGCCACGGTTCGAATAAGATGCCCCCTGAGCATGTATCAAGGTGATCTGTGGTAGGATGTCGCCATGACTCAGCGACTCGAACAGCTCAAGAAGCTCCACGCCGCCGACCCTGCCGACCCGTTCTGCACGTATGGCATTGCCCTGGAGATCGCCAAGACAGGCCAGGTCGACGAAGCCCTCAGCTGGCTGGATAAGACGCTGGAGCTCGACCCGCATTACTGCTACGCCTACTTCCAGAAGGGCAAGATCCTTTCGGGCGTCGGCCGCAGCAGCGAAGCCCGAACAGTGCTCACCGACGCCATCAAGCTGGCAAGGAACATTCCCAATAACCCCGAAGCCGCCCACGCCGCCGAGGAAATGGCAGCTCTGCTGGACTCCATCGAGGATTAAGCACTGATCTAATCAATGCTTAAAGTCCATATTGCGTCCTGAAACCCCTGGAAGGGGAAATTATCTTGGCTTTGTCCTGAGCACATCCCTATAATGACCGCTGATACGCGCGCCAGGCTGGTATACCAACGGGATTCCCAATCCCCTGCCGAGCCAGCGCCGATCGACCGGGAATCACCCGGACAGAGCTTGACTGGTATCTGTCTGTATCAAGGCTTGGAGCCTGCAACGTCACCATGGATGGTGAAATGGACAGAATCAACCCTACGATTCATCGGACTCGATCCGTCTCATGAAAATTGACCCGCGTTTCATCAAGGGTGAAGGACAGGAAATATTCACTGGCAACGAACTGCTGGTGAAGGGTGCGCTCGAAACGCCGGGCGGCATCCACTTGTTCACCGGCTACCCGGGCTCGCCCATCGCCGGGTTCTTCGATACCCTTGAATCGCTCACACCCCTGCTCGAAGCCCATGGCCAGGTCGCCAAGCTCGCCAATAACGAAGCTTTATCTCTGGCGATGGTCAACGGCGCTCAGATGGCAGGTCTGCGCGCGATTACAGCTTTCAAATCGGTTGGTCTGCATGTCGCCTCTGACGCCCTTGCACTTGGCGTTCTCGCCGGAACACAGGCAGACTCAGGCGGCCTGATCATCTGTGGTGATGACCCGTGGTGCGACTCCACCCAGGTCCCGGCCGACTCGCGTTACCTCGGCGAGCACTGCCGACTGCCCATGCTAGAGCCCACCAACGCTCAGGAACTCAAGGACTGGGTCTCGGTGGCCTTCCAGCTTGGACAGGCCGGGCAGATCTTCATTGGCTACCTCGTCACCGTAAACCAGGCTGACGGCGGTGGTACGGTCGAATGTCGCCCCAACCACTACCCCGTGGTCAACGAGAAGGCCAAGAAGTCCCTGAGCTACGTCAAGGACATTGAACCTCATCTCGACAGCACCGTGCTGTTGCCGCCTCGCACCTGGCAGCGTGAGCTGAAGTTCGACCAGCGTTTCGCGGCCCTCAAAGCCGAGGCCCGCAAGCTGGGCGTCAACAAGATCATCAACCGCCCGCAGAAGGGTGAGATTGCGCCCATCGGCTTCATCGCCGCAGGCAACGGCTACACCTATCTCACTCATGCGTTCAATGAAATGAATCTGCTTGGCCGCATGCCCGTCCTGAAGATGGGCCTGGTCTACCCGATCGACGAAACCATCGTCATCGAGTTCGCCAGGCAGTGCAGGCAGATCATCGTCATTGAAGAACGCCGCAGCTTCGTGGAACGTCAGGTGCTTGAGATCCTCAATCCGCTTCGCCAGTCGGGCGAACTGCAGGTGGAGGTCTATGGCAAGCAGTTCCCCAACGATCTGCCTGGTATTCCCTCGACGCGCGGGCTCAATCCCTCGATCCTCATCGAGAAACTTGTTCCGCTGGTGCGCAACCACCCTACGCTGCCTGTCGAGCTGACCAATGGCAAGCTCACCGCCGAAGTGCAGCGCATCACCAGCACCGCAGATATTCAGATCAATGTCCCGGATCGCACGCCCTCGTTCTGCCCGGGCTGCCCGCACCGCGACTCGTCCTCGGTGCTGCTTGAACTGCGCCGCGACCTGCTGGACCCCAATTACATGCTGCGCAAACACAAGCGCAAGCCTGTCGATCTGGTGGCCCATGGCGACACCGGCTGCTACACGATGCTGATGTTCGAGCCCAACAAGCCGCTGATGCACAACTACTCAGGCATGGGCCTAGGTGGCGCCACCGGCGCGGGCGTCGACCCCTTCATCGACAACAAGCAGATCGTCTTCATGGGCGATGGTACGTTCTTCCACTCTGGCCAGGTTGCCATCAGCAACTCCATCAAGGCCAATCAGGACCTGACGTACATCATCCTGGACAACAAGATCACCGCCATGACCGGCCACCAGACGCACGCCGGCGTGGAATACGACCTGATGGGCCGTGAAAACTTCGCGCAGGACATCGAGCGCATTGTCACGGCCATGCTGCCCAAGCAGCTTTCGCGCGATGTGCGCATCGTCCGCATCAACCCGGCCGACCGCGACCGCTATCGCAACCTGCTGGAAGAAACCATTCTGGCTGACGGCGTGAAGATCATCATCGCCGACAAGGAATGTGGCATCACCTTCCATCGCAAAGCCAAGTCCGAGGAACGCAAGGTTCTTAAGGAAGTAGGCTACCTCCCGAAGAAGACGCATATGAACGTCGCCACGGAGGTCTGCGAATACTGCCTGGAATGCACCAATGGCACGGGCTGCCCCGGCCTGAAGAAGGTCGAGACGGACTACGGCCCCAAGATTCAGACCGACTTCTCCTGGTGCGTGAACGACGGCGCCTGCCATCGTATTCACGCCTGCCCGTCGTTTGAAGAAGTGACGATCCTGCGCAAGGGTCCGCCTCGCTATGCCGACGAGCATCTCGATCTGGCCGACCTGCCTGCTCCGCCCGATCCGATTCACGCCAAGGAAAACACCTGGCGCTGCTATCTGGCTGGTGTCGGCGGCATGGGTATCGGCCTGGCGACGGCGATCCTCACCACCGCCGGCCACCTGATGGGCTATCAGGTCCAGTTCCTCGACAAGAAGGGCCTGGCTATCCGCAACGGCGGCGTGTTCTCGCAGCTGGTCTATACCCGCGTGGAACCCGGTGCCAAGGCTCCGGCCCCTGTTCAGGTCACCACGCCGATCATCCCCTATGGCAAAGCCGATCTGATCATCGGTGTCGACCTCGTGGAAGCCTGCCGTGGTGTGGATCCCAAGCATCCGTATCGCGTGGGCACCCCCGGCCGCACGGCTGCGGTGGTCAACACCTCCAAGACGCCCACCATCAAGGAACTGATGGGCATCGATGGCTTTGAACAGCGCGAACTCGAAGAGCAGTTCAAGAAGGCCGTCAACAGCGAGCACTACTTCGGCTTCGCCGTGGGCGATCTGTGTGAACGCGTGCTGGACTCCAAGCTGTACGTGAACATCATGATGATCGGCATCGCGTTCCAGCGTGGTCTGGTTCCGCTGACGCTTGAAGCGCTGGAAAAAGCCATCCGCACCGTGGTCAGCCGCGATACGGAACGCAATATCCGCGCCTTCAACATCGGCCGTAAGATCGCTGTGCGTCCTGACCTGTTCATCGTTGAACCCACGCACGAAATTGAAAGCTCACGCAAGGCTTTCCGTCGCAAAGCCAACACCCTCCGCGCCTGGTATGGCGGCAGGCGTGGCGAAGGCATTGCCCGTCAGTACAAGCTGCTCATGAAGCAGACCTTCCGCGCCACGCGAGGCCTGCATGTGGACGATGCACTCCTGCGTGACGTGATCATCCGCGCGTATGACTGCCTCATCTGGGGTGGCATCGACTACGCCAGGCTCTACTGCAAGCGACTGGTCGAAGTCTTCCGCAAGGATGACCCGGCCTATGGCTATCAGCTCACCCGTGCGGTGGTCTGGAACCTGGCCAAGGTCATGCTCATCAAGGATGAAGTGTACGTCTCGGCGCTGCTGACCAACCCTGAGAAGTACAAGCGTGACCGCCGCCGGTTCAACGTGAACCCGGCCAACGGCGACCGCATCATCTACAAGCATCACAACCGTCCTGAATTTGAATTCATGGGCATGAAGCTCCGCTTCGAATTCAAGGCCCGCGACTGGCAGCTTCGCATGGTCTCGTCGATGGGCTTCCTGCGTAAGCTCATGCCCAGCTGGCACCGCCGTGAACGCGAGTTCCGCGACTGGTACTACACGCTGGTCGACAGCCTGGAGTACAAGGGCGTACGCGACTACCAGCGCTGGATCGCCATCCTGAGCACGCCCGCCCCGGTGACGGGCTACCGCGAAGTGCGCTATCCCAAGATGGATGCCGCACGCCAGCGAGCTGAACAGCTGCTCAACACCGAGCCTGATCTGTTTGAGCCGCCGGCGAACATGCCTTCCAACAGCACCAGCGCCGGCCCCCGCACCATCAGCCTGCAGGTCTTCAGCAGCGCTGAGGCGTAAGCCAGTCAACCTACTCGATAAAAAACCACCTTCAGTCATTGGCTGAAGGTGGTTTTGTTTTGGAATAACATATGCAGCGCAGGAGCCGGAGGACCGCAAATAATTTGATCCTGGAGCACAAAGCCAGGCGATGCCTCGCCTGGGTCTTCACACCTCATCTGCATCACACCTTCATGTGCTTCTGCACTGCAGCAAGCACCTGGTCGTGAATCAGACCATTGGTAGCGATAACGCCCAGGTTGTCCTCAAGCTGACGCCCCTTGGAGAAATCCAGCGGCTTACCTTCGATATCAGTCACCTTCCCGCCGGCCTGCATGACGCTGATGGCGCCTGCGCCGTGGTCCCAGATCTTTTCCCTGTACTGCCTGCTGCGAGGCAGGCGGAGGTAAATCTCCGCGTCACCCCGCGCGACCATCGCATACTTGGCCTGGCTGTCCATGCGCACGCCGGGCTGCGACAGGCCCAGTTCCTTCATGATCAGGCTTGAAGCGTCCTGATCCGTGTGGCCGGCTTCGACGGATTCACAGATGCGAGCCTGCGACAGATCGCTGATGGTCGACACCCTGGCCGTGGGCCCGCCGAGCACTGAGGCTTCGGTGTTCAGGCTCAGCTTCTGCACGCCGCCATCGGAAGTCGTCAGCAGCAGCGTTCCAATGTTGCCCTGACCATCGGGCAGTTCAGGGCAGCCCAGCGCGCCTACCACCAGCTGACCATTTTCAATCAGCGCCAGAGCGATGGCATACTGACCTTTGCGCAGGAAGCCCTTGGTCCCATCGATGGGGTCAAGCGTCCAGAATCGGCCCTGGCCGCCTGCGTGCTGGCCGCGATCGATCCAGCGGAGGATCGTGGCTTCATCATGCGACTGGCCCATGGCGTGGTTGACCTGCTGGAGAATCAGCTGA
>Ga0182792_1001285_pt1 | contig 20837 bp, 17 predicted proteins | sample Passage237B_FD_130497 | JGI IMG/M metagenome (GOLD analysis project Ga0182792, IMG submission 130497) | Cellulose adapted compost microbial communities from Newby Island Compost Facility, Milpitas, CA, USA - Passage2 37B (version 2) (version 2) ...
CTCCCCGGGGAGGTGGGCGCCCGGGGGGCCCGGAACGGGGAGCCCGAGGGCCCCGCGCGCCCGGGCCGCGCGGGCGGCGGCCGGGCGGGCGGCTGAAGCCGCAGCCGCGCCTGCCGTCTCGTTGCGGTAGGCAGTGCCGCGCCATCACCGGTCGCGCCGCGCGCCTGGTGCGTTGCGCGATGACGGTGGGACGCCGCTCACGGCACCGCGCCGCGGTGCTTCCATAATGGCGGCCCGACCCGAGCGCTCCGTGCCGTCTTGTCGCCCAAACGCCTCCTTCCGCTCATCGTCGCCACCGCCCTGTTCATCGAGAACATGGACTCGACGGCGATCTCCACCTCGCTGCCGCAGATCGCGGCGGAGCTGGGGGTGGAGCCGGTGGCGCTGAAGCTGGCGCTGACCACCTACATGCTGGCGCTGGCGGTGTTCATCCCGGTCAGCGGCTGGGTGGCGGACCGGTTCGGTGCACGGCCCACCTTCGTCACCGCCATCGGCGTGTTCCTGCTCGGTTCGCTGGGCTGCGCGGCCAGCGACGGCCTGGGCGAGCTGGTGGCCGGGCGCTTCGTGCAGGGCGTGGGCGGGGCGATGATGGTGCCGGTGGGGCGCCTGGTGCTGCTGCGGAGCGTGGAGAAGGCCGAGCTGGTGCGCGCGCTGAGCTGGCTGACGGTGCCGGCCATGCTCGGGCCCATGCTCGGACCGGTGCTGGGTGGCGCCATCACCACGTACGCGCACTGGCGCTTCATCTTCCTCATCAACCTGCCGATGGGCCTGCTGGGCATGTGGCTGGCGTGGCGCCACATCCCGATGCTGCGGCAGCCGGTGGGGCCGCTGGACTGGCGCGGCTTCCTGCTCTCGGCCGGCGGGCTGGCGCTGGCGATGTTCGGGCTGTCGGCCATCGGCCGCGGGCTGGTGCCGGGCGCCGCCATCGCCGCCTGCGTGCTCGTCGGCGCCGGGCTGATGGCCGGCTACGCGCGCCACGCGAGCCGCCACCCGCACCCGCTGCTGCGGCTGGACCTGTTCAAGGTGCCGACCTTCCGCGCCGGCGTGCTGGGCGGCTCGCTGTTCCGCATCGGCATCGGCGCCACGCCGTTCCTGCTGCCGCTGATGCTGCAGCTGGGTTTCGGCCTGGACCCGCTGCAGTCCGGCCTGGTCACCTTCACCTCGACCGCCGGCGCGATGTTCATGAAGGTGGTGGCGCCGCGCATCATCCACCGCTTCGGCTTCCGCCCGGTGCTGGTCTGGAACGGATTGCTGGCCTCGCTGCTGCTGTGCGGGTTCGGGCTGTTCCGCGCCGACACGCCGTACGCGTTGATGGTGGGCGTGCTGCTGGCCAGCGGCTGCTTCCGCTCGCTGCAGTTCACCAGCATCAACGCCATCGCCTATGCCGACATCGACCAGCCGCGGATGAGCCAGGCCAGCAGCCTGGCGGCGATGGCGCAGCAGGTGTCGCTGGCGCTGGGCGTGACCATCGGCGGCTACGCGCTGAGCCTGGCCGGCACCCTGACGGGGCGGCCGGACGGGGCGGCGATCAACTTCACCTTCGCCTTCCTCACCGTGGGCCTGATCTCGGCGATCTCGGTGCTGCAGATGCGCCGGCTGGCGCCCGATGCCGGCGCGGAGATGGCCGGCCATGCCGAGGCCGGGCGCGAGGTGGCCGAGCCGAAGGCCGAGGCGCGCCCGCAGGCCTGAGGTCGGCGGGCGGACGCATCGGCTATCCTCTGCCGTCGCACGTTGCGGAGGAGGGTGCAGTGAAGTCCATTCTGATGACAGCGCTGGCCATGGCGGCGGTGCTGCCCGCGCAGGCGGCGCAGGACCCGGCCCGGCGCGAGGGCAAGGGCGAGGTCACCGTCTACACCACCGCCCAGGGCGCCGAGCGGCAGATGGTGCGCAGCCAGGCGGCGCCGCTGAAGGAAGGGCACGCGCTGACCGAGGCGGAGAACTCGGTGTTCGTGCAGCCGGCCCGGCGCTTCCAGACGCTGCTGGGCATCGGCGGCGCCATCACCGACGCCACCGCCGAGACCTTCGCCAGGCTCGACGCCGCGCGCCAGGCCGAGCTGCTGCGCGCCTACTACGATCCCGAGCAGGGCATCGGCTACACCCTGGCGCGCACCACCATCCACAGCTCGGACTTCAGCAGCGGCAGCTACACCTACATCGAGGACGGCGACGCGGCGCTGGAGACCTTCTCCATCGAGCACGACCGCAAGTACCGCATCCCGATGATCAAGCGCGCCATCCAGGCCGCCGGCGGCACGCTGCCGCTGATGGCCAGCCCGTGGAGCGCGCCGGCCTTCATGAAGGACAGCGGCAACATGCTCCAGGGCGGCAAGCTGCTGCCGCAGTACCGCGACGCCTGGGCGCGCTACTACACGCGCTTCATCGCCGCCTACGAGGCCGAGGGCATCCCGGTGTGGGCCATCAGCCTGCAGAACGAGCCCATGGCCAGGCAGACCTGGGAGTCGATGCTCTACACGGCCGAGGAAGAGCGCGACTTCCTCAAGCACCACCTGGGCCCGACGATGCACGCGGCCGGCTACGCGGACAAGAAGATCGTGGTGTGGGACCACAACCGCGACATGATGGTGCACCGCGCCCACGTCATCTTCGGCGACCCCGAGGCGTCCCGGTACGCCTGGGGCATGGGCTTCCACTGGTACGAGACCTGGGCCGGCTTCGACCCCATGTTCGAGAACGTCGGCCGCGTGCACGAGGCCTATCCGGACAAGGTGCTGCTGCTCACCGAAGCCACGGTGGAGAAGTTCGACTGGTCCCAGGTGCAGCGCTGGTCCAACGGCGAGCGCTACGGCACCGCCATCATCAACGACCTCAACCACGGCGCCTCGGGCTGGATCGACTGGAACATGCTGCTGGACGAAACCGGCGGCCCGAACCACGTGGGCAACTACTGCTTCTCGCCCATCCACGCCGATACCCGCACCGGCGAGCTGGTCTACACGCCCAGCTACTGGTACATCGGCCACTTCTCCAGGTTCCTGCGGCCGGGGGCGCAGCGGGTGAGCGCGGCCAGCAGCCGCAGCAACCTGCTGGCCACCGCGTTCCTCAACACCGACGGGCGCCTGGCCACGGTGGTGATGAACCCGACCGGGCAGGCCATCACCTACAACTTCTATGTGGGCACGGCCTCCACCCAGGTCACCATCCCGGCGCACGCCATCCAGACGCTGGTGCACCCGTAGGAGCCCGCCTCGCGGGCGACCGCGGGAGCCTGGCGCCGCGACGCCAGACCGCAGCGCCTGGCGCCGCGACGTCGGACCGCTGCGCCGGGTCGCCGGCAAGGCCGGCTCCTACGGAGGTTGTAGGAGCCCGCCTCGCGGGCGACCGCGGGAGCGCCTGGCGCCGCGACGCCCGACTGCAGCGCCGGGTCGCCGGCAAGCCCGGCTCCTGCGGAAGTTGTAGGAGCCCGCCTCGCGGGCGACCGCGGGAGCGCCTGGCGCCGCGACGTCGGACCGCTGCGCCGGGCCGCCGGCAAGGCCGGCTCCTGCGGAGGTTGTAGGAGCCCGTCTTGCGGGCGAGCGCGGGAGCGCCTGGCGCCGCGACGCCCGAGCCGCGCCGGGCCGCCGGCAAGGCCGGCTCCTGCGGAGGTTGTAGGAGCCCGCCTCGCGGGCGACCGCGGGAGCCTGGCGCCGCGACGCCCGAGCCGCGCCGGGCCGCCGGCAAGGCCGGCTCCTGCGGAGTTGTAGGAGCCCGCCTTGCGGGCGACCCGCGTCCGCATCGCGCCGGGCCCGCATTGCTGAGCGGTTCATGCCGCGCGCTGGGCAAGCGGGCGGCGCGTCCCCATCCTTGGGGCATGGATCTGTTCGCTTCGGAGCCGCTGCGTCTGGTGGAGGACGCCGAAGGCGGCATCCGCTATTGGCCCGGTGCGGTGCCCCCTGACCAGGCGCACGCCTGGTTCGCGCTGCTGCGCGAGCACGCGCGCTGGGAAACGCATCGCCGGCCCATGTACGACCGGGTGGTGGACGTGCCGCGGCTGCTGGCTTCGTACCGCCTGGACGAGCCCTGGCCGGCGGAGCTGCCGCTGGGCGGTCTTCTGGAAACGGTGCGCGCGCTGGCGCCGGCGCCCTACAACGCGGTGGGCATGAACTTGTACCGCGACGGCCGCGACAGCGTGGCCATGCACCACGACAAGCTGCACACCCTCATCCCCGGCCAGCCGATCACGCTGGTGTCGCTGGGGGCGCCGCGGCGCATGAACATCCGCGCCAGGGCCGGCGGGCGCGCCATCGGCGTGGACCTGGAACCGGGCAGCGTGCTGTCGATGAGCCACGCCTCGCAGCTGACCCACGAGCACGGCATCCCCAAGACCGCGCGGGCGGTGGGCGAGCGCATGAGCGTGGTGTTCCGGGTGCGGCCGGCCCGGCAGGTGGCGCAGGGCCACGGTCCGTACTGGCAGCCGGCCGCCGGCGAGGGCAGGTGAGCGTGCGCGTCGCAGGCACCGCGACCGGGTCGCGGCAGGCTCGCCGGCCGTTCCCTGTGGAGTGCGGCCCATGAGCCGACGCGGCGGCAGCGCCGACCTTCCCCTGCACGGCGGCCGAGTGCCGGCGTGGCTGGCCTCGCGCATGGCGGCGCTGGGCGCGGTGATCTGCCAGGCCATCGTGCTCGAGTACGGGCGCGACGAACTGCTGCGGCGGCTGGCACACCCGTTCTGGTTCCAGAGCTTCGGCGCGGTGATGGGCATGGACTGGCATTCCTCCGGCATCACCACCAGCGTGATCGGCGCGCTCAAGCGCGGCCTGGCGCCGCTGTCGGGCGAACTGGGGCTGCACGTGTGCGGCGGCCGCGGCCGCCACTCGCGCGCAACCCCGGCCGAGCTGCTGTCCGTGGGCGAGCGCACCGGGCTGGACGGCGCCGCGCTCGCGCGCGCCAGCCGGCTGGTGGCCAAGGTCGACAGCGCCGCGGTGCAGGACGGCTTCGACCTGTACCTGCACGGCTTCATCGTCGCCGACGACGGCCGCTGGGTGGTGGTGCAGCAGGGCATGAACGGCGCGCGCGGCCAGGCGCGGCGCTACCACTGGCTGTCCGAGGGGCTGGGGAGTTTCGTCGATGCCCCGCACGCGGCCATCGACGGGCCGGGGCAGGGACGCATCGTCAACCTCGCCGACCGCCGCGCCGCGGCCGCGCGCCAGGCCCAGCTGGCGCTGTTGCGCGAGCTGCCGCCGGAGGCGCTGGTGCGCGAGTACCGCGCGCTGGCGCGGGAGGCCGGCCCCGCGATGTCGGCTGCACCCCACGCGCGCCGCCGCACGCCGGGGCCGGTCACCGGCGACCTGTTCGCGCCACCCGCGCCGCCGCTGCCGGCCTGGGACCCGGCGCAGGCCCCGCACCTGTCCATGCCGGCCCACCACGAGGTGCGCACCGGCGACGTGGTGCTGCGCCGGCTGCACGGGGCGCTGGCCGCCGCCGCCGCGCAGGGCCCGCAGGATTTCGCCGACCTGCTGCAGGTGCCGGGCGTGGGCGCGCGCACCGTGCGCGCGCTGGCCCTGGTGGCCGAGGTGGTGCACGGCGCGCCGTGCCGCTTCACCGACCCGGCGCGCTTCTCGCTGGCGCACGGCGGCAAGGACCGGCACCCGTTCCCGGTGCCCACCCGGGTCTTCGACCACACCCTGGGCGTGCTCAAGGGCGCGGTGAGGCAGGCGCGGCTGGGCAACGACGAGAAGCTGCGCGCCATCGCCCGGCTGGACGCGCAGGCGCGGCGGCTGGAAGCCGTGGCCAGCGGCCCGTCGCTGGAGGCCTACGTTGCCGGCGAGCGCCGCGACTCGCACCGCCACGGCGGGCGCAGCGTGTTCGGCCGGGAACCGCCGCCCGCGGCGGACGCGTCCACGCGCGTGGTGGCGCGGCGGCCCGGGACATGACCGGCCGCGTGCCCATTGACGGCCGCTGCTTCGCCTACGTCTTCCCCTGCCGCTGGGAGGACCACTGCAAGATCGGCTTCTCGCACGATCCGCTGGCGCGGATCGCGTCGTTGCACCCGCGCTGGTACGCGTTCTTCGATCCCGAGCGCGGCGCGCTGGTGGAGGCCGAATCGCAGCGCGACGCGCGCGACCTGGAACTGGAGCTGCGCGCCGGGATGGCCGCGCACAACGCGCCGGCACCGCTGGCGGTGGTGGCCGCGGCCGGCGGCCACACCGAATGGTTCCGCGGCGCGGCGACGGAACTGGAGGCGCGGGTGGCGATACTGGCCGCGCGCGGCTACCGCGTGCACCCGTTGCACGGCTGGCTGCGCGCCGCGCTGGAGGCGCGCGCCGACGCCCTGCACGAATGGACCCTGGCGCAGCTCTCGCCGGACGAACTGGAGGGCCGCGCGGGCGCGACGCCGGCGCAACGGCGCGTGCGCGACGCGCTCGACGCCCACCGCGCGCTGGACCTGCCGCTGCGGCACCGCCTGCCGCCGGCGGTGCTGGCCTGGTACCTGCGCGGCTGACGGCGGCGTCGCCCGTTCCACGCCTCTTTCACCCGGCCGTTGCTACACATTGCGCGGTCCCCCCTGGAGACGCACGATGCCGGAGAAGAAGACCCGCCAGGCTGCCGCCCGCGCCAAGCGGGAAGGCAAGTCGCCCGGCACCCAGGCCGGCGAATTCGTCAAGGAAGAGATCGAGCACGTCCGCGAAGGCAAGCACGGCGCCAAGAGCGCCAAGCAGGCCATCGCCATCGGGCTGTCGAAGGCGCGGCGCGCCGGCGTCGACGCCAAGCCCTCCAAGAGCGCCTCCAAGGCGACCAGGAAGAAGGCCGAGCAGGACGTCGAGGCGGGGAAGGCGCGCAAGAAGCCCTCGTCCACCCGGTCGAAGGCCGCGAAGAAGGCGCTCAAGACCGCCAGTCGCGGCACCACGGCCAAGAAGGCGGTGGGCAAGAAGGCCCTGTCCAAGCAGGCGCGCAAGGCGGCGGCCAAGCGCACGTCGGGCGATCGCTCGGCGGCTGCGAAGAAGGCCGCGCGCACCAAGGGTGTCGCGGGCCGCAAGGCTGCGGCGAAGAAGGCGGCGCGCACCCGGAAGCGCAGCGCCTGACGCAGTGGCGCGGTGGCAGGGAGGCCGCCGCGCCGGGGAGCGGACGCGATGACCGATCCTGCCCGGCTGCGCGAGCGCATGGTCCGCGAGCAACTGGCCGCGCGCGACATCCGCGACCCGCGGGTGCTGGAGGCCATGCGCCAGGTCCCGCGCGAGCGTTTCGTCGCCGCCGGGATGGAGGAGTTCGCCTACGACGACCAGCCGCTGCCCATCGCCGAGGGCCAGACCATCTCGCAGCCCTACATCGTCGCGCTGATGGCGCAGGCCGCGCGCATCGCGCCGGGCGACCGCGTGCTGGAGGTCGGCACCGGCTCCGGCTACGCGGCGGCGGTGCTGGGCCTGCTGGCGCTGCGCGTGGACAGCGTGGAGCGGCACGCCGCGCTGGCGGACGAGGCGCGGGCGCGGCTGCGTGCCCTGGGCGCGGCCAACGTCCACGTGCACGTCGGCGACGGCAGCCGCGGGCTGGCGCAGGCCGCGCCGTTCGACGCGGTCCTGGTCGCGGCCGGCGCGCCGGAACCGCCGCCGGCGTTGCTGGACCAGCTGGCCGTGGGCGGGCGGCTGGTGCTGCCGGTGGAGGAGCGCGACGGCGGCCAGCGCCTGTGCCGCATCGTGCGCGCGGCCGCGGACCGCTACGAGGAGGACGACCTCGGCGCGGTGGCCTTCGTGCCGCTGGTCGGCGCCCAGGGCTGGGACGAGGACGGCCGCTACGACGGCACCGCCGGCCCGCGCGTGCGCATGCCCGACGAGGCGGCGCTGGTCGCCGCCGCGGCCGAGCCGCTGCCATTGCCGGAGGTGCCGGCCTTCGCCGGACCGTTCGACCGCTTCGGCAACTGCCGCGTCGTGCTGCTGGGCGAGTCCACGCATGGCACCTCGGAGTTCTACCGCGCGCGCGCGGCGATCACGCGACGGCTGGTGGAGCGCCACGGCTTCAACATCGTGGCGTTGGAAGCCGACTGGCCGGACGCGGCCGCGCTGAACCGCCACGTGCGCCACCGGCCGCCGGCCGCGGCCGATGCCGCGGCGTTCTCGCGCTTCCCGCGGTGGATGTGGCGCAACGCCGAGGTGGCCGCGCTGGCGGCGTGGCTGCGCGCGCACAACGCCGGGCTGGACGAGGCCGACCAGGTCGGCGTCTACGGGCTGGACCTGTACAGCCTCGGCGCGTCGATGGCCGCGGTGGTGGACTACCTGGAGGGCGTGGACCCGGACGCCGCCGACCTCGCGCGGCGGCGCTACGGCTGCCTGGCGCCGTGGCGGGACGACCCGTCCGGCTACGGCCTCGCCGGCGGCTACGCGCGTTGCGAGGAGGCCGTGGTGCGCCAGTGCCGCGAGCTGCTGGAACGGCGCCTGGAGTACGCGCGCGACGACGGCGAGCGCTACCTGGACGCGGCGCAGAACGCGCGCCTGGTGGCGTCGGCCGAGCGTTACTACCGCGCGATGTACCAGGGCGGCGCCGAGGCCTGGAACGCGCGCGACACCCACATGTTCCAGACGCTGCACCACCTGCTGGAGGCCAGGGGGCCGGGCGCGCGGGCGGTGGTGTGGGCGCACAACTCGCACGTGGGCGACGCGCGGCACACCGCCATGGGCCTGGCCCACGGCCAGCTCAGCATCGGCCAGCTGTGCCGCGAGGCGTTCGCCGCGGACGCCGCGCTCGTGGGCCTGGGCACGCACGAAGGCACGGTGGCCGCCGCGCGCGCCTGGGGCGCGGAGGCGGAAACCATGCAGGTGCGGCCGTCGCGGCCGGGCAGCGTGGAGCGGCTGTGCCACGACAGCGGCATCGGCCGCTTCCTGCTGGACCTGCGCCCCGGCCGCCACGACGCCCTGCGCGAGCGCCTGAGCGCGGCGCGGCTGCAGCGCTTCATCGGCGTGCTCTACCTGCCGGCGAGCGAGCTGGAGAGCCACTACGCGCAGGCCAGCCTGGCGCGCCAGTTCGACGCCTGGGTCTGGTTCGACCGCAGCGAGGCGCTGGTGCCGCTGGATTCCGCGCAGGCCGCATCCGGGCCGGCGGACACCTGGCCCTTCGGCCTGTGAACGCGCGCATGCGCACGTCGTCGCGCACGGGCGGCAGCTCAGGGATCGCGGGTGACGCGTGGCGTCAGTTGCGGTCGCAGCGCGACGGCCGCGCGCGCGTGGCGCACGCACCGGAAGGTGCGCCATCCACGCAGGTACGGACGCGCCGGTCCGCGGCACGCGACTTGCATGCAACGGGTGCCCCCGCCGCACCGGGCGGGCTGCGGCACGCGCCGGCCCCAGGCGCCGCCGCCAGGCAGTTCACGCGCCCGGATGCGCGCTCCATCCCCCGGAGTGGCTGATAGAAGTGTCGAACGTACAGAAGGAGCGGCGCAGGCCGCCGGCCGCGCAGGACGCGGCGCAACTCAAGTCCGGGCTCACGCCCGAACAGCTTTCCACCCTGCTGACCATGGAGCAGTTCGGCTGGCGGCTGCGCTTCGTGCGCCGTCCGCTGTTCCAGCCGCCGGTGCCGGTGCTGTTCGACCGCGACGGGACGCGCTACGTCGTGATCGAGGCCGATGGCACCATCAACGAGCGCCCCGCGCTGAAGCTGCGCGGCTGAGGCCGCGGCCCGCCGCAGCCGGCAGCCAGCCCTGGGCGCGACGGCGGCCTGGCGCCATGCGCGCCGGTGCCGCCGTGGTTGGCCCAGCGATGCCGCATGCGACGCGGCCGCCGCCAGGGCCGGCGGCCGCGGGACGGCGCCGGCCCGGCGGGGACGTCAGGCGGTGGCCTCGTCCTGGTAGGCGTCGACCGGGATGCAGGCGCAGAACACGTTCTTGTCGCCGTACACGTTGTCCACGCGCGCCACCGGCGGCCAGTACTTCTGCTGCCGCAGCGAGGCCAGCGGGAAGGCGGCCAGCTCGCGCGGGTAGGCGCGGGTCCATTCCGTGGCGGACACCTGGGCGGCGGTGTGCGGGGCGTGCTTGAGCGGGTTGTCGTCGCGGTCCAGGCGGCCGTCCTCGATCGCGCGGATCTCCTCGCGGATCTGGATCATCGCGTCGATGAAGCGGTCCAGCTCGTGCAGCGACTCGCTCTCCGTGGGCTCCACCATCAGCGTGCCGGCCACCGGGAAGCTCAGCGTCGGCGCGTGGAAGCCGAAGTCGATCAGGCGCTTGGCGATGTCCTCGGCGCTGACGCCGGTGGCCTTCTCCAGCGGGCGCACGTCGAGGATGCACTCGTGCGCCACCAGGCCGTTGCGGCCGGTGTACAGGGTGCGGAAGTGCGGCGCCAGCCGCCGGGCGATGTAGTTGGCGTTGAGCAGCGCCACCTGGGTGGCGCGGCGCAGGCCGGCCGCGCCCATCATGGCGATGTACATCCACGAGATCGGCAGGATGCTGGCCGAGCCGTGCGTGGCCGCCGAGACCATGCCCACCTCGCCCTGGCCGCCGAGCGCGCGCGGCAGGAACGGCGCCAGGTGCGCCTTCACCGCGCACGGCCCCACGCCGGGGCCGCCGCCGCCGTGCGGGATGCAGAAGGTCTTGTGCAGATTCAGGTGCGAGACGTCCGAGCCCCACTTGCCCGGCTTGGCCACGCCCACCAGCGCGTTCATGTTGGCGCCGTCGGTGTACACCTGGCCGCCGTGCTGGTGGATGATCTCGCAGATCTCGACGATGTCCTCCTCGAACACGCCGTGCGTGGACGGGTAGGTGACCATCAGCGCGGCCAGGTTGGCCGAGTGCTGCTCGGCCTTGGCGCGCAGGTCGGCCACGTCGACGTTGCCGTTGGCGTCGCAGCGGGTCACGACCACCTTCATCCCGACCATCTGCGCCGAGGCCGGGTTGGTGCCGTGCGCCGACTCCGGGATCAGGCACACGTTGCGGTGCCCCTCGCCGCGCGAGGCGTGGTAGGCGCGGATGGCGAGCAGGCCGGCGTATTCGCCCTGCGCGCCGCTGTTGGGCTGGAAGCTGACCGCGTCGTAGCCGGTGATCTCCGTCAGCATCGACTCCAGCGACTCGACCAGCTCGCGGTAGCCGCGGGTCTGCGCCGGCGGCGCCAGCGGGTGGATCTCGGCGAACTCCGGCCACGTCACCGGGATCATTTCCGCGGTGGCGTTGAGCTTCATGGTGCAGGAGCCCAGCGGGATCATGGTGCGGTCCATGGCCAGGTCCTTGTCGGCCAGGGCACGCATGTAGCGCAGCAGCTCGTGCTCGCTGTGGTGGGTGTTGAACACCGGGTGCTGCAGGAAGCGGCTGGTGCGCAGCAGGGCCGGCGGCAGGGCGTCGGGGGTCTCCGCGTCCAGCGCATCCAGGTCGTCGAGCTGCACGCCGAAGATCTTCGCCAGGGCCGCCACGTCGGCGCGGGTGGTGGTCTCGTCCAGGCTGATGCCGACGCTGCGCGCGTCGATCTTGCGCAGGTTGATCCGCTGGTGGCTGGCGTAGTTGTGGATGGCCTCGGCGTCCACGCCGTCCACGCGCAGGGTGTCGAAGAAGCGGTCGCCGGCCAGCTCCAGCCCGGCGCTGCGCAGCGCCGCGGCGAGGATGGCGGTGTAGCGGTGCACGCGGGTGGCGATCCGCTTCAGGCCGTCCGGCCCGTGGTAGACCGCGTACATCGAGGCCATCACCGCCAGCAGCACCTGGGCGGTGCAGATGTTCGAGGTGGCCTTCTCGCGGCGGATGTGCTGCTCGCGCGTCTGCAGGGTCAGGCGGTAGGCGGGGTTGCCGGCCGCGTCCACCGACACGCCGATCAGGCGGCCCGGCATCGAGCGCTTGAAGGCGTCGCGGCAGGCCATGAACGCGGCGTGCGGGCCGCCGAAGCCGAACGGCACGCCGAAGCGCTGCGAGTTGCCGACCACGATGTCGGCGCCCCATTCGCCGGGCGCGGCGATCAGGGTCAGCGCCAGCAGGTCGGTGGCCACCGCGACCAGGCCGCCGCGCGCGTGCACGGCGTCGGCCGTCGCCTTGTAGTCGCCGATGCCGCCGAAGGTGTCCGGGTACTGCAGCAGCACGCCGAAGGCGTCGATGTTGGCCGCTTCGGCGTCGTCGCCGACCACGACCTCGATGCCCAGCGGTTCGGCGCGGGTGCGCACCACTTCCAGCGACTGCGGGTGCACGCCGCTGGAAACGAAGAAAACGTTGCTCTTGGACTTGGCCGAGCGCTTGGCCAGGGTCATCGCCTCGGCGCACGCGGTGGCCTCGTCCAGCAGCGAGGCGTTGGCGATCTCCATGCCCGTGAGGTCGGCGCACATGGTCTGGAAGTTGATCAGCGCCTCCATGCGGCCCTGCGAGATCTCCGCCTGGTAGGGCGTGTAGGCGGTGTACCAGGCCGGGTTCTCGAGGATGTTGCGCAGGATCACCTTCGGCGTGTGCGTGCCGTAGTAGCCCTGGCCGATGAAGCTGCGGAACACGTCGTTCTTCTGCGCGAGGGCGCGGATGCGCGCCAGCGCCTCCTCCTCGGCCAGGCTGTCCGGCAGCGCCAGCGGCGCGGGGGACTTGATGCCGGCGGGGACGATGGCGTCGGTCAGCGCCTCGAGCGAATCGTGGCCGACGACGGCGAGCATGTGCGCGATCTCGGCCTCGTTGGGGCCGACGTGGCGGCCGACGAAGGCGTCGTGGCGCTCGAGTTCGCGCAGGGAGGGAGCGTTCTGGGACATGGAGGCGGTCCGGACAGGGGCTGGGAGCCGCTTGGCGCGGCGGGATGCCCCTCTGTCCTTTTGCCTGAGAGTTTGGAAGCCCCGCGGACGAGGTCGCGGCGCTTCGTGCCCCTTCGGCGCCGGCGCGGCCCGCGAGGGCGGCCGGTCTCTCCAGAGTTGTGTTCGCGGACGGTGGTATGGGGGCCTGAGCGATTACGGGCGTTTGCGCCTTCGGCAGCGGGTCGCCCCGCTTCTCCCACCGCACACGGTGTGGGGCGCATTATAGCCCGCCCGGGCGCCGCCGCCCGGGGCGATGGCGTACCATGGCGGCCCATTCAGGGCCGGTGCGGCCGGGGCGGCGCCCCGCGACCGGCCCCGCGAGGACAGCATGCAGCACCCCTTCCCCCCGATCCCGACCCCGCCCGGCGCGCCCGCGGCCGCGGAGGCGTCGCGGTGAGCGCGCAGGCCCGGCCCGCCCCCTCGACCCGACGCCTGGCCGTGCTGCTGGCCGGCCTGGCGATGTTCGGCCCGTTCTCCATCGACACCATCTTCCCGGCCTTCCCGCAGATGGCCGCGCAGCTCGGCGCCGACAAGGTCGCCATGCAGCAGACGATCAGCGTCTACCTGATCGCCTACGCGCTGATGAGCGTGGTCCACGGCCCGCTGTCGGACGCCATCGGCCGCCGCCGGGTGATCCTCGGCGGGCTGGCGGTGTTCACGCTGGCCTCGGTGGGCTGCGCGCTGTCGCGCGACCTGGGCACGCTGCTGGCGTTCCGCGCGCTGCAGGGCCTGTCGGCGGGCGTGGGCCTGATCGTGGGCCGGGCGGTGATCCGCGACGTGCTGCACGGCGACGATGCGCAGCGGCTGATGAGCCAGGTCTCGATGATCTTCGGCATCGCCCCGGCCATCGCGCCCATCATCGGCGGGTGGATGCTGGGGGCCGGGCGCTGGCCGCTGATCTTCTGGTTCCTGGCCGCGTTCGGCGTGGTCCTGCTGGGCAGCGTGGGCCGCTGGCTGCCGGAGACGCACCCGCCGGAGGCGCGACTGAAGGTGAAGCCGGCCCGGCTGGTGCGCGACTATGTGGCCATCGGCACCAATCCGCGCTTCCAGCGCCTGGCCGCGGCCGGCGCGCTGAACTTCGCCGGGCTGTTCCTCTACATCGCCTCGGCCCCGGCGTTCGTGATGGAGCTGCTGCGGCTGGGCGAGCGCGACTTCGCCTGGCTGTTCATCCCGACCATCGGCGGCATGACCCTGGGCGCGTTCGTCTCCGGCCGCGTGGCCGGCCGCTGGGAGCCGGCCCGGCAGGTGCAGGCCGGCTTCGCCTGCAGCGGCCTGGCGGCGGCGGCCAACCTGGCCTACAACGCGCTGGCCGGCGACATCGCCGTGCCCTGGGCGGTGCTGCCCATGAGCCTGGCGGCGTTCGGCGTGGCGCTGGCGTTCCCGGTGCTGACCCTGGCGATCCTGGACATGTACCCGCGCCAGCGCGGCTCGGCCTCGTCGCTGCAGGCCTTCTTCCAGCTGGTGCTCAACTCGGCGGTGGCCGGCCTGCTGTCGCCGCTGCTCAGCCACCACGGGCTGCACCTGGCGCTGGGCATGGCCGGCTTCGTGCTGGCCGGCTGGCTGTTCTGGCGCTGGGAGGCGAGCGTGGCCCGGCGGTTCCCGCCGCCGCCGTCCTCGCCGATGATCGAGCCGGGCGAACAGCTCTGACACCCCATTCCACGGAGACCCGATGTCCATCCAGTCCAAGGCGCGGCGCGACGCCCGCAAGCGCAAGGCGCAGCGGGAGCGCAACCGCGAGCGCGCCGGCGCGCCGCCGATCGAACCGCATGCGGAGCTGCGCGACGGCGAGGGGCGGCTGCTGGCGGGCATCGTCCGCCAGGCCGGGGCGTGGGTGCTGGGCATGGACGGGCGCATCGCCGGCAGCAGCGACAGCGCGGCCGAAGTGTTCGCGCTGCTCAAGCGCGCGGCCAGGGCCTGCGAAGCCCGCGGCACGCCGGTGCGCATGGTGTATTCGGACGAGCTGCGGGATACCGCGGTGATCGAGGCGGCGGCGCAGGGCATGACGCTGGAGCAGTTCGACGCCAGGCTGGAAGAGGAAATGCGGACCCGGCCGCCCGCGGAAGACGGCGACGGCGCAACGGAATCCGCGTCCTGAGGCTGCCCGGCCGCGGAGCCGGGCACACCTGGCGCCGCGCCCGGGTCAGAACCCGGTGCTGACCGACACGCCCGCGCCCCATTCCGGGCCGCCGTCGGCGAGGCCGCGGCTGGCGTGGAACTGCACGCGTCCGCCGTTGGCGGTGGGGCGGGCGTAGAACACGGTGGCATCGTGGCGCGGCTCGCGGTCGCGGCTGGCCGCGTCGCGGTGTTCGAGCATCGCGCCGATGCGGCCGTCGCCGACGCGCCGGCTCAGTCCGAGGTTGGCGCTGTCCACGTGTTCGAGGTCGATGTACTCCGAGTCGCCCAGCCGGGTGTGGCCGACGCCGCCGAACAGCAGGGTGCCGTCGAAGTCGCGGTACACGTCCAGCGTGGCGCCGTAGTCGTTCGCGCCGGTGCCCAGGCCCTTGTCTTCGTCCGCGGTGCCGATCTTGGCGTTGACGCCCAGATCCAGGCCGGCGCTGGCGCCCAGCGGCACGGTCCACGCCATCGCCGCGCTGACATCGCCCATGCCGGAAGCGGTGCCGCGCTCGGCTTGCGCCGGCGGTTGTTCGGGGCCGCCGAGCAGGGGCAGGCGCCCGCGGCCGAGCGGGTTGCCGTTGTCCACGCCGCCGACGCCGGGCAGCACGTCGGGATCGCCGGACACGCGCAGCCACGGCACGCTGACGCGCGCGCTGAAGTTGCCGTAGCGCCAGTTGGCGGTGACCGGGACGGAAAGGATCTCGGTGGTGGTGTCGCTGCCGTAGTCGCCGGTGCTGTAGTCCACGCCGGTGCCGAGGGTGAAGCCGTCGCGCGCCTGCGCGGAGGCGCACAGGGCGAACAGGACGGCAGTGGTGACGATGCGCGGGTTCATGGGGAATGCCTGCCTTGCAGTGGAAGAAGGGGGGCGCGTCCCTGCGCCCCATGCCGATGCTTCGTGCCCGGTTCAGCGGCCCAGCAGCGGGCGCACCAGCGGCAGGCCGGGGCGCACGTCGGCACCGACGTCGATGCGGCCGTTGGCGCGCAGGTCGGCCGCAGGACGTTCGCGGGTGGCAGTGGGGGCCGGGGAACCGGTGCCGATGGCCACGCTGCCCTGGGCGGTCGAGCCGCCGATGCCGGCCTGCTTCGCAAGGGACGGGCCCGACGTGGTGGCGGAGACGTCCCGCACCGCGGACGCCACCGCGCCCTGGGCCGCATCGCCCGCCTGGGCGCCGGCGGCATGCGCCGCGGAGGCGGCGCTGCCGACGGTGTAGCCCAGTTCCTGCGCCACCTGGCCCCAGCCGAGGCCGTCGGCGCGGAGGTCGAGCACCGCGTCGACCGCGGCGCCGAGGTTGGCCGCTTCGTTGTCGGCCACCAGCTGCGAAGCCAGTGCCAGGGTGGCGTCGATCTCGCCATAGGCCAGCGCGGGGTGATCGCCGCTGCCGGCGTGCAGGTCGCCGACGATGTCGGCGGCGGCGTCCACCGAGCCGGCGGCCCCGGCATAGCGCCGGGCCAGCGCGTCGGCAGCGGCATCGCCCTGCGCCGACACGTGTGCGGAGGCGTCCGACGCGGTCTGCGCCGCGCCGTCCGCGGCCTGCTGCGGCGCGCCGCTGGTGCGGGCCTGCGCGTTGGCGGTGGCCGTGGCACTGGTTGCAGTCGCAGCGGCAGGCCCGGCCTGCGTCGCGCCGTGCGCGGGCGGCCCGGCGTTGTCGCCGGTGGACCCGCTCTGCGCCTGTGCGTGGGTGGCGAACAGGCCGACGGCGACGATCGCGGTGAACAGCGTGGAGGTCTTCATGGTTCGTGTCTCCGGTGCGCCGCGGCCAATCCGCGGCGTTCACAGGGGTTACGAACCGGGGCGCGGGTTTCTTCCCGACCGGAACCGGAAGATTCGGGGGGCGTTCAGTTTTCCAGGATGCCCAGGCCGAAGATGTCGTCGCGGCCGGGCGGCCCTGCATCGCGCGCCTCCTGCGCCAGCACGTGCACGACGGCGTCCGCACCGGCCGCGCGCAGGGCAGGCAGGCGCAACGCGGCTGCGCGCGCCACCAGCGGCGCGGCGAACGAGGTGCCGCGCACGGGGGTCCAGCCGCCGTGCGCCTTCGCCGCGCGCAGCCGGCCCAGCGTGGCGAAATCCACCTGCGCGCCGCGCCCGGCCTCCGGCAATACCCGCTGCCTGCGATCCACCGCGGTCACCCCGATCACGCCGGGATACGCGGCGGGAAACAGCGGCGGCGCGGAAGGTCCGTCGTTGCCGACCGCGGCGACCAGCACCTGGCCGCGCTGGTTGAGCGCCTGCGTCGCACGGCGCAGCAGGGCGTTGTCCGGGCCGACCAGGCTGATGTTGACCACCGGCACCTGTTCGCGCGCCATCCATGCCAGCGCCCCGGCCAGTGCGCTCGATGCGCCGCCGACCGGCTGCCCGCACCAGATGTCGGCCGCATACAGCGTGCCCCCACGCGCCTGCGCGCCGGCGCCGCCGACCAGCAGCGACGCCACCGCGGTGCCGTGCCCGTCCGGCACCGGTCTGCCGTTGCAACCCCAGCTGCGCACCTCGCTGTCGGCCAGCGACGGATGGTTCGCATCCACGCCGCTGTCGATCAGGCCGATGCGGAAGTCGCGCGGATTGTGCACCGCCGCCATCGCCGCAGGAGCCGCGGGCGAAGCGGCCGTGCCGCCGCGCAGATAGACGTGGTCGAACTCGTAGCTGCCGGCCGGATCGATCCGGCGCAGCAGGGCCAGCGCCGCGCGCGTGTCCAGCGACGCCGGCGCCTGCAAGACGACGACCTCGAGCCCGAGTTCCTCCATCCGCTCGCGCCCGGCTTCGGCGAAGCCCGCCTCGCGGATGCGCGCCAGCGCTTGCGGCGTCGGCGAGATCGCCAGCAGGCGCTGCTTCAGCACCAGCTCGCCGGCAGGATCGACGTCTAGCAGCCGCGGATGGCGGCGCAGCAGGCGGCGGCTTTCGCCCGCACGGTCCAGCAGAGGACGCAGCGCGCGCTCCTCGACCGGTTGCAGCAGCGGGTCGGCGGCGCGGCGCACGCCGTCGAGGACCTGCGTAGGCGCCTGCAGCGTGCGATCCACGCCGGCCGGCAACCCGGGCGCCAGCTGCGCCTGCGCAGGCACGGCCAGCGTCACGGCGAGGGCGGCGAGGGCGGGACGGAGCTTGCGGGGCATGGCGGCTGCGGCCAATATCCGGCGACCTGCCGGGACGCGCGCAGCTTAAGCGCGCCGGCTGAGTCCGGTCTGAACCCGGCGCCATCGCCGATGGAAGAAATCGCCGCCCCGGAACGTATGGCCTGATGGATGCCACGAGCGAAATGCGCCAACGCCTGTGCGGGCTGCTGCCGCGGCTGCGCCGCTTCGCGCGCGGCCTGACCGGCGACGCCCACGATGCGGACGACGTGGTCCAGACCGCGCTGGAGCGCGCGCTGGCCCGCTCGGGACAGTTCCGCGAGGAGCTGGGCCTGCCGCTGGAGGCGTGGGTGTTCGGCATCGTGCGCAACGCGTGGCTGGACGAGGTGCGCGCGAGGCAACGGCGTGGCCGGGTGATGGCGCCGGCGGAGGCCGGCGAGCACGTCGGCACCTCGCCGTTCGACCGGCAGGACGCGGCGATGTCGGTCGAAGCGGCGATGGCGCGGTTGCCGCCGGAACAGCGCGAGGCGGTGATGCTGGTGCTGGTGGAAGGCCTGTCCTACAGGGAAGCCGCCGCCGCGCTGGAGGTGCCGGTCGGAACCCTGACCAGCCGCCTGGCGCGGGGCCGGGAGGCGTTGCAGACGATGTTGGGAGAAGGCGGATGAGCCCGGTGAACGAAGAACGACTGCTGGCGTGGCTGGACGGCGAACTGGACCAAGCCGCCGCGGCCGATGTCGCCCGCGCCGTGGCCGCCGATCCGGCATTGGCCGAACGCGCGCGCCGCGAACGCGCGCTGCGCGAGCGCCTGCGCGCGGCGTACGCCCCGGTGGCGGACGAGGCGCCGCCGCAGCGGCTGCTGGCGACGCTGGGCATGGCCCAGGAACCGGCGCCGGTTGCGTCGCAGGCCGCCGCCGACGTGGTGCCGCTGCGCCCGCGCGGCGCGGCGCGGCGGGTGCGCGAATGGCGCTGGCCGGAGTGGGGCGCGCTGGCGGCGTCGGTGCTGCTGGGCGTGCTGTTCGGTGCCCAGTTCCTGCGCGCACCCACGCAAGGGCCGGTGCGCATGCAGGATGGCGCGATGGTGGCCGGAGCCGAGCTTTCCCGGGTGCTCGACACCCGGCTCGCCGCCCAGGCCAGGCCGGGCGATGCGTTCGCCGTGGGCCTCAGTTTCCGCGACGGCGACGGCAACTACTGCCGCACCTTCACTGCCGACGGCGCGCAGCCGCTGGGCGGGCTGGCCTGCCGCAGCGGCGGTGCGTGGCGCGTGGTCGCGCTGGGCGAAGCGGAAAGGCCGGGCGGCGGGCTGCGCCAGGCCGCGTCCGCGCTGCCGGCGTCGGTGCTGGCCGAAGTCGATGCGCGCCAGCGGGAAATGCTCGACGCCGCGGCCGAACGCAGGGCGCGCGACGCCGGCTGGCGCTGAGCCGCGCCGGCGAGGCGGGGTCGGCCCCAGCAAGCGGAAGGCCCGGCATGGCCGGCCCCCCGCCTGTCGCGACGGCGGAACGGATCAGCCCTGCGTGGCCGCTTCCGGCCGGGCCGGCGCCGGGCTGGCCGCCGCCGGCGCCTGCCAGCCGCACTGCTTGCCCTGGTTCTGCTGTTTCAGCCACTCCTGCAGCGGCGCGAAATACTCCAGCACCGCGCCGCCGTCGATCTGCTCGCTGCCGGTCAGCTCCTTCAGCGTGGCCTGCCACGGCTGGCTCGCGCCCTTCTGCAACATGGCCCAGAAGCGCTTGCCGGCCTCGGCGTTGCCGTAGAAGGTGCATTCGTACAGCGGACCCTGGTGGCCGGCCGCCTCGCACAGCGACTTGTAGAACTGGAACTGCAGCACGTGCGAGAGGAAGTAGCGCGTGTAGGGCGTGTTGCCCGGCACGTGGTACTTGGCGCCCGGGTCGAAGAACTCCTCGCCGCGCGGCGTGGCCGGCGCCACGCCCTGGTAGCGCGCCTTCAGCTCCCACCAGGCCTGGTTGTAGCGGTCCGGGGGGATCGAGCCGTCGAACACGCCCCAGCGCCAGCGGTCGATCATCAGGCCGAAGGGCAGGAACGCCACCTTGGCCAGGGCCATGCGCATCTGCGCGTTGATCAGCGCCTCCCGGCTCTGCGACTGCGCCTGCACCAGGCCGATGGACTCCAGGTACTTCGGCGTCATCGCCAGGACGATGGTGTCGCCGATGGCCTCGTGGAAGCCGTCGTTGGCGCCGTTCTGGAACAGCGGCGGCAGCGGGTTGTAGGCCAGGTCGTAGTACAGGTGGCCCAGCTCGTGGTAGATGGTGGTGAAGTCCTCCTCGTTGGGCTTGATGCACATCTTGGTGCGCACGTCGCCGGCCATGTCCATGTCCCAGGCGCTGGCGTGGCAGACCACGTCGCGGTCCAGCGGCTTGATGAACTGGCTCTTCTCCCAGTAGCTGGACGGCAGCTTGGGCATGCCCAGGGAGACGTAGAAGTCCTGCGCGCGCTCGGTCATCTGCCGGGCGGTGAGCAGCTGGGCCTCGCGCTCGGCCTCGAAGCGGGCGCGAGGGCCCGGATTGGGGCCGCGCTGGTGCAGGGCCGCGCCCAGGTTCTGCTGGTACTGGCGCTCCAGCGCGCCGGTGATGTCCAGGCTGCCGGCACCCCTGTACGGCTGCAGGATGTCCCACAGGTTGCCCCAGTCCTGCTGCCACATGTTGCCCATCAGGTGCGCCGGCAGCAGGCCGCCGGCGACCTGGCCCTTCTCCACGCCGTAGGTCTGCTGCAGCTTGTCGCGGGTGTAGCAGTGCAGCTGCTCGTACAGCGGCTTGACCTGTTCCCACAGGCGATCGGTCTCGGCCGCGATCTGCTCGGGCGGCATGTCGTAGCCGCTGCGCCACATCGCGCCGGCGTCGGCGTAGCCCAGCTCGCGCGCGCCTTCGTTCACCAGCTCGACGAAGCGGACGTAGTCCTCGCGCATCGGTTGGGCGATCGAGTGCCAGCCGGCCCAGGCGTCGAGCTGGGCGTCGTAGTCGCGGCTGGAGCGCAGCACGTCCTCCAGCTCGCCC
>Ga0182792_1001286_pt1 | contig 20829 bp, 16 predicted proteins | sample Passage237B_FD_130497 | JGI IMG/M metagenome (GOLD analysis project Ga0182792, IMG submission 130497) | Cellulose adapted compost microbial communities from Newby Island Compost Facility, Milpitas, CA, USA - Passage2 37B (version 2) (version 2) ...
CTGGTGGTGTCCGAAAAAGGATACGGGAAGCGGACGGACATCGAGGACTATCGGGTGACCAATCGGGGTGGCAAAGGAGTTAAAACCATCAATGTCACCGAAAAAACGGGCAACCTGGTAGCTATCAAGGACGTGACGGACAATGACGACTTGATGATCATCAATAAATCGGGCATCGTTATCCGCATAGCCATCAGTGAACTGCGGGTAATGGGCAGGGCTACCCAAGGGGTACGGCTGATCAGCCTTAAAGGTGATGACGAGATTGCATCGGTGACCAAGGTGGAGCATGAGGATGACGAAGATACAGGGGAAGAAACCCAAGAGAATGGTGAAAATACCGACAATAACGATGCGGCCGATGGGTCGCCCCAATCGGAGGAATAACATGAGGAAAGTTATTTTTGCTATCGCGCTTTTCAGCATAGGTACGCTGCCTGTCGTCGGTCAGTCCAGCCTGAAAGAAGGTAACAATAATTTTGCAATGTATACCAAAACCAAGGACCTCAAGCACTTGGAGACTGCACGCAAATTTGCCGACGAAGCTTATAAAACGAAACGCGATTCGATGAGTTTCCGGAATAATCTGCTACGGGGACTGGTTTACAGCACGTTGGCCGTGGTCGATTCCAATCGCACCCAGAAATACACAGCAGATCCCATTGATGTGGGTCAATCAGCCCTTAAGCGGCTGGTCAACAACAAGCAGCTCGGCTACGAACACGGCGCAGAAATCAACTACATCAGGCGATCGTTGGCAAATGCCTACCTGATCCGGGCCAACCGTGCCGTCGCGAAAGCAAACTATGAGGAAGCCTTTCATCAGTACCGGAAAGTGGATTCCATCAGCGGGTCCGCCATCGACGTGAAGCATAACCTCGCCGTACTGAGCGCAAAAATCGGCAGCGACGAAGATGCGATAAAACGTTACCAGGCATTCATTGGCCAACGGGAGACCTCCTCCCCTGTCTACATCCTGGAGTTAGCGGAACTTTACCGCAAAAAAAGCGATAACAGGGCATTGCTGAATACGTTGCTTACCGGCAGGGAACAATTCCCCGAAAACAAGGAAATCCTATTTACCTTGATCAATACCTACTTGGCGAATGAAACCTATTCGGCCATTGTACCGCTGGTCGGCGAAGCGATAGCGCATGAGCCCGAGAATGTAAACCTGAACTACATCGCGGGTTATGCCAACGAAATGGAAGGCAACAATGCCGTTGCCAAAAAATTCTTCGAGAAAGTAATCAGCCTCGACGCGAACAACTTTGATGGTAATTTGGAGTTGGGATTGCTGTATTTAAAGGAATACATGGCAGATCCGGACAACGAAGAAAAGCAAAACAAAGCGCAGGAATATTTGTTGAAAGCAAACCAAATCAAGCCATCCGAAGTGAACACGTTGAAATCACTCGCGGTTTTGTATAATCAGTCCGGCGACATCATTCAACTGGAGAGAGTAAATAACATATTAAATCAACTCACAATAAACTAAGATCATGAAAGTGAAATCCATTTTGTTAGGTGCATTGGTGCTCGCGACATCCGTGGCATTTTCGCAAACCAGCAACCTGAGAAAGGCAAAGGCCAGCTATGATAAATTCAATGAGGTAAAGCAGATTGGCAACGCCACCTTGGGCTCAAGTGACCTGAACACGGCAAAGGAAGCATTGGAGAAGGCCATCGAGCATGAGAAAACAAAGGAATTGGCCGAGACATGGACGTACTATGCGTTGGTGAATGCGGATTTGGCGCTATTGGATTCTACCGAAGCATCGGAAGGTTACATCCAGAAGGCTGTGGAAGCACGTGAAAAGGCGATAAGCCTCGATACCGAAAAGGAGAACGAGCAAAACCTCAATATCCTCAACTCCATCCTCGCCCAGCACGAATTGAACAAAGGGGTAAAGGCATGGGATAGCCAGGACTTCCAAGGGGCTTACAACGCGTTCGACAAGGGATTGATCTACCTTCCTGGGGATACTACACTCCTGTATTATTCGGGACTTGCCGCTGTCAATTCGCAGCAATATGACAAAGCGTTGGCCAAATATGTCGAGCTGGTACCGATAGACAGCTTTTCGAACAACAAGCAGATCATATTGGATGTATCGCGTCTATATCTTATGCAAGGCGATACCACCAACGCCATAAAATATGCCGAAATCGGAGCCAGCAAGTATCCAGGAGACAGCGAATTGGCCACCCAGAACATCGAGCTCAACCTCATGGCGGGCAATGAAGAGAAAATCATCAATACCATCAATGAGCAGATTGCCAAGGAGCCCGGCAACAAAAACCTGCACTATTATTTGGGCATTGCTTACAGCGAGACGGGCGATATGGAAAAAGCCGAGGCTTCCTATAAGAAAGCCTTGGAAATCGATCCGAGTTACCTCGATGCCAACATCAACCTCGGCGGATTGATCCTGAATAAAGGCATTGATCACTTCAACAAAACGAACAATGCGAATCTTCCGCAGTCCGAATACGATGCTGAAATTAAAAAGGCGTACGACATCTTCGATACCGCACTGCCTTATTTGGAAAGAGCGGTCGAAGTTGATGGCAAGTCTTTTTTGGCATTGACAAATTTGAAGAAGTATTACGAAATCAAGGACGACAAAGCAAAGGTCGACGAATTGCAGGCACGCATAGATGCCTTGCAATAGGCTATTGATTTAAATCCCGATCAATACCGCCCATGGATTCCACTATCCATGGGCTATTTTTTTGCAAATGCGCTTCACTAATCCGGGGCCTTCGTAAATGAATCCGGTGTACAGCTGTACCAACGCTGCCCCGGCTTCCAGCTTTTCCAGTGCGTCGTCCGGATGGTGTACCCCTCCCACCCCGATGATGGGAAATGCATTGCCGGACCGCTCCACCAAATACCGGATGACTTCTGTTGAGCGTTTGGTCAATGGCTTGCCGCTTAACCCGCCTGCTTGCGACGTCAGCGCCTTGCTGCTCCGCAATCCTTCGCGCGAAAGGGTGGTGTTGGTAGCGATTACCCCGGCAATCCCTGTTTCCTGCACGATGGCGATGATGTCATCCAATTGATTGTCCGAAAGGTCGGGCGCAATCTTCAGCAGTATCGGTCTTGATACCCCTTGTTTATCGTTACGCCGCTGCAAGGTATCCAAGATATGCGTCAAGGGCTCCCGCTCCTGCAGCGCACGCAGCCCAGGCGTATTCGGTGAGCTCACGTTGACCACGAAATAGTCTACCACATCAAACAACGCGTCGAAACAGGTCACATAGTCGTCGACGGCATCCTCGTTGGGTGTCGATTTGTTCTTTCCGATGTTTCCGCCCACGATGAATCGCCCGCGATCCTTCAGGTGCCGCAACCGCGTCGCTGCGACATCCACCCCTTGGTTGTTGAACCCCATCCGGTTAATCAGGGCCTCATCTTGTACCAAGCGGAATAGGCGGGGTTTGTCATTCCCGGGTTGCGGCCGCGGCGTCACCGTGCCGATTTCAATGAACCCGAACCCGAGCGCAGCCATTTCAGCTACGTATTCGGCGTTCTTGTCAAATCCCGCAGCCAATCCGACCGGGTTACTGAATTTCAGTCCAAATACCTCTCGCTCAAGCTTAGCATGGTCATATCCGTAAATCGATTTCAGCAGCCGCTTACCCCCCCAAAGTTTACAGAAGGATTTCAGTCCTCCTGAAACCATATGGTGGGCAGTTTCGGGATCCATTCCGAAGAGCAAAGGTTTTACCAGTTTGTACATGGCCACAAAGGTAATAAACCGCGACCTTTTTAGTACCTTTGCACGCGATATGATTGCGATAAATAACCTCACGTTTGAAATAGGTTCCCGGGCATTGTACGACGAAGCGGATTGGCACATCAAGCCCGGCGACAAGACCGGCCTGATTGGAGCCAATGGTACGGGCAAAACCACCTTACTGAAGCTGATCGTGGGCGAATATACACCGACCTCTGGCACCATATCGATGGCGAAAGACATCAAAATCGGTTACCTCAACCAAGATTTGCTGTCTTACCAGTCCGGCAAAAGTATCCTGCACGTGGCCATGGAAGCGTTCGAACGTCAAAACCAGTTGCATACCGAAATCGAACGGTTGCTGGAAAAGCTGGAAACGGATTACTCGGATGACATCATCCAGAAGCTGAGCGACAAGCAGACAGAATTCGAGGCATTGGATGGCTACAATATCGAGTACCGGGCGCACGAGATACTCGCTGGCTTGGGTTTCAGCGACAGTGATCAGAAACGCCCCCTCGCCGAATTCTCCGGAGGATGGCGCATGCGTGTGATGCTCGCAAGGATACTGCTCCAAGCGCCCGACATCCTGCTGCTCGACGAGCCCACCAACCACCTCGACCTCCCGTCCATCAAATGGCTCGAAGGTTACCTGCAAGCCTTCGATGGAGCCATTGTCATCGTATCGCACGACCGCTATTTCCTCGACAGGGTAGTCACATCCATTGTGGAGTCCAAACGGGGTAAACTTATCCCTTATGCGGGAAATTACAGTTTCTACCTCGAGGAAAAGGCCCTGCGCGAGGAAATACAGGGTAACCAGTACAAAAACCAACAGGCCAAAATAAAACAGGAAGAACGGCTTATCGAGCGGTTCCGTGCGAAGGCTAGCAAGGCTAAGATGGTACAGTCGCGCATCAAGGCGTTGGAACGGATGGAAAAAGTGGAGGATATCGATGACTACAACCCTACGGTCAATTTCCGCTTTAAGTTCAGTAAGCAATCCGGCAGGCACGTCGTGCGGTTGGAAGATGTAAGCAAGTCCTATCCCAACGTGCCTATCCTTGAACATGCGGATGCCATCATCGAAAAAGGCGACAAGATTGCACTCATCGGTGCCAACGGAAAGGGCAAGTCGACGCTGTTGCGTATCGTGGCCAACACCGATGATGACTTCACCGGAAAATGCGAAAAAGGCCATAATGTCACGCAAACATTCTTCGCGCAGCATCAGTTGGAGGCCTTGCACCTCGACCACGAAATCTTGCAGGAGTTGCAGCTGTTTGCCCCGAAGCACACGGAAACCGAACTGCGTTCCATATTGGGATGTTTCCTCTTCACGGGCGATGACGCATTCAAAAAAATACGCGTGCTCTCCGGTGGTGAAAAATCCCGTGTCGCGTTGGCCAAGGCACTGACCGCCGATGCCAATTTCCTGGTACTGGATGAGCCCACCAACCATTTGGACATCCAGTCCGTCAACATACTCATCCAGGCGCTCAAGCAATTCGAAGGCACATTTATCGTGGTGTCGCATGACCGCTACCTACTGGACAATGTCGCCAATAAGATTTGGTTTATCGAGGATCGGAAAATCAAGGAATATCCAGGCACCTATCGCGAGTATGAGGAATGGCAGGCTAAACGCACGCCCAAGGCAACCGTAGAAAAAAGGGAGCCGAAGCCGGTGGTTTCCGCACCCAAGCCCGCTCCGCAACGAAACAACGAAAAAGAGCGTCAGGCAAAAAAGCTGCATAAGGAATTAGAAGATGTCGAACAGCGTATCGCGGCTGCGGAAGAAACCATCCGCGACACCGAAGCGATGATGGGTGAAGAACACATCTATGCGGATAACATGAAAATGGCCGAACTGTCCCAACGATACGAAACCCTGAGACGCGAATTAAAAGCACTCCAGGACCAATGGGAAAAACTGGCCGAAGACATCATGGCCCTGGAGGGGTGATTTTAATGGTTAATTGTCAATGGTTAATGGTTTGAAGAAGCTGCTGTTATTGCTGTTGCTGTTTCCCAGCTGTCTAGGACTGATGGCTCAGAAAAAGAAACGGACTTCCCGCGAGCGGAGCCCCCAGCAGGAACTTGTCTATGATAATATGAATTACCTGCCTTCCATCAAGACCGTCCAGTTTTGGCCTGGGGATACCGAAAACGCATTACCGGTCATCGAATTGCACAGCGACAACCGGTTGACGTTGGAATTTGACGATTTGCGGGGCGATGTCCGCAATTATTATTTCAGTATCGAACACTGCGATGCGCAGTGGAACCCCAGCAGGCTCTCGCCCTTGGAGTACGCAACGGGGTTCAACGAGGAGCGCATATTGGAATTCCAGTCTTCGGTGAACACGCTTCAGCCATATACCCATTATCGGGTGGAATTCCCGACGAACAATGTCCGGCCCAAGCTGGCGGGGAATTACTTGCTGAAAGTATACGAAGACGCCGATAAAAGCCGGCTGATAGTCAGTAGGCGGTTCTATGTGTTGGCTCCCTTGATGTCGGTCGCTCCGCAAATCGGGCCTTCTGTAGCTGTTTCCCGGCGCAGCAGCAACCAGAAGCTGAACTTGGAAGTCAATACTGGCGGCCTGACGGTCAATAACCCTTATCAGGACGTCAAGGTACTGGTCATGCAGAACCAACGGCCCGATATCCAGCAATGGCTAACCACACCCCATTTCGTGGGCAACAACAGGTTGAGCTACAACGACGTCAAGACATTGGATTTCGGAGGCGGCAATGAGTTCAGGTATATCGACCTCCGCAGCCTACGCCTAGCTTCCGAGCGGGTGGCCGATATCCGTATGGACAGCGTGGTCCATGTAGACCTCGTCCCGGACAAAAACTATCGGGATGCTTCCTACGCTTCCGTATTTGATGAAAACGGGGCATTCTTCATCCGTAATCAGGACAAGGCCGATGCCGCTACGGAATCGGATTACGCGTGGGTTACCTTTATCCTCGACGATGATGCGACCACGGATGGAACAGTATACGTTGTAGGCGGGTTCAACAACTATATCCGGGACGAGACCAATAGGATGACCTATCAGGCCAGCGCGAAAACATGGCAATGCACCATCGCGCTCAAACAGGGTGTATATGACTACGAGTACGTCCACGTGGGGCCTGAGGGAAAGCCAGAAACGTCGTTTTCCAGCGGTGACCATTTCGAAACCGGCAATACCTATCAGATCCTGGTTTACAACCGCCGTCCGGGCACTACCTGGGATGAATTGGTCGGATACACCGAAATCGAAACGAATACCAACCACTAGTCACCATTCACCAACAACTGACCACCGGTCACCCATCACCGATCCCCGCCGCAAGCAGCTTTTCCTGCAGCATGCGCGATATCCGATTGAAATAGCGTTTCTGTTTGTAGCCCATCACCCACTGTACGCCATGTACAGCGTTCGTATGGAATATTTCATCGGCCTCATACATAATCGCCGGATTGATTTGCGCTTCGATGACTTCCAATCCGTTTTCCAGCGCAAGGTCGATGACCACTTTACGCATCACGCCGTCGATACACCCTTCGCTGATGGCGGGCGTGTAAAGTTTCTTTCCGTACCAGATGAAGACATTGGAACTTAAGGATTCGCAAAGGAAGCCTTCCTGGTTCAGGATGAGCACGTCGTCGAGCCCGTTTTTCTTTCGATACAGCCCGGCCATGACATAAACCAGTGCATTCGCAGATTTCAGTTTTGACAATTCGCTGTATGGCTTTTTGAACTCGCTATAGACGTCTACGATGAGTCCAAGTTTACGGTGCTTCATGTCATCTGGGTCCAGCTTGGAAAGGCTCATGACATAGGCCGCCTTATTCTGCTGCGGGCTGTACAGCCCTCCCCCATCCCGGTATACCTGCAATCGCACGCGGACATGCTGGCCCTCCAGCCCGTTCTTTCGAATCAGATCAGCAGCCCTTGAACGGATAAAATGCTCGTCGAATGCAGGTGCATGTTCCAATTGCAGCATGTGCATTCCTTCCCGAAGCCGCGTGACATGATGGCTCAGGAAACGGATATCCCCGTCCATCCACCGCATGGTTTCGAACAGCCCATCGCCATATCGGAACGATCGGTTGTCTGACGTAAACAAGGCTTCCTTTTCGGCAACGTATTTATTGTTGAAATCGATATAATGAATCGGCATCTATAGGGATTGAAAAATGAAAAGTAAAAAATTAACCATTAACCATTATGTAACGTATATCCCCGCCATTTCTCCAAGCATAAACGGAAGTCGTCGGGTAGCGGCGTGCTGAATTCAAGCCACTGCTTGGACTTAGGATGCGTGAATCCGAGACTTTGCGCATGGAGGGCCTGCCGGGGTAGCAACGAAAAGCAATTGTCTACGAACTGCTTGTATTTGCTGAATACGGTCCCTTTCAGGATACGGTCGCCGCCATAGACGGCATCGTTGAACAGCGGATGCCCGATGGACTGCAGGTGGGCACGGATTTGGTGGGTACGACCGGTCTCGAGCCGACATTCGATCAACGTCACGTAACCTAGCCGTTCCAGTACATGGTAGTGGGTGACAGACCATTTTCCCTTCGTCGGATCGTCGTATACCGCCATCACCTTGCGGTCTTTCACGCTACGGCCGATATAGCCGGAGATGCTGCCATCGTCCGCGATATCGCCCCATGCCAAGGCGATGTACCTACGCGATATGCTGTGATCGAAAAACTGCTTGGCCAGGTAGGTCAGGGCCCACTCGTTTTTGCCGATGACCAGCAGGCCACTGGTATCCTTGTCGATCCGGTGTACAAGCCCCGGACGGCCATCGTTTCCCGGTAGCTGCGGGAACGCCTCGAAATGATAGGCCAATGCATTTACCAATGTACCGGTGTAATTGTTATATCCGGGATGGACGACCATGCCGGCCGGTTTATTCACCACCAACAAATCGTCGTCTTCGTATAGGATATCCAAGGGGATGTTTTCGGGATAGATCTCGGTATCCCGAGGCGGGTGTGGCAATACGACCGATATCATATCCGACGGCTTTACCTTGTAGCTGGCCTTGACCTGCTGTCCATTCACCAATACCGTCCCGGCGGCAATGGCGTTTTGGATACGGTTTCGTGAAGCATGCTCTATCCTGTTCATCAAGAACTTGTCGATGCGCAACAACGCCTGCCCCTTATCCACCACGATGCGTAGGTGCTCATACAAATCCTGCTCGTCTGATTCCTGCAGTTCCAGCTTGTCTCCCATGGCGCAAACTTAGCTAAAAGCTGCCTAAAATCCGCCATGCGGCGTACAGGGTCTTGCGAATGTGCTGAAAATCGAAGGGTTAAATTATCATGCGATTTAACTAAGTTTGCCGAAAACATCCATGTACGCGTTTGACTTCCATAGCCCCGTAGAGAAGCTTGACTTCCCCTTGTTTGATGAAAAGGGACTTACCGTACACATCAAACGCGATGACCTGATCCATCCCTTTATCTCGGGCAACAAATGGCGTAAATTGAAATACGTGCTGCAGGCGGCGAAAGCGCTTGGCAAAGGGCACTTAGTCACCTTCGGTGGCGCATGGTCCAATCACTTGTTGGCCGTGGCATGCGCCGGTGCGAAATTTGGCTTTAAGACGACGGGGTTTATCCGCGGGGAACGTGCATCCAACCCAAACCTATCCTTGTGCCGGGTATTCGGCATGGAACTGCGTTTTGTTGACCGCGCATCGTATGGCGACAAACCAGCGCTGTACGAAAGGTATTTTGCTGGAGATAGCGCCGTTTGTTTCGTCGACGAAGGCGGTTACGGGGTGGAGGGTGCCAAAGGATGTGCGGAAATCTTCGATGAATTGCCGCGAACTTACGACCATGTCTTCTGTGCTTGCGGTACAGGCACCACATTGGCCGGTTTATGCATGGGAAAAATATCGAACCGACTGGATACCAAGCTCCACGGGATTCCGGTCCTGGCCGACGGAAGTTTCATCGCCGCCGCCGTAGCCGATTTGTATCCCGGCAGTGCCACAGACGATATCGTGTTGCATACAGGCTACCACTTTGGCGGCTATGCCAAGACAAGACCGGAATTGGACGCCTTCATCCGCCGGTTCTGTGCAGCTACCGGCATACTCATCGAGCCCGTGTACACCGGCAAATTGTTCTACGGTATTTTTGACCTGGCGTCCCGTGACTACTTCCATCGGGGCGAAACCATTCTGGCCATCCATACCGGAGGGCTCACCGGTATATTGGGCATGCACGAGCGGTTGGGTAATGTGGAAAACTAAAAAATAGGTTTAAACGATTTAAACTACGGAAGGCTGCAAAAACACGCAAACACCTGCAAAAAAGTTTGTTTTCGAGGGGGCAAAAATGTATATTTGGGCATAACCAACCCATAAAGGCATGTATAAAATCGATGTTGCACCAGGCGACGTACACCAAGCGCTGGCCAAGCATATCCTCGCCGATGGATACGACATCACGTTCGATATGGAACGCAGCCACGGGGTCAGGATTTACGATTCCAAGCACCAACGTGAGCTGCTGGATTTCTTTACCTGTTTTGCATCCGTACCGTTAGGATACAACCACCCGAAGATGACGGGCGACAGCGCCTTTACCAAGAGCCTCCTCCGTGCGGCGCTAAACAACCCGTCCAATTCCGACATTTACACGGTGGAGTATGCACAATTTGTCGAAACGTTTGCCCGTGTGGCTATCCCGACGTATCTCCCCCATGCCTTTTTTGTATCGGGTGGAGCATTGGCTATCGAAAACGCACTGAAGGTCGCGATGGACTGGAAAGTGCAGAAAAATTTCAGGAAGGGCTATCCCAGTGAAAAGGGCACCTTGGTGCTGCATTTCGAACAGGCATTCCACGGCCGGTCGGGCTATACGTTGAGCCTCACCAATACACTGCCCGATAAAACCAAATGGTTTGCCAAATTCGACTGGCCCAGGGTGAGCAATCCCAAACTCGTATTTCCCCTGACCCCGGAAAGCATCGATGATACGCTGCGGCGTGAACAACAAGCCATCGATCAGATCAAACAGGCATTCACTGACCACCGGGACGACATCTGTGCCATCATCATCGAACCCATACAGGCCGAGGGGGGCGACAACCATTTCCGCAGCGAGTTCATGGAGCAGTTGCGCATATTGGCGGATGAACATGACGCCTTGTTGATCTATGACGAGGTACAGACCGGCGTGGGCCTTACCGGGAAATTCTGGTGCCACGAGCATTTTGGCCAACAGGCCAGGCCCGATATCATCGCCTTCGGCAAGAAAATGCAGGTCTGTGGAATCCTGGCCGGTACACGCGTCGACGAGATCGAAACCAATGTGTTCCGCGTGCCCTCCCGCATCAACTCCACATGGGGCGGCAACCTGACGGATATGGTACGCGCTACGAAGATACTTGAAATCATCGAAGAGGATCGCCTGTTGCAACAGGTGGAACGGACGGGCGACTACCTGCAAAGGCGGTTGCACGAACTGGCCGCCCAATACCCCTTGGTGTCCAACGTACGGGGCAAAGGTTTATGCTGTGCTTTCGACTTCCCCGAAAGGCGGCTACGTGACGCATTCCTGAAAGCAGGTATGGACAAAGGAGTGCTTTTCTTGGGATGTGGTGACCGGTCTATCCGGTTCAGGCCTGCATTGATTATGCAACCTGCGGATATTGACAAAGGGATGGCAATCGCCGGAGAAGTTTTGCATCACATTTCGTAACTTCACCACAACGATGAAACATACTTAAAAACAATCCTTATGGCAAAGCGAATTCTGTTACTAGTCGGCGATTATGTAGAAGACTACGAAGCGATGGTTCCTTATCAAGCCATGCTTTCGGTAGGCTTATCCGTGGATACGATAGCGCCCGAGCGGAAAAAGGGCGACACGGTCCCGACGGCGGTCCACGATTTCGTGGGCGACCAGACCTATAAGGAGACGCAAGGACACCGTTTCGCCATCACGGCCGATTTCGATTCCGTCGATCCAGCCACGTACGACGGGCTTTACGTCGCCGGTGGACGCGCCCCGGAATACATTCGTCTCAACCAACGGGTGCTGGACATCACACGGCATTTCTTTAATGAAAATAAGCCCGTGGCGGCAATATGCCACGGCATCCAGGTGCTTACAGCGGCAAAGGTGCTCGCCGGACGGACACTCACCGCTTATGTTGCCGTTGGCCCGGATATCGAGTTGGCCGGTGGTACTTGGAAAAACATCGCGGCAAATGAAGCCATTGTCGACGGAAATCTCGTCACCTCCCCGGCTTGGCCCGGGCACCCGGCCATTTTGAGTGAGTTTTACAAATTGCTGGGGATACACATCGGATAGCCGGCGCTCGTTTAAGGCCGGCTGTGGTAATTGGGCGCCTCCTTGGTGATGGTAATGTTATGCGGATGGCTCTCCCGCAAACCCGCTCCCGTGATTTTTACGAACCGGGCGCTTTGCAGCGCTTTGATGGTTGGCGCTCCGCAATAGCCCATGCTGGCCCGTAATCCGCCTACGTATTGGTAAACGACTTCGGCCAGCGTACCCTTGTACGCAACACGTCCTACGATACCCTCGGGGACCAGTTTCTTGATATCATCTTCCACATCCTGGAAATAGCGGTCTTTGGACCCCTGCTCCATGGCTTCCACCGAACCCATACCGCGGTAGGATTTGAATTTACGGCCTTCATAGATGATGGTTTCACCGGGAGCTTCCTCCACCCCGGCAAACAGCGAGCCGGCCATGACGGTATCGGCACCCGCAGCGATGGCTTTGGCGATATCGCCCGTCTGCTTGATGCCGCCATCGGCGATTACCGGTACATTGCGGCCACGGAGGGCCTTGGCCACCTCATAGACGGCATACAGTTGAGGCACCCCTACCCCGGCTATGATGCGCGTGGTGCAGATGGAGCCCGGTCCTATACCTACTTTCACCGCGTCTGCACCGGCGTCGGCCAACGCAAGGGCAGCTTCGGCTGTGGCAATATTGCCCACGATTACCTGGATATCAGGAAATGCGGCTTTCACCTCCTTCAACTTATCGATTACGCCTTTGGAATGCCCGTGCGCAGTATCGATGGTCACGACATCCACGCCTGCTTTCACCAACGCAGCCACCCGATCCATCGTATCCGCGGTCACGCCCACGGCAGCTCCCACGAGCAACCGGCCGTGGCTGTCCTTGGCCGCATGGGGGAAATGCTTGTATTTCTGGATATCCTTGAAGGTGATGAGCCCGACCAATGCATGGTTATCGTCCACTACGGGCAGTTTCTCGATCTTGTGGTTTTGCAGGATGGCTTCGGCCTTGAGCAAATCGGTGCCGATGGGCGCAACGACCAATCCTTCTTTGGTCATCAACTCGGTGATGGGGCGCTTCATATCCTTCTGGAAGCGCAAATCACGGTTCGTGACAATGCCCGCAAGCCGGTTTTCGCTATCGATGATCGGTATGCCGCCGATCTTATGTTCCTTCATGATTTGGAACGCATCGCCTACGGTGGCATTTTCGCCCAGCGTCACGGGATCCTGTATCATGCCGCTTTCCGAACGTTTCACCTTGCGCACCTCCGCCGCTTGGTCTGCGATGGTCATGTTCTTATGCAACATGCCCAGCCCACCGGCCTGCGCGATGGCGATGGCCAGGTCTGCACTAGTTACCGTATCCATCGCTGCCGATACCAATGGGATATTCAGCCGGATATTCTTGGTCAGGTATGTGGTGGTATCCACATCCCTGGGCAACACTTCGGAATAAGCGGGGATTAACAGCACGTCGTCGTAGGTGAGGCCCTCAGCTACGAATTTTTCAGGATCTAAATGCATGGCAAATATGTATTGGAATTACTATTTGCCGGGCAAAATTACTTATTTTTTGTGTCTTCCACAAGTAAAAAAAGTTCCGAGCCTAAAATGAGTAACCTATCCCTATCTGGAATACCCGGTTGAGGGAAACCCTATCGGGATCGTCGAAAATACCCAGGAAGTAATCGTTGTTGAACGCATCCAGCATACCGGTCTTGAACCGGCCTTCCACCGTCAATCCGAAGGGGAGCGTATAGCCAAGCCCGAGTGAAATCCCCAAGTCGACCCCGCCATAGTCATCATCATCGAAATCGATGCGCGGGAAATTCTTGCCGATTTTCATGTCGAGCGACGGTCCGACCAGTCCATGGAAGCCTTCTATGAAGTAGAACTTGTTCATCACACCCAACGACAGGTATTGGATGGTCACATTTTCCTGACGTTCGGGATCGCCGTTTTCATCAACGAACGTTACGTTGTTGGCCCCCTGCCGGGTATAAGTTAGCTCGGGTTGCAGCGTATACTTCTGGCCCAAGTTCAGGCTCAGCATACCGCCGGCATAAAAATCTGCCTTGAAGTCTGCATCGATATTGCTCAACGTCGCCACGTTGACACCAGCCCGGATACCGGGGGAAACCCTTTTCTGCGCGTAAGATTGCATGGCCGCAACCATTGCGACCATCACCAAGAGGAGTGTATTTCTTTTCATGATACCAGTTAATATAGGTGTCTGCCAAGACCATTATCAAAATATGTTCCAAAATAGCGTATAGGTCATTTGTGGCTTTTGGTATTTTTTTTGCAACAACTCGCGTAAAAAAAACAAGTATCATGAAACGACACTATTTTTCTACCTTACTTTGCATGTCTTTATTGCTTGCAGCCTATCAGCATGCCGATGCGCAATCGTATCGCACAGGAGCAGGCCTATTTATCGATGCCGGTGACGGTCGTACCTTCGTCGGCCCGCACATCAAGCATTTCTTTTCGGCAAACAATGCCGGTCAGGCCATGATCCTGTTTGCGGGTAGGACAACCATTATTGGGGCGGAATACTCCTACAACCAGGGCATTCCGGGAGCGCGGGGCCTTTCCTGGTACGTAGGTGTAGGCCCGCAGGTCGCCATCCGGCGCGAAGACTCCTATTTCCTCATCCGTCCGTTGGGTGGCATGGAATTCAAGATTCCCTCGGCCCCGTTGGCTGCAAGCCTCGATTGGCGGCCGATGTGGGCCCTAGGGGAATATTCGGACTTTATCCCCGGCCGTTTCGGCGTAGCGTTCAAGTTTACATTCTAGGCTTTTTCCGCCGACATGATTTTATGGTAAATACCCCGCAAGATGCGGGGTATTTTATTGTAATTTTGCGCTGTTTTTGGACAAATCATATGGATCGCCCTCCGTTGAATCATTCGACACGTATCCACCGCATCGCTATCGGGGTGGCTTTTTTCATTTACGGCGGCTGTTTTGCTTCCTGGGCATCCCGGATCCCCGACATCAAGAACTTGCTGCAACTGTCGGAAGGCCAATTGGGCATCGTACTATTTGCGTTGCCCATTGGGACACTCGTTTCCTTGCCCATGTCGGGCTGGGTCATCAATAGGTTGGGCAGCAAGCGCATCGTACTCGCCGCTGCGGCGTTGTATGCCCTGCTGCTGGTAGGTATAGGCCATTGGAACGACATGTACAGCCTGATGGCCAATCTGGTATGTTTCGGTGCTGCGGGAAACTTGCTCAACATTGCGGTAAATACGCAGGCCGTAGCCCTCGGCAAATACTATGAAAAACCCATCATGGGTGCATTTCATGGGATGTGGAGCATCGCGGGGTTCGTGGGGGCTGGCATCGGCGCATTGATGATCGATCACCATATCGTGCCGTTCCATCATTTCCTGATGGTGTCAGCCGCAGCGATAGCCGGCGTCATCGGCATTGCTGCTTACCTCATTTCCAACGATCAGCTCCAGCAGCGCAAAAAAGAACCCTTGTTCGCCATGCCCGATAAGCCGCTGGCCATCTTGGGGGCAATCGCTTTCTGTGCGATGATTGGCGAAGGTGCATTGTACGATTGGTGTGGCATCTATATGGAACAGGTGGTGCAAGTGGAAAAGCGCCTCGTCGGATATGGCCTCAGCGCGTTTCTGTTCAGTATGGCCGCTGGCCGGTTTCTGTCCGACTGGACGGTGCGGCGTTTCGGTGCCAAGGCCACGCTGACGTTGAGTGGTGCACTGAGTTCGCTCGGATTGGTGCTATCGGTAGCTTATCCCCATTTTGGCGTGGCGATATTCGCGTTCCTCCTGGTCGGTATCGGCTCGTCAGCCATCATTCCGCTGGTATACAGTTTGGCAGGCAAATCGGCCAAACTATCACCCGGCGCAGCCCTCGCCGCGGTTACCCCCATCGGGTTCTGCGGCTTTCTCGTCGGGCCACCGCTTATCGGCTTCATCGCTGAATTCACCGGCCTCCGGGCAGCCTATGCAGCCATCGCAGCCATGGGCATCGTCATTATTGTCCTGACCACAAAAATCAAGCACACCGCAAGTTGATTTATACAAAATTTTTATACCTTTGCCGTCTTAACTAAATTTTGTAAAAACGTTATAGAAGTTAATATTTAGTAACAAACAGAAAATGCAAGGTAAAGGGCTGATTAAATTTTTGGTGATTGTGGTCACCATCGCGTGTCTCTACTCCCTATCATTCACGTTCGTGACCCGTAAGGTGGAACGGGATGCTGCGGCGTATGCCAAGGGCGATATCGCGAAAGAGAAGGCATATCTGGATTCCATGGCCGGGGAGGTGGTGTACAACCTGGGCATTGCCAAGTACACCTACCGGGAAGCTAAAGGGAATGAAATTGCGTTGGGGCTGGACCTAAAGGGCGGCATGAACGTGACCATGGAAGTGTCGTTGCAGGAATTGGTGCGCAATCTGGCCAACAACCCCAAGGATGAAAATTTCAACAAGGCGCTGGAAAATGCCAATGTGCGCAGCAGGAATAGCCAAAGTGGCTACGTTAGCCTGTTCGTCGAGGAGTTCAAAAAACTCAGCCCGAATACATCACTCGCCAGTTTCTTTGCCACTAAGGACAATACCGCCTACGTAAAACCCAATAGCACGGATGCGCAAGTGGAAAGCTTCCTCCAACGCGAGGCAAGCAACGCCATCGACAATTCGTTCAAGGTGCTTCGCACCCGTATCGATAAATTCGGCGTCACCTCGCCCAACATCCAGTTGCAACAGGGCACCAACCGCATCTTGATTGAATTGCCCGGTGTGACCGATGAAGATCGGGTGCGCAAACTCCTTCAAGGTTCGGCGCGACTGGAATTCTGGGAGACTTACGACAACATGGGAATCTATCCCATGCTGGAAAACGTGAACAGCGCACTGGCTTCTACGTTGAAAGATACGGAAACGAAAGCCAAAGCAGCCGACACCGCTAAAACGGATACGACCGATGCCGGATTGCTGGCTGCGCTTGGGGCCAACAGGGACTCATTGGATACGGATTCGTCGGAAGGCCAACTGGCCTTGCAAAACCCGCTATTCAACCTACTGCGGCCCGCTACGGCGATGGGGCCCAACAACCAAGTGATGTTGGCTCCGGGTCCTATTGTCGGATACGCCCAACTTCGGGATACCGCCAAGGTAAACCGCTACCTTGAAAATTCCGTAGCGAAGCAAATCATCCCGGGGAATGTCCGGCTGCTTTGGGGAGTGAAGCCCAATCCCCGCACGCCGGAACAGCTGGAACTTTATGCCATCAAGCCGAGCGGGGTGGATGCCGGCCCGATATTGAGCGGAAACGTGGTTACGGATGCCAAGGACGATTTCGACCCGCAGTCCAACAGCCCCATGGTGACGATGTACATGAACAGCGAGGGCGCCCGCGAATGGCGACGGATAACAGCCGCCGCATCCGCGGATCCCAACAACAAGCAGGCCATCGCCATCGTACTTGACGGTGTAGTATATTCCGCCCCGACCGTACAGGGTGAGATACCCAATGGCGTGTCGCAGATTACCGGCAACTTCACCATCGAGGATACCAAAGACTTGGCCAACGTGTTGAAGGCAGGTCGCCTCCCGACAACGGCTAAAATCGTGGAAGAGGCCGTCGTAGGCCCTACCCTGGGGCAAGCCGCCATCGATGCAGGAATCAATTCAGCCATCATCGGACTGATCATCGTATTGATCTTCATGATTTTCTATTATAACCGTGGCGGATGGGTAGCCAACATCGCAGTCGTCTTCAACGTGTTTTTCCTGATGGGTGTGATGGCGTCGCTCAATGCGGTACTGACCCTGCCGGGTATCGCCGGTATCGTACTGACACTTGGTACAGCGGTGGATGCGAACGTGTTGATTTATGAACGGATACGCGAAGAGTTGGGCATCGGCAAATCGATCAGGCAGGCGGTGGCCGACGGCTATAAACATGCGATGCCTTCCATACTCGACTCGCAGATTACGACATTCCTCGTGGGTGTCATCCTCTTCTTCTTCGGAAGTGGCCCCATCCTCGGATTTGCAACCACGTTGATGATCGGTATCATCACCTCGTTGTTCACGGCGATATTCATTACCCGCATCATCTTCGAATGGATGCTGAACAAAGGATGGGAAATTAAGGTGTCGTATCCGTGGAGTGCCAATACCTTGAAGAACGCAAACTTCGCTTTCGTCCAAAACCGGAAGAAAATTTACCTGGCCTCCGCCCTATTCATCGTTATCGGCTTTGTTTTTATCTTTACCAAGGGCTTCAGCCTGGGTGTGGATTTCCAAGGCGGGCGGACGTATACCGTTCGCTATGAAAAAGCGATCGATCTCGAAGAAGTACGCGAAAATCTCAACGAAACCTTCGGTCTGACGACGGAAGTCAAGATTTACGGGGCCGACAACCAAGTACGCGTAACGACTACCTATCACATCGACGAAACCAGCGACGAGGCTGACAAGGAAGTGTTGGCTAAATTGAATGAAGGGCTTTCGAAAATCGATGGGAATGGTTACGAAATACTGAGCTCCCAAAAAGTGGGGCCCACCATCGCCAATGACATCAAATCTAGGGCGATTTACGCGGGTATCTTCTCGGTCATCGTCATCGCGCTGTACATCCTGATTCGTTTCCACAAATGGCAGTACAGCTTGGCTGCAGCCATCCCGACAATACATGATGCGTTGGTCATCCTGATTTTGTTTTCTGTACTCGATGGAATCGTTCCGTTTTCGTTGGATATCGACCAGCATTTTGTCGCCGCGATATTGACGGTCATCGCCTATTCGGTCAACGACACGGTAGTGGTATTCGACCGGTTGCGCGAGTACCTCGGCATGTCGAAACGTAGAAACGAGGATATCGGCGAAACCGTCAACTTAGCTATTAATAGGACATTGAGCCGTACCATCGTCACGTCGTTGACCGTGATATTTGTAATGGCCATCCTGTTCATTTTCGGCGGCGAGGTCATCCGCGGATTCTCATTTGCCATCCTGGTCGGCATCATCGTGGCCACCTATTCGTCCATTTGCTTGGCTGCTCCCCTGATTGTGGATTTGCAGCGAAAGAAACCTACTGAAACGCAGGAAGCGGATGCCAAAAGCAAAGCGACGTTAAAACCCGCAAAAGCATAAGCGTTTGATATACCGAATGCGATATTTTAAGAGGTTGCTGAATAATCAGCAACCTCTTTTTCGTTTGAAAGGCACCTATTTGCATTAAGTTGGATACAAAAGCGGGCTTTTTCAATTATAATTTTAATTTTGTCGCGTTGCCTAACGAATTTTAGTTCCACATGAAGCTACATACGAAGATTTTTATTGGCATGGTATTCGGCATTGTTGCCGGATTGGTTATAAAAAACCTCGGATTGCCCCAAGACACACTCAATACCATCGTAAAATGGGTGGAACCCATCGGAAAAATATTCATGAACCTTATTTTCATGATGGTCATCCCGCTCATCCTTTCGGCCTTGATTCTCGGCATCGCCGAAATCGGAGATGTCAAGAAACTGGGACGCATGGGCATCAAGCTGTTGGTCTATACCGTCATCGTAAGCTTCATCGCGGTACTGATTGGTGTGACCATGGTCAACCTATTCAATCCCGGCAGGACCATATCGGAGGATACACGGAATTACCTTGTCACGGAGTTCGGTGCAGAAGCGGCAAAGGCCAAGGCCCAGGCTCAAGCTATCCAAGAAGACGAACGGACGGTTGGCGACATCCTAGCCCAGATTGTCCCGCGCAACCCGTTCGATGAAATGGCCAACGCTTTCAATTCCGGCCATACCGGCGGCGGACTGCTTTCCGTGATGTTCTTTGCGTTGATATTCGGCGTAGCCATGGCTGCTGTCGGCGAGGAAAAGACGGCGACGTTAAAGCGGTTCCTTGAAGGCCTTTATGAAGTGGTCATCAAGGTCATTGGCTATGCCATGTCATTGGCCCCCTATGGTGTGGCCGCCCTGCTTTTCAATATGGTACTGAATGTCGGTGCAGACTTTCTCGTTTCGCTCCTATGGTATGTACTTATTGTGCTGGGCGCGTTAGCAATTCACCAATTTGTCGTCTACTCCATTATCCTGAAATACTTCGCCAAACGCAATCCGGTGCAGTTCATGAAAGATATGGGTGAAGTGACACTGACCGCTTTTTCAACCAGTTCGAGCAACGCTACGTTGCCTACCGCTATACGGGTGAGCGTCGAAAAGCTCCACATACCGAAGCCCATTGCCCATTTTGTACTTACGATAGGTAGCACGGGTAACCAAAACGGAACAGCCCTTTTCGAAGGCATCACCGTCCTGTTTCTCGCCCAGGTTTTTGATGTCGAGCTGACCCTTGGGTCGCAAATCACCGTCGTATTGCTTTGTATCCTAGCCGGGGTGGGTACCGCGGGTGTCCCGGGAGGCTCCCTGCCGGTCATTGTCACCATCCTCGTTTCCATAGGTGTACCTGGCGAAGCCATCGCCTTGATCTATGGCGTAGACCGTATCCTGGACATGTCGCGGACCACACTCAACGTGAATGGCGACATCACTGCTGCGGCATATATCCAATACGCGGAGGAAAAAGCAAGGAGACGAGGTTTGGAAGAATGATTTTCTTGCCCTCTTTCGCCGGGCGGGCGACAAACTTTTGCTTGATCAAAAGTTTGACAAAAATCAAGGCTTGGCGGCTCCCGTTGCTGCCCGTTGCCGTCCATCCGGCGCGTATTTGAGCCGCCCCTTCCCGCCCATGCCCCCGCTTCGCTCCTTAAATCCGCTTA
>Ga0182792_1001288_pt1 | contig 20781 bp, 18 predicted proteins | sample Passage237B_FD_130497 | JGI IMG/M metagenome (GOLD analysis project Ga0182792, IMG submission 130497) | Cellulose adapted compost microbial communities from Newby Island Compost Facility, Milpitas, CA, USA - Passage2 37B (version 2) (version 2) ...
AAATATTATGATGTGTTGAATATCTGGTAGAATAATTTGGGTAATCCCGTTATCAGCAAAAGTAGATCTAAAAATATTATTATGCAAGCATAACATATTCCCGGAAAGTAATGATTTCCGGATGTCCATCATCCGGCATAGCCTGTGTAGAACAATGTGTCTGAAACGCCCCTACTTCTTAATCACCCGGATGGTCTTGCGGATAATGCCCTCCTGCCGTGCGTGGACGATGTAAATCCCGGAGCTCAGACCCAGATCGGTAAAATTGATCTGGTACAGATTCCCGGTCTGCCGGACCGCCCACCCGGGCACCTCCAGCTTTCTGCCATCAGCGGTATAGACGATAAAATCGTAGTGAGTTTGGGTATCATCTTCCGTTTTGAGATTCAGAATATCGGCAAAGGGCATGGGATAAGACGTCCACTCGGGCATATCTCCCGTGAGATTGGTTTCGTCACCCCGGGAAATATAGAAATAGGTTGAGGTTGCGTACAAAAGGGAATCGTCCCAGGTATAGGCTTCCGCATAGATATCATACCGTCCGATGGCTTTCACAAAGCCGCCTTCCCCGTAATACAGGGTATAGGGAGGTCGCCGCGTGCGGGATTCATACTTAAAGGGACCGGTCAGTTTAAATGCAATGCGGTCGAATGGATAATTACCCTCGGCAAGAATATTAAGTCTTTCCGGAAGGGAATCGACATGGAATACCTGCCCTTTTGTGATAAGGCTGATCTCCAGTGGATCGATGGTTCCAGTCCCCCTGAGCGTAAAGCGGAGCGAGGCCTCTTCGATCCGGACGATTACCGGCGCATCGATAAATGACCCGTTGTTGTCAAAAGCCCGGATAATAAACCGGTATTCGCCCTTGCCGGGAGGTACTCCCTTTACTTTATTATAGGTGAGGGTCAGCCAGGTGGGATTCTCATGCAAAACCATGTTCGTGATGTACCCATCGGGATCCACGAAGGTGTCGGGAGGTATTTCAAATACAAATTCCTGGTTCTCGGGTGAGAACTGCATGGGTATTGGCTTGGCAATGAAGGGAGCCGTATTAAAGAAATTGCGGTCCTTTACACTGATGGTCAGATAGGTCTCGACAAAGGCATTCTGGTTGTCATAGGCTTTCAGGGTAATCTGGAAGTTGTCCAGTTCGGTGGGTGTACCTGAAAATACCCCATTGGAATAAGTCAGCCAGGAGGGGAGATCCGTCGCTTCAATACGGGTGATTTCACCATCCAGATCGGTAAACATCTCCCGGGGAAGTGTATAGCTGTAGGGCTCATTGATGCGGGCGACGAGTTCGGTCAGGTGCAGCTGGAGGATGGGTGGTACATTCGTATTGTCACTCGGGTCAATCCTCAGTGTCAGAAAAGCCGAATAGGTTCCTCCCTCATCATCGATAGCCTTGACTTCCAGTCGGTAATCACCCAGCTGCGTTCCGGTACCCGACAGCACCTCTCCATCAAAGGAAAGCCAGGAAGGAAGATTGGGGATTTCCAGTCTTACTACCTGTCCGTCGGGATCGGTAAAATGATCTTTGGGGATCTCTACACTGAAAGGTTTGCCCAGTGCCTTGATCTGCATAGGGATAGGTACCTTCAGATAGGGATTCCGGTTGGCTGCAATGTCCCAGTAGGAGTCTACAAACATATCGTCGACAGCCCGGATAAAGACCGGTTTGGGATTTTTGGGATCTTTATAGGCTAATCGCTGATAGGCCGGATAAACCATGTCTGTCACACTCTTGGCATCTATTCCTTTGGTGAGGCTGAACTGCACGGTATCGGCGGGTACAATGCGGGTTTTGGGTCGGTGTTTCCAGGTAGACGCCGACCGCAGGGAAGCTTCAAATTTCCGCATAACGCTCTCAACCGACACGACAAAACAGACGAAATCGCAGCCATGCTCGAAGCATTCGTTAAACTGGCGGTCCACATCGGCCGGGTGATAGCCGTCGGTCAGAAAGACTTCATTGGCGATGAAGGCTCCTTCCGGCATACCGCTTCGCAATACATCGGTAGTATAGCGGTGATCCCAGAACAGATGGTCATTCACCTTCACCCCGTCAGCTTTCCGGTTAAGATCCGGGAAAGCGATAGTCCCGCGCTGGGCACTGATTTCATCCCAGACCGCCCCATAGTCAGAAACATACCGGATGGTTGGCGATACCGATTTCACTGCGGCGATCATTGTCTCCGTATATTTTCGGAGCTGCTCGTGTCGGAATTTATACCAATCCTTCCCGTACCGGTACCGGAAGCTCTCCCGCGGCTCCCAGGGAACCACATGGGGATGGATATCCTCAAAGGAATTCATGTTGATACCCCAGGCATAGTTGAGGCGCTCCAGCTTTCGGTAGTGCGTTTTCAGCCATTCCCGGTATTCTTCCGCCGTCTGGTCGGAACAATCGAACACTGTAGGATAAATAAGAGGATGGTCGGTATCGGGTTCGAAGTTGGAAGTAGGGTAACCGGCCTCCTGCTCAGCCGTATTGGCAACGGCCACGAATATCAGTTTGCCGCGCTCATGTACATATTTGTAGCGCTCAACGACTTCCCTGACGAATGCAGCTGCCTTCGCAGCGGTGGGTTCATGGCTGTACCGGAACGTGGAGGTGGTGAAGGCCCCCATGTGGGAAATTTTCAGGTGGTCCTTGAGCCCGTCCTTATCCCAGTCCCAGAAGGTCCGGTACTTGGGTCGGGCTACATAAATCCGCAAAGCCAGGTACATTCCCTGGTCCATAACCATTTTGATCTGCTCGTCATAGCGCGACCAGTCGGCCTTGTCCGGAGAGTCAAAGTAAACCTGGTCCCAGTGAACGGTCAGATAAACCGAATTCAGCCCATAGTCGTGAGCCATTCTGATCAGGTTTCGCTCCGGTGCGCCATTGTTGCTCAGGTTCAGGAGCATCAGGCTGACAAACCGCTGATTGGGTGGAGTCTGGCCTGAGGCCCTGAGACTCACCAAAAAAGTCAGCAGAATCAGACACCAAAACCCTGGTCTTTTGAAATAATCTTTTAACATGGCCAATGAATTTGGTCACTGCAGAACAGCATCAAATGGATTACCCTCTACCGGGAAAATGAGCGGAAGCCTATTTTTTCAGAAGTGCTTCCAGCATGGCTTTGGCTACCACTTCGTTGCCAAGCTCATTCAGGTGTACGCGATCGGTGGTCAGAATGTTTCTTTCGCGGTTATTGGGATTATACTCTGCCAGAGCTTCCATAAATACCTTACGCAGGTCGCAGAGCTCCACCTTTTCTGATTCTGCAAGTTCTCTTATAAGTGTGGAATAATAATTCAGGTCACCGTCCTGTGGATTCGAATTGTCGGTACGCTCCCCGATCACCGTAGGCGTGCAAACAATGATCCGGACTCCCCTGGCCTTCAGTTTTTTGATGATGGCCTGGTAAAATTTCACGAATTTATCCGGATCCGTACCCGTTCCATGGCTGGATTTATGCCAGACATCGTTGATACCTACATAAATGAAGACCACGTTGGGGTCTTTGGCAAGTACGTCATCTTCCATCCTCAGGTAAAGGTCATAAACCTTATTTCCTCCGATACCGGCCCCAATCAGTTCGTACTGGGAACCCACGCCCCTGGAATCCAGCATTTTTCCCAGCTGGGTGATATACCCGATCTGGTTTACACCCGCCTGAGTGATGGAATCACCAAAGAAAATCACGCGAAGCGGCTTGTCGCCTGTAAAAGCCAGTGACACCAGAGACATGAATACGAAAAGCTTAAGTAGAAGCCGATTTTTCATAAAAGGATTTACCTGTTGGTTAAGTTTTCTACCTACTGACAAATTTATTGAATCTCAGGCAATCTTGCTTACCTGGACTTTTCTTTTGAGAACTTCCGGTTTTTATTCTTGTTCCGGAATCGGTTAAACCGCTTCGGCGCCTGACTGTTTCTGGGATTGTATTCTGGGCCTTTTCCCAGGTGATCGGGCAGTTCCATTTTGGGCACTTCCTTTCCGATCATATTTTCGATTCCGGCAAACTTACGCACCGACTTGTCGTTGATAAACGTAATGGCTGTTCCCGTACGTTCAGCCCTGGCCGTTCGGCCGATGCGGTGGATATAGTCCTCAGGGTCAGGCGGAATGTCATAGTTGACTACCAGCCCAATTCCCTCCACGTCTATTCCCCTCGAAAGTATGTCGGTTCCGATGAGGATTCTGAGTTCCTTGTTCTTGAAGCGCAGCATGATTTCCTCCCTTTCCTTCTGATCGAGGTCCGAATGGAAGGCCTTTACGGAAATACCGAGTTTGTGCAGTTCCCGCTCGAGGGTTTTGGTACTCTGTTTGGTCGAACAGAAAATGATGATATTGTTGTAATCGGCATTCTGCAGGATGTGCTTGAGCAGACCGACTTTCTGTTCATCATATACCATGTAGGCCTGCTGGTCAACACCTTCGGCCGGTTTGGAGATAGCGACATTGATTTCCACCGGATCCCGCAGGATCAGCTTGGCCAGCTTCCGGATCTTGGGCGGCATGGTGGCCGAGAACAGAAGGGTCTGTCGCTCCTTGGGCAGATAACCGATGATTTTGAGAATATCCTCATAAAAACCCATATCCAGCATCCGGTCCGCCTCGTCGAGTACCAGATGTTCGAGCTGCTTGAAGTTGACTTCGCCCGACGCCAGCAGGGCAATTAGCCGGCCAGGGGTAGCGATCACTATCTCCGCGCCCAGGCGCAGGGCTTTGCGCTGCTGTTCCCATTCCGCGCCGGAACCACCGCCATACACGGCAATGGAACTGATATTGATAAAGTAACCGAAGGCTTCCACCTGCTGGTCTATCTGTATGGCCAATTCCCGGGTAGGCGCTATCACGAGGGTATTGAGATGCCTTTTTTCGGAGGTCACGATCCGGTTTAGGATCGGCATCAGGTAAGCAGCGGTCTTGCCTGTTCCGGTCTGTGCACACGCTATGAGGTCTTTGCCCTCACCGATGACCGGGATGGCTTTTTCCTGAATGGGTGTCAGATTCCGGTAACCCATGGACTGAATACCTTCCAGTAGTCCGCTGTCGAAATTGAGTTGTTCTACTTCCATATTGTCATTTATAAGACCAATATTACGACAAACTCATCGTTTGACAGAAAAAATATCGAATTTTCATGTCAAAACATTAGATTCGGCCCAACCCCGGCTTATTGGGAAGATAATAATCCGGATACGAGGCTTTTCCCGGAGGCGAAACACCAATATTTTAAATGCTTCTAAATAACAGGCAGGGCCGACTTTTTTTGGAGCATTTATGGTAATAATTGTGCTCTTTCGCAGTATAGATTAGCAATAATTAGTTGTTGGCAGACCCAACCAGAAACAAATCAATTTTTTAGAAAAAAGGATGAGTTTTCAGATTAAGCAAAAAGCTACCCAGTATGACGTAGCCATAGTCGGGTCAGGAGCCGGCGGAGGTATGGCGGCTTATCAGTTGTCAAAAGCGGGCGCAAAAGTTGTGCTGCTTGAAGCAGGTGGATATTTCGACCCCGCCGATCCTAAGTACATTACCCAATTGCGCTGGCCATGGGAATCGCCAAGACGCGGAGCAAGTACAACCCGACCTTTCGGAGACTTCGACGCTGCGTGGGGAGGCTGGAGAATTGATGGAGAGCCCTATACCCTGAAAGATGGCTCTCAGTTTGAGTGGTTCCGGTCGAGAATGCTCGGAGGCAGAACCAACCACTGGGGTAGAATTTCGCTGAGATTTGGTCCTGATGACTTCAGAAGAAAAAGTATTGACGGTCTGGGCGAAGACTGGCCGATCACGTATGATGAGGTTAAACCCTATTACGACCAGCTCGACCGTCTGGTGGGTGTATTCGGTACCAAGGAAAATCTTCCCAACGAACCGGATGGTATCTTCCTGAAGCCGCCGAAACCCAGGCTGCACGAACTGATGATTGCACAGGCAGGTAAAAAAGTCAATATACCTGTTATACCGTCCCGTCTTTCCATATTGACGGAACCGATCAACAACGAACGGGGGGTTTGTTTCTACTGCCGTCAGTGTAACCGGGCCTGCCAGGCCTATGCCGACTTCTCTTCATCTTCGGTGCTTGTTATTCCGGCACTGAAAACAGGCAACGTTGATCTGATCAACAATGCCATGGTTAGAGAAGTCCTGACCGATCCGCAAACCGGACTGGCCACCGGGGTTTCGTACGTGGATACCCAAACCCTGACCGAACAAACCGTCAATGCGAAGATCGTGATTCTGGCAGCCAGTGCCTGCGAAACAGCCCGGCTTTTGCTGAACTCCAAATCGCCACGGCATCCCAATGGTCTGGCCAACTCCAGCGGTGTTGTAGGTAAATACCTGCACGATTCAACCGGTGCGTCAAGAAGCGCCTTCCTGCCTCACCTGATGGACCGCAAGCGTTATAACGAGGATGGGGTCGGCGGTATGCACGTCTATACCCCCTGGTGGCTGGACAACAAGAAGCTTGATTTCCCAAGAGGTTACCATATTGAGTACGGCGGAGGTATGCACATGCCATCCTACGGTTTCGGATTCGGTATCGAAGGTATGAACGGTAAATACCCCACCAAGGACGGACGTACCAAAAAGGCCGGGGGCTACGGAGCTTCCCTGAAGGAAGACTTCCGTCGTTTTTACGGTGCCAATGTCGGTTTTGCCGGTCGCGGTGAAGCGGTAGCCGTCGAGTCGAACTACTGCGAAATCGATCCAAACGTGGTGGACAAATACGGTATTCCGGTATTGAGATTCCACTACAAATGGAGCGACTACGAACGCCTGCAGGCCAAGCACATGCATGAGACCTTCGAAGAACTTATCCATGCCATGGGCGGCGTACCGCTCGGACCAAAACCCGGCCCTGAGAATGATTACGGTCTGGCGCTGCCCGGACAGATCATCCACGAAGTAGGTACAGCCCGGATGGGAAATGATCCGAAACGATCAGCGGTTAACAAGTACAGCCAGGCACACGACGTCAAGAACGTATTCGTGGCAGACGGTGCTTCCTTTGTGTCGCAGGCTGACAAGAACCCCACCTGGACCATCATGGCCCTGGCCTGGAGACTGTCTGATTACATCATGGATCAGGTCAAGAAGAAACAGCTGTAAGCGTCCGGTAAAACGATTTAACACTGAAGAACCATTTAAGTATCGAATAAAATGAAACGTAGAGACACCTTAAAGGCTCTTACTTTTACCTCTCTGGGGCTTGCCAGCCTGAATCCGCAGCAGGCACTGGCCGAGCAGCGCGATGCCGAACGGGAAGCAGGCCTGGAGGATATTGAAGTCCCCCCCGGGCGACTCAAAGAGGAAGCCATCCGGGATGCCGAGTTGATGAAACAGAAGTTTTTCACGGATCATGAGCTGGCTACCATTACCATTCTTTCCGACATCATCATTCCTGCCGATGAAGTCTCGGGCAGTGCCTCACAGGCCGGAGTCCCTGCCTTCATCGAATTTATCGTGAAAGATATGCCGCAGCATCAGCTGCCGATGCGGGGAGGTCTCCGCTGGCTCGACCGTGAGTCGAACCGCCGTTTTGGCAAGAACTTCAAGGATCTCAGCAATGATCAGCGGATCAAAATCGTCGACGATATTGCCTATCCGCACGAAGTGAAGCCTGAGTTCAGCCAGGGAGCGGCCTTCTTCTCCCTGATGCGTAACCTTACGGCAACCGGTTTTTATACCAGCGAAATCGGTGTAAAGGATATAGGTTATGTAGGTAACACGCCAAACGTCTGGACAGGTGTCCCCAAAGATGTGCTGGCTCAATACGGGTTCACGAAAGACGACATCCGTTAATACCTCTGACATAAGCCCATTCGACGGCTGTTCCGGATCCAACGGAACAGCCGTTTTTTTTTACCCACTTCTCCCCGTCCCCGCCCCTTCTTTCACTTTCCCGGTATATTCCTACTGGAATACCCTTATATTGTAATTGTACTATTTCAATATTTAGTTTAGCGAGCAGTCACACCCACCCTTGTAATATTCCCATATTACAATAAAATCTTCCGTCAGTTAACAGATACATCTGTTTTGCGAGTGAAGAGGAATTTTTACGCAAATTTTCTTTGCCATTCAGAACTTTTTTCCATAATTTTCAATTGTTTAAGTTGAATTCATATGAAGAGCACATGAAGGCGCAAATAAAAATTCATATGATTAATCCGATAAAAAGGACCAGAAACAACGAAATCAAACATCGGACTCAATTGAATTTTAACAAGAACCATAAATAACAACAGCTATGAAAAAAATTGCTCTGGGACTGTTTGCAGCTGCAAATCTGTTCATCGCAAATCCAACACACGCTTCCAACGGTGACGGTAATGAACCACTGAAATTCTCGAATGTGGGAGACACCCGTTTCAAAGTAACCTTTGCCAACACAGGTAAGAGGAGCATGCTTTTCATCCGCGACGAAGCCGGCCGTATCCTTTACGATGAAGCCGTTGCCCGTAACGCGCAGTACACAAAAGTATTTGATCTGTCGACCCTGGGCGATGGCAAGTACACTTTCGAGGTCAGCCGTGGAAAAGAGAAATTCACCAAACCTTTCGTGATCTCTACCCAAACCATGAGGTCCGTAAACGTGATCGCTGACTAATCAGAATTCTGAAATAAATACCGGTGCTGCCATTTTTAACCGTAGGGTTATTAAAATGGCAGCACTTGTTGTAATTTTACCCCTGCATTTGATCCCTATACCATGACTATCCATTTTTACAAATACCAGGGTGCCGGCAATGATTTTATTATGATCGATGATCGTAATGAAGAGTTCCCCTCTGATCCCGGTCTGATCGCAAGACTTTGCGACCGACATTTCGGTATCGGAGCCGACGGTTTGATTCTCATCCGAAACCAGCCGGGTTATGATTTCCGTATGGTCTATTTCAACGCCGATGGCCCCGAGGGCAGCATGTGCGGGAATGGAGGTCGCTGTGCCGTGATGTTCGCGCACCATTTGGGAATTATTGGGGATCAAACACGCTTTCTGGCTTATGACGGAGAACATACAGCCTCCGTGCAGGGTGAGATTGTCCGGCTAAGCATGCGGGAGGTAGGCCAGATCACGCGTAAGGATCCGGTTTACTTCGTCAATACCGGTTCTCCGCATCACGTAGAGTTTGTAGACAATGTTGGGGAGGTAAACGTGGTGGAAAGAGGAAAAGCCGTTCGTTACAGTGACGAATATGCACCGGCGGGCACCAACGTAAATTTCGTCGAAAAAATTGACGTGCAGGAGCTGAAGGTCCGGACCTACGAAAGAGGAGTAGAAAATGAAACCCTTGCCTGCGGAACGGGGGTAACCGCCTGCGCGCTGACAGCGGCCGAAATTTATGGCTGGGCAGGCCCCGTTAAGGTTACCGTCCCCGGGGGAGAGTTATCCGTTGAATTCACTCGTTCCGGTGCCGGATTCTCGGATATATTTCTGGTTGGCCCGGCCAGAGTCGTGTTTAAAGGCACGGTGGAAGCCTAATCCACCTCCAGTATTCCGCCTTTTACGTGGAAGATCTGCTTATCCACCCACGACTCTACCCGACAGTAGTCCATGGCGGCTACCTTGCTGCGGGTTCCGTTCGAGCAGATGACAATGATGTTCTCAAAGTCCTCCAGCAGGGATCGCTTTTCACGGATTTCAGACAGGGGAATATTGATTCCGCCTTCATTGAATTCATCAAATTCCCATTTTTCCCTGACATCGACGACAATGGTGCCAGGGTTATCCTTTACCTGTTGAAATTCCTGGAAACTGATATCCTGATAATTCCTGCGTGACATCTTCTCTCAATTTGAGTCTGAAAGTTAATAAAATTTGGATTACCTCCTGCTTTGCAGAGATCTGAATAAATACGCAACTTTGAGAACCTTTATACTACCATAAACGTCATTAAGGTATGAAAAACAGGCTCGGTCGGTTACTGATTGGCATCGTGATTGCCGTCGTCTCCGTGATTGGTTATTTGAGCAAAACCCAGGTCAATCCGGTAACGGGTGAAAAACAGCGTGTAAGTCTTACGCCCGAACAGGAAGTAGCAATGGGTTTGCAGAGTGCCCCCTCCATGGCGGCCGAGTTCGGAGGGCTTTACCGGGACCCCCAGGCACAGCAGGCCATCAAACAGATCGGGCAAAAGCTGGTCCGGAACAGCGATGCGGCACGGTCCCCCTATCAGTTTGATTTTCATATTCTGGCCGACACCCGAACCATCAATGCCTTTGCGCTGCCGGGTGGACAAATTTTTATCACGGTGGCACTGCTCCAGCGTTTAGGCACTGAGGATCAAGTGGCAGGGGTATTGGCTCACGAAATCGGTCACGTAGTAGGTAGACATTCGGCCGAACAAATGGCCACCCAGGAACTGATGCAGGGACTGGCGGGAGCCGCAACCATCGCCCTCAGTGAGCCCGGATCAGAACGCGGTTCGGCCTATATAGCCCAGTATGTAGCGAACATGCTCAATCTCAAATACGGCCGGGATGACGAGCTGGAATCGGATGATTTTGGCGTGAAATATATGATACAGGCCGGATATAACCCCGAAGCACTGATTCAGGTGATGAAGGTGCTCGCTGAAGCCTCAGGCGGAAATGCCCCGCCCGAATTCGCCAGTACGCACCCCAGTCCGGCCAACCGGGTAGAAAAAATTAATAACGCTATTGCAAGGTATAGCAACCAGGTTAATTAATGGATAAAACTAAAGTAAAACTGATCGTATCAGATGTAGACGGAACGCTCTTAAATTCCTCTCACTGGTTAAATCCGAAATTTTTTGACGTTTTTGAACAACTTTATGCCGCGGGTATCACTTTCGTAGTAGCCAGCGGACGACAATATCAGAATCTTCGGGAGGTGTTCAAACCCATTGAGGACCGTGTCATCTTTGCCGCCGAAAACGGCAGCTATATGCTCTACCGGGAAGAGGAAATTCTTTCGAAAACCATTTCCTTCGAGGAGATCCGCCAGCTTGTGACGATTGGACGTGACATACCCAGCGCCAACCTGGTGCTTTGCGGCAAAAAAAGTGCCTACATCGAAAAAGCCTCGCCTGCATTCGTACAGCATCTGTCGACCTATTTCGCCGAATTCCGCAAAGTGGATGATCTCACGCAGGTAGATGATGAAATCCTCAAATTTACGGTTTGCGATCTTACCGGGAGTGAGGCCAACTCTTACCCCAGTTATGCCCATCTTTCAGAAAAATTTCAGGTCAAGGTATCAGCGGATACCTGGCTTGACATCTCGGATAAACTGGCGCACAAGGGAAATGCCGTGTCTTACCTGCAGCGCAAATTCGGAATCTCCAGGGAGCAGACCATGGTCTTTGGAGACTACTTAAATGACCTGGAGATGATGGAACAGGCTTATTTCAGCTATGCCATGGCCAACGGGCACCCGCAGGTAAAGGCAAAAGCCCGCTTTATCGCCAAAAACAACAATGACGACGGCGTTCTGGACGTTCTCGAGCGCCTGGCTGGGCTGCTGGTTTTCTGACGGCCAGCGGCAGTTGCGCTTTGGGATAATCCGGACGGAGCACATTTGTGCTTCCCGGATGCCCGGAAACCGGGAATTACCGATAAATTCATCCCTGGAAATGAGGAAATTTCACCCTTACCTGTTGAGAAAATAAAAACAGTTGCATATGCCAAATCCTTGGACTGGAAAAGGGAATCCCTATACCCGACAGGAAGTGCGGGACCGCCTTCAGACTACCATCCTTCAGAATAAAGCCATTATTGCAGCCGGGGCGGGTACCGGTATCAGTGCAAAGTTTATAGAAAAAGGTGGAGCCGATCTGCTTATCATTTACAACTCTGGGCGCTTCCGCATGTCGGGGCATGGTTCTACGGCGGGACTGATGGCCTATGGCGACGCCAATGCGGTAGCAATGGAAATCGGAGAATTCGAAGTATTGCCGGTGGTCGAGGAAATACCTGTCATTTGCGGTGTACACGGTTCCGATCCGCGACGACGCATGTGGCACCATCTGCTGAAGGTAAAAGACATGGGGTTTTCGGGTGTTAACAACTTTCCGACCCATTGCATTATCGACGGCCGTTTCCGTCAGATTCTGGAAGAAACCGGCATGAGTTTCCAAAAAGAGGTGGAAATGGTTGCACTGGCATCGAAAATGGATCTGTTCTCGATTGTTTACGTGTCTACCCCCCAGGAAGCAGTGCAAATGGCCGACGCGGGAGCTGATGCGATCATCGCCCATGTCGGAACAACCGTGGGAGGCTCGATTGGTGTCGTGAATGCCACCGTAACCATGGACGAGGCGGTTGAACGCACCCAGGCAATTATCGATGCCGTCAAAGTCGCCAATCCGAACACCTTTTTCCTGACCCACGGCGGGCCCATCAATACGCCGGCGGACGTGAAGGAGGTTCTTTCGAGAACCGAAGCCCAGGGATTTGTAGGGGCTTCTTCCCTTGAAAGAATGGGCGTGGAACAGTCACTGACCGATCTGACCAGGGCGTTCAAGGAAATCACCCTTTCCTGAAAATCAGGGGAGTTATCGCACCTCCCCTATTAAAAATCGCTAATTTTGTGCTCCATTGTCAGATTATAATGATGATATGCCGGTCAACAAAAACACACTAGAATTATCAGAAGAAGATAGCAGGAAAAGCCAGAACATTGCCAGTCAGACAGTATATCCGGTCCTTTTTGCGATTAGTTTCTGCCATTTGCTCAACGACACCCTGCAGGCGATCGTTCCTGCGATTTACCCCATCCTGAAAGAGAATCTGCATCTAACCTACCTTCAGATCGGGCTGATTACCTTCGTGTTCCAGATGACGGCATCGGTGTTTCAGCCACTGGTAGGGAATTTCACCGACAAGAGACCCATACCCTTTGCTCTCTCCTACGGGATGGCATTTACACTGGCGGGACTACTGATATTGTCGGGCGCCAGTTCCTTTGTACTGGTACTCATCAGCGTGGCGGTAACAGGATTTGGTTCTGCCATCTTCCACCCGGAAGCATCGAGGATGGCATTTCTGGCCTCGGGTGGACGACGCGGCATGGCTCAGTCCCTGTTTCAGGTCGGTGGTAACACCGGTAGTGCCATAGGCCCTCTGCTGGCAGCCCTGGTAGTAGCCAGTTACGGACTGGGTGCCATCAGCTGGTTTTCGACCCTGGCCATCCTTGGAGGCACCATCCTTTACGTTTTGGGCCGCTGGGCCATGGAAAGGAGAAAACACGTATCCGCCCGGAAAACCTCCGGACAGAAGTCGCTCGAGGGACTGACGGAACGGAAAATCAACCAGGCGCTGGGCATTCTGCTGATCCTGGTGTTTTCCAAGTACATTTATACTACCTGTTTCGGCAGTTATTATACCTTCTATCTCATCCATAAGTTTGGGGTAGACATCAAGCAGTCACAGTATTATCTGTTCGTTTTCATGGCAGCGGTAGCACTGGGAACCTACGCAGGCGGGCCGATTGGCGACCGGATAGGCAGACGCTACGTGATCTGGTTCTCAATCCTGGGGGTAGCTCCCTTTGCCCTATTGCTGCCGCATGCCAACCTCTTCTGGACCAATGTACTGGCGGTCATTATCGGACTCATCCTGTCGTCGGCCTTTTCCGCAATACTCGTGTATGCGCAGGAACTGAAGCCGGGCAAAGAGGGTACCATTGCCGGTTTATTCTTTGGCTTCGCCTTTGGGGTAGCCGGGATTGGTTCTGCAGCACTGGGATTACTGGCCGACCATACCAGCCTGGAGTTCCTGTTCAATGTATGTGCCTTCCTGCCACTCCTCGGCATCCTGGCCGTCTTTCTACCTAAGATCAACCAGGTCAGGGCCTGAGGTCTGCTTTCTGGACGTAAGTGGTCGTGGATGAACAGGGGGACCTGCCGTTCACTCAAAGATGAACGATCGACCCCAATTGTCTGACACAAATCATTTCTAAAGTCCCGTGAATTCCATAAATTCCGGGACTTTTAGTAGTACGGTCACCCATATACTACTGATACGATTCCTTTTATCCCAAACCTGTAATCTCATGTCCATTGTTAAACGTATACAACACAAGTTGAATACCCTGCGGGACAGATATATTCCCGTTAAAGAGTTTAACCCATCCACCTGCCCGTGGATCGACAGGCCTCATGCCGACATTGATGTTTTTCTGAAAAATTTCAAACCCCGCTTTGACGTGAGCTACGATCTGAGGGAAAAACTGCAGAGCTGGCAGAAAAACGGGTATGCCATTCTGGAACAGGTAATTCCGGAAGATGAGATCGACAAATTCATGGGTGACGTGGATAAACTGATCGAAGAATCGGACAAACATCAGTTGATTGTTCGCATCGATCTTCCCGAATTTCAGCCGAACCAGCAGCGGAATATCAGTGAGTTTCCGCGGGAAGCCCTGAGAGGCAAATACGTCAAGTTCAACGATTTCCATAACTCTTCGGTCACCGGCAAAAAACTGATGTCGAATCCGGCCATAGTAACCTTTTTAGAGGCCGTGTTCAATCAGCAGGTGGTGGTAATGCAGAGTCTCACCTTCCTCTATGGGAGCCAGCAGCCTACCCATCAGGATTTCCCCTGGGTAACGGCCAATGATCCCAGCCATCTGGCAGCCGCGTGGATAGCACTGGAAGACATCAAAATCGACTCTGGCCCTCTTTACTATTACCTGGGTTCACATAAAATGCCCAAATTCGACTTCGGCTCCGGTATACTCTACAAACCCTGGTCGACCAAAACCCCGCTTGACTACGCAGCTTACCTCGACAAAACCTGCGAGGAACTCAAATACCCCAAGGAGATCCTGCTCATTAAGAAAGGAGATGTGCTGATGTGGCATGGAGCCCTGGCTCATGGCGGCAGTCCGATCCAGAATCCGGAACAGACGCGCAAATCGTTTGTATGCCACTATTCCACTTATAAAGCATTGCCCTTCCATCGGGCAACCCCGGGAGCTGAACCGGTAATCCAGAATTATAATGGCATGTTCATCTACAACAATCCGGCCTTACCCGAAGCGGAAGATACGTTTAGGTAATTTCTGGAAACTGCGCAGTCCTTCCTGCTATCTGGTGGATTTTGTCCCGCGTATCTATCCTAAAAAAATGGGATTATGATGTTACTGCCCCCGAATTGTTAACTGTTAAATACAAGAATTCCTTGTAGCCGATTCCGAAAATGTGGATTACGGCTACGTTTTTATTACCCCAATGAGACGATTCCTTGCCCTGCTGCTGGTATTTTTTTCTGGATCCTGCGCATCCCCGCCTGAAAAACCGTTAAACGAGGCACCCTTCAAACAAATCATCCGGAGTCAGATCATCCAGCCGGGAGAAGATAGCGTCGAAGTCCTCAGACTGTTAGCAGGAGCTGAGGGAATCTATGCTGTAACCCCTCACAGTATACGGGTTTTTAAGGACGGAAAATGGCATATTCGTACGGAAAATGAGCGGATCCTTACCGCCACACTGGACTCAAACCATCGGCTTTGGTATGCTACCGACCACCAGATCCGATCGCTGGATGGAGAAAAAGCAATCACACTCCCTTCGCCTGGAACCGCAGTGACCTGTTTGCTTTGGGAAAATTATAGTACGCTTCTCGCTGGAACAGCAGCTGGTTTGTTGAGATGGAACGGGGACTGGACCGTTCAGGCTGAATTTCGAGGGTTCCGGGTAAACAACCTGATACTGGATGCTGAAAATACGCTCTGGGCAGCTACCCTGGATGGATTATGGCAACAAAAGGACGGGCTATGGCGAAACCTCGATGAAACGCTGATGGCTGTGGGCCATGAACGGAAGTACTTCGGTCTGGCAACGATAAACGAGGGCAAAGACCTGGCGTTTGGTGCAGTCCGTACCGTTGGAATCATAGGCTCAAACGGCGATCATCAGGTATGGAAAGGTACTGATGGCCTGCCACATGGACCGGCCAGGGTTATACGGGAAACTTCGGGCGGCATTTGGATGGGAACCGACAGGGGAGCAATCCTGAAAAACAACGGCTGGCATTATTTCCTGGGTAAACGCTGGCTTCCCGCAGACAAAGTGAACGATATATTGGAAATCAGTCCTGGGCTGGTCTGGATTGCCACTCCGAAGGGAATCAGTGAACTAAAGGAAGTGGAACTGACCCTGGGGCAGAAAGCGGAAATCTATGCCGACATCATCGAAAAGCGCCACAACCGGAGGGGATTGGTCAATATCTCGAAACTGGCTGTTCCGGGGGATATTTCGACCAGTTTTACGCAAAATGAAGATAACGACGGACTTTGGACTTCCTGCTTTCTGGGGGCAGAATGCTTCCGTTATGCCGTGACCCAGGCGCCTGATGCACGTGAAAGGGCTATCCGCACCTTTGAGGCTCTGGAGCGGCTTGAACTGGTCACCGGCATACCGGGCTATCCCGCACGATCCTATGCCCTGGCTACCGACTCAGTAGTGCAGTCCCGCTCCCCTCATCCGAAATACTGGCATCTCTCACCCGACGGACAATGGCGGTGGCTCGACGACACCAGCTCCGACGAAATCACCGGCCACATGTTTACCCTGTCACTGTTTTACGAACTCGTAGCCGACGAGGACCAGAAGAAACGCGTAGTAAATCTGGTCGACCGCATCATGACCCATATCCTCGACCATGATTTTCACCTGATCGATCCTGACGGAAAGCCTACCCGCTGGGGGAACTGGCATCCGGACTCGTTGAATCATTCGCCGAATTGGCTCTATGAAAGGGGGTTGAACTCACTGCAGATTCTGTCACACCTGAAAACAGCCTATCATTTCACGGGCAAGGAACGATATGAAGCAACTTACCGCCAGCTTGTTGAAGAGCATGGCTATGCAGGGAATGCCGTGGAAGCCAAAATTTATGGGCCTTTTGAGACAAGTCATTCGGACGATATTCTCAACTTTTTCCCTTACTACGGTCTGTTCAGCTATGCGAAGGACGACCCCTACTTCGATTATTTCCGGCGGAGTCTGGAACGCACCTGGAAAGCGGTTGAAAAGGACCGGATGCCTGTATGGAATGTCATAGCCAGTGCACTCCTGGGGCGAAACTGCGGGCTGGAAGCTGCCCGGGAGCAGCTCGAGCAATTTCCCCTCGACCTGATCGACTGGACCATGGACAACCGTCATCGCTGGGATCTGATGAGGGATCCCCTTGTCGACCGATTTGGGAAAGAACAGGCCCTTGTCCCTATCCGGCCGGGAGAAAGCAGTGTCTCCCGCTGGAATACCAATCCCAAGGCATTGCTATCGGGCAGGAATGGTATGACGGAAGAAACCGGTACCTATTACCTGTTTGCGTACTGGATGGGCAAATATTATGGATTTTTCTGAGGAGGTAAGTGACTAATCTTGAGCGCACTACGCTAAAAGATATACGTAGCAGTTTTTATTGAAACAAGTAAGTTTAAGTAGAGCGCCCTGATTCCATCATATCCGCCGCGTAACCAAGGGCGATTTGTGAGATTCTTCATGGGTTGTAGCGGTTTGTGTGGCATGTCAGTTGAAGAAATCTATGCAGAAAGCCTGCCTAAATTTCAGGACATGCGGGTGTAGAAAACAATCAGATCACGCGTATTTATTGCGGAGCTACCCGGATTCATTATATCCATGGGGTAGGAAAAATGAGGTGCATGCGATGTGGACGATTATTGGGTATGATGGTGGGTACAATTGTAATCATGTCGCCCTAATGGGTGTTATTGAGATCGGCGGGATTGACATTTTTTCCTATCATCACGTCACATCTTCAGGGTTCGCGGAATCAGCGGAATTATCATTTTCTGGCACAGGAAAGTAGGCTGTTGAATGAAAGTCGGCTATGATTGCTTTTTCGACTATTATTACGTCTTTCCCAGTCACCGGATGCGCCTTCCTCGCGCGCGTGGGGACAAGCCCACCCCTCCCCGAAAGCAATTTACAAACTGCGGAAATATTTATCCAGAGTACACACGTTTACAAACGGATATATCCGGATGTATACGGTTTTCATTGGGTGAGTGCGATCGTGCGTGTTGGACTTTCCTGAGAATTCCCGGCCATATGGTAAGTTAGGAAAGAGATAAGCGTCCGTAATTTCTCTGAGACAGATATGGAAGAGGGGCAGCGATGTTGGGGATCAATCGGATGACTTGTGGAGATACGGGATTAGTTATATTCAAGAGTTATGCGTCACCCTATCCGACCGCACGTACAAACATCAATCAGACAACAAATTGACAAAATATGACTAAAATATTTGCTCAACAAAATTCAATATCGTAATATTGCAATATTAAATTTGACTGAATTATGGGAGCGACCAAAACAGAACATTTCACGGACAAGCAAAACCAAATTGCGACAATCGCAAAAGCGTTGGGACATCCTGCAAGGATTGCAATTATTGAGTATTTATTGAAAGTAAACGAATGTATTTGTGGCGACATCGTGAACGAACTTCCATTGGCTCAACCTACCGTTTCACAGCATTTAAAAGAGTTGAAAAACGCAGGATTGATAAAGGGAAACATAGAGGGTAATTCTATTTGCTATTGTATTGATGAAAAAACATTCAACATATTGAAAGAATATTTTGCGAAAATCATCTTGACTGTAACCAATCAAAAATGTTGTTAATCGTATGGAAATTGCATTTATAATATCAATAATATTGCTTATAGCGTACTCGTTGCTTGCTTTGTTTGACGGTGTATTTCTGCACTTATATAAATACCGTTTGTATGAACATAAGGAAAGTAAATTTGAACACCTTACGCATACGGTTAGGGCTATTCTGTTTACAGGCATTCTTGTAGCATTGTTTATAAACATAGAAAATAACCAACTATTTTTATTCGGTTTAGCATTGGTTGTAGCGGATATAGTAACGTTGATTATTGATGCTTATGTAGAAAAAGACAGCCGTACATTTATGGGAGGTTTGCCACGTTGGGAATACATTATACATCTGATGGTAAACGGGTTTCACTTCGCAAGTATAGCCGTATTTTTAGTTATTAAAATAAAACTTGACAGCACCGGAATTACATTAGTAAACAACTTTCAGCAGGTAGAGAGCTTTCACATATTCAGAACCATAGCAGTAAACTTATTGCCAGGGGCAGTTCTTATAAGCCTGTTACATGTCTTGGTTTACTTTCCAAAATTCAATTTCTACTTTAACAAGTTGCAACTTAAATGTTGCTAAAATTTTGTCTTTAACAATCGCAATATTGCATTTATACAATAATATCAACAATATGAAACTATCAAAAATCAAAGAAATCTTGCCAACATTGGATAATGTTGCATTTCAATTAGAAAATGGAACTTTTGTACCGGAACATTTTCACGTTACGGAAGTAGGACAAATCACTAAAAACTTTATTGATTGTGGTGGTATAATTCGTACCGAAAAAGTAGTGAGTTTTCAACTTTGGAATGCAGACGATTTTGAACACCGTCTAAAACCAGCCAAACTTTTGAACATCATCCAACTTTCGGAAGAGAAGTTAGGTATTGAAGATGCCGAAATTGAAGTGGAATATCAAAGCGACACTATCGGAAAATATGATTTAGATTTTAACGGAAAAACATTTGTGCTAAAAAACAAAACTACTGCTTGTTTGGCACAAGATGCTTGCGGTATTCCATCAGAAAAGCAAAAGAAAAATTTAGCAGAATTGTCCGTAAATCAAACAGTTTGTAAACCAAATTCAGGCTGTTGTTAGAATGAAAGAGAAATTTATAAAATACAAGAAACCAATTATCATCACAACATCTGTTATTGTGTTGCAACTCATTTTCGGGTTAGACCCAAAATTTTGCATTATCAATATCATTTGGTTATTCGTTTAAAATTATGACAAAAAAAGTATTAGTTCTTTGCACAGGAAACAGTTGCAGAAGTCAAATTGCAGAAGGATATTTAAGACATTTTGCAGGGCAAAAAGCCGAAATTTTTAGTGCAGGTGTAGAAACTCACGGAGTAAATCCAAGAGCAATCGCAACAATGAAAGATGACGGAATTGACATTTTAAATCACACCTCAAATAACATTGACGAATATCGAAATATAGATTTTGACTTTGTAATCACAGTTTGCGACAATGCAAAAGAACGTTGCCCATTCTTTCCTACAAAAGCTCAAAAATTTCATTATAATTTTCCCGACCCAGCAAAAGCAACTGGAACGGAAGAAGAAATTGCAGAAAAATTTAAAAAAGTAAGACAACAAATTAGAAATTATTGCGAGAATTTTATTGCTGAAAATTTGTAACTTAACGACCCGAAAAAAGGGCGAACGCATAACAGCAGTTTGGCAAAATGGCGGGTTCAGTGCTAAATTCAAGTTCAGTTCTTCGATTGAACTTTTGTGCAAAACTGAACATTTGTGCTTCATTTTCCGCCACTTCGCCAAGCTGCAAACCGTTATGTGAAATCATGTCACCCCTACGGGGTTTTGTTAGATGGGTGACATTCGCATATTCCTATCATAATGTCACCCCTGCGGGGTTACGGTGATCGGAGGAATTTGCATTTGTCTATCATCATTTCACCCCTTCGGGGTTCGCGGGAACAGAGGAATTCTCATTTACCGGCAGAGAAAAGTAGGCAGTTGAATGGAAGTCGGCTGTGATTGCTTTTTCGACTATTATTACGTCTTTCCCAGTCACCGGATGCGCCTTCCTCGCGCGCGTGGGGACAAGCCCTACCCTCCCCGGAAGCAATTTACACGCTGCGGAAATATTTATCCAGAGTACACACGTTTACAAACGGATATATCCGGAT
>Ga0182792_1001290_pt1 | contig 20777 bp, 18 predicted proteins | sample Passage237B_FD_130497 | JGI IMG/M metagenome (GOLD analysis project Ga0182792, IMG submission 130497) | Cellulose adapted compost microbial communities from Newby Island Compost Facility, Milpitas, CA, USA - Passage2 37B (version 2) (version 2) ...
CAGCAGCAGGATTCCGATCGCGACGAACACCGCGAGACCCGCGAGCCATAGGGCCTGCGGGATCACGGTGGGAGTCTCGAGCGCCGACTGGCTACGGGATTCCGATATCCAGGATTGCGATACGACGGAAATGCCATGCCAGGCGATGAGGGCAAAGAAGCCGACCAGCAGCACCTGACCCGCGACATCGAGAGGCAGGCGCACCTTCTGCGGAAAAAGAAGGTAGAGCGAGTCGATGCGGATGTGGGCGCGATCGAGCAATGCCGCTCCCAGCCCCCAGGCGGTGCCGATCGCCAGCGCATAGCCCGCAAGTTCGTCGGCGCCGCCGATGGAGAGCACGAGGAACTTGCGCATCAGGACTTCGACGGCGATCAGGACGGCGGCGAGCAAGACAAGCGCACCACCGAACCAGAGCCCCCACCGGGCGAAGCGACGCACGCCGCTCATCAAGACGCCTTCGTGGCGACAGTCAGGGCGTGGGCGCCGTGAGACCCAGCGTCTTGCCGACAGTCTCGTTCCATTCCTTGGCGCAGGCGGCGCCGCAGCGCTTGGCCCAGCCGGCCAGCACGGCACCTTCGACGAGTTTCTTGTGGGTAGCGGCCTCCTCGGGCTTGACCGGCACGATCGTCATCTTAGCGAGCTTGCCCATCGTGCAGGGCTGCTTGCCGGTGTTGCAGTTCTCGGCCTCGCTGGTCGTCGTCTTGATCGTCGTCCACATCTTGTCTTCGTAGGCCTTGAACTGGTCGAGCAGGAAGGCTTGCGTCTTCGGATCCAGCCGCTTCCAGGTGTTCAGGTTGACCGCCAGGACGTTGATGCTCCAGCCGAGCGACATCGGATAGATCGACTTGGTGACTTCCGCCCAGCCCGCGGTGTTGCCCGACAGGCTGCCGGTCACAGCGCAGTCGACCACGCCGTTGTTCAACGCCGGCACGACTTCCGCGAAGGCCATGCTGACGGCCGTGCCGCCGACTCCGCCCAGGAAATCACGCATGGTGTTGTTGAAGACCCGGATCTTCTTGCCCTTGAAGCCGTCGAGGCCGCTGATCACGTCGCGGCACCAGAAAACCTGAGGCGTGTTGCCGCCGAAGGCGAGCAGCTTCGAGTTCCAGTTCTTCTGCATCTGCTTGTCGATCACGTCGCGATAAGCGTTGCAGGCGGCCCGAGCCTTGTCCGGATCGAGTGTCAGGCCCGCAAGGTCACAGGCCTCGAAGCGCGGATCGTCGCCGGCCATCTTGGAGATGTCCATGGCGGCAAAGTCCATCACGCCCATCTTCAGGAGCCGCAGCATCGTCTTGTCGTCGATGCCCATCTGGTCAAGCGGCGTGACGTCAGCGGTGATGGCGCCCTTGGACGCCTCTGGAAGCGTCTTGCGCCAGAATGGGATTTCGTCGTGGATGGATACCGGCGTCGGGCTGTTCAGTCCGATGACCTTGAACTGGCTCTTCGGCAGATCCTGGGCGCCAGCGGCCGAAACGACTGCAGTGGCCAACGCCAACCCGGAGACGATACGCTTGATCATGGGCATCCCCCTCTCCTCCACTCCCCGTGCATGCAGGAGGCCAATCAGCAAAATGCATGCCATGGGATTCCGTGTCGAACCTCTCGCGCCGCCCAACGGGGCGTTGCATGCCTTCTTCGACTCTCGCCCAGTCCAACGGAATTGTCGAGACGGCGTCGACCCGCGCCCGTGCTCTCAGAGAGTCGAAGCCGCCGGGTTGGTGGCGGTCCGAAAGACAATCCCCCTACTCCTCGGGCTCGGTCGTGAATTCGAGCGGATGTCCGGCCTGTCGGGCGGCATTGATGCCCTCCGTCGCCTTGCTCTCGGCGATGTCGCGCGTGTAGGCCGCGACGACGCAGGCGCCGCGCTGATGAGCCGTCATCATCACCCGATAGGCCTGGTCCTCGCTCATGTGGAAGACCATCATCAGCACACCGATCACGAACTCACGGGGCGTATAGTCGTCGTTGACCAGGATCACCTTGTAGAGGCGCGGCTGCTCGATCTTGGGCTTGGCGATCGTCTCCGGTTTGACGTCGATATCGCTCATCGTCCGTCTCCTGCACGTCTGTCGATCCCGCCCTACAGATTGACGCATTCGCGGCCTGTTGCAACGGCCGTTCAGGCGATCGCCGCCATGGCCGCCTCGAGATCCTTCACCAGCGCCGCAAAGGCCGCATGCCGCGCATCCTGATCGGGCACGCGCAATATCGACGATGGATGAACGGTCACCATGCCGCGCTGGCCTTCGGCCAGTTCGATCGGACGCCCTCTTTCGCTGGAAAGCACGACCGGCCGCCCCGCCAGAACGACGGCCGCCGTCACGCCCAACGCCAGAATGAGCCGCGGCCGCACGATGGAGATCTCCTGCTTCAGCCACACGCGGCAGACCTCGACCTCGTAGCGATTGGGTCGCTTGTGCAGCCGCTTCTTGCCGCGAGGTTCGTTCTTGAAGTGCTTCACGGCATTGGTGAGATAGACCTTTCGCCGATCGAGCCCGGCCTCCGCCATGGCCCGGTCGAGCAGCTTGCCGGCCGGCCCCACGAAGGGATGCCCCTCGAGGTCCTCCCGATCGCCCGGTTGCTCGCCCACCATCATGAGGGATGCCCGCGCCGACCCCTCTCCGAACACCGTCTGTGTGGCGTTGCGGTAGAGGGAACAGCGCGTGCATGATGCTGCCTCGCGTGCCACCGCCTTGAGCGCGGATGCGGCCGTCGGCACGGGTCAACCCTTGCCCAGTTCGCGCTTCAGCACCTGCGCATCATGCGGCGCCATCAGCTTGTCGGTATTGTCGAAATAGACGAAGACGTCGCGCGGCACCGCTTTCGCCGGGCGGCCGGCGAAGTTCCCGTCACGCATCGGCCCGCCGTCCCGCCAGGTACGGATCCGCCTCGCCCAGCGCCGCAGTTCGGCCGCGTCGTATCCGCTGCGATAGAGCTCGCGCGAACCATGCAGCCGGCAGTAGATGAAGTCCGACGTTGCATCCATCAGCAGCGGCCACTCGACCGTGTCCGCGCACACCAGGGCGATGTCGTGCCGCCGCAACAGATCGATGAAGGCAGGATCACGAAAGCTGTCGTGACGGACCTCCACGGCATGCCGCAGACGCTGGCGCGGCACCTTCGTCTTCAGCCAGGCACGCGCCTTCAGGCGATGGTCGTGCTTTCGCGCGAGTGTTGCCGCCGATTGCGCAGTGCGTGGCAGCAGTTCGAAGAAAGCATGGAGACGATCAGGATCGAAGCGGAAGGTGGGCGGAAGCTGCCACAGGATCGGCCCCAGCTTCTTTCCCAGCCGCAGGATACCCGAGGCGAAGAAGTTCGCCAGTGGCGCCGTGGGCTCCTTGAGGCGCTTCATGTGGGTCAGGAAGCGCGGCCCCTTCACCGCGAACATGAAGTCGTCGCCCGTGTCCTCATGCCAGCGCGCGAAGGAGTCCGGCCGCTGCATGCTGTAGAACGTGCCGTTGATCTCGACGGTGGGAAATACCGAGGCGACATGGGCAAGTTCGCGTTTGTGCGGCAGGCCCTTCGGATAGAACTGCCCGCGCCACGACTTGTAGGTCCAGCCGGACAGGCCGATGCGGACCTCGCCTTGGCGCTTCCTCGAGGGGGACGGCATGGCGTCCGAACGCTCGTGCCGCGGCGTGGTTGCGTCACGGCCGCTTAGCAAGGTTCCTTCAGGAAACGATCGACCAGCCGGTCCGCACGACTGCGATCCGTGAAGACGAGGTGGCGCGCCAGGTTGCGCGGCGACGAAGCCAGGTAGAACCGCTCGTACTGCTCGTTGCGGCTCCCGAGGGCGCTGCCGGCGAAATCCCAGGCAAGCCGGAAGATGCGGATGCGCTCCTCCGCCGGCATGCCCTTGGCACCCGGAAGATAGCGGTCGATGAGAGGCCGCAATTCCTTGTCGGCCATCTGCGCCGCCGACGGCGTGGCGAACAGATTGTGCGATCCGATCAGCCGCAGGATCTCGTTCACCCGCGGGAACCACAGGGGGAGCATTGCGCGCAGCGCATGCATCGGACCACTGGACGGCGTCCATAGGCTGCTCGGCCATTCCCGCGCCTCGGCCACGGCCGCGGCCACGGCAGCGCGCGTGAACTCGGCATAGGCCCAGATCTCGCCGATCATGCGCATGGTCTCGGGGTCGGCCGCGTTGATGGCCGCCGCCGTCCGCAGCGCCAGCCCCCAGGCGAAGTCCAGCTTCACCGAAGCCCTGATCATCGTCTGATGCTGGACGTTGGCCGGCCAGCTCGTCGTCATCACCGAATTGTAGACAGCCAGGTTGCAGTCGATGAACACGCGGTCGCGCGGCACCTCGACGTCGTCGAAGATGACGAAGGCGTCCTGCTCGTCGAAGCGGCTCGACAGCGGATGGTCGAACAGATTGCCGGGACTGGAGACGCTGTCGCGGCAAAGAAACTTCAGTCCCGGCGTTTCCGTCGGAATGCAGAAAGACAGGGCATAGTCATCAGAGCCCTGCGGCAGCGGCGCCGCCGGATAGATCGCGATCTCGTCGGCAAAGGGCGCCAGTGTGGCGAGGACCCGGGCGCCGCGTACGACGATGCCGTGCTCGGTGTCCGCGACCTTGCGCAAGGCATGCGCGTTGCCCGGCGCCGGCGCGTCGCCGGTCGCCTTGTCGACCGTCGGCTGCACGATGGTATGCGTCAGCGAGATGTCGTTGCGGCGCAGGAACTTCTGGTAGGCGACCAGAAGCTCCAGGCCGGCCTCGTTGCCGTGCGCGCCCCATTCGTCCGGCCGGCCGGCGAAGCCGGCATAGGGGACGTTCATATAGTCGGGGGTGGGGCCCATCAGGCCGACAGAATACTCGGCGACCTGGCGCAACGCCTTGCCGCGGCGCACGAGATCGTCGCGCGAGCGCGGGATCAGGTGGCTGGCCGCGATGGGCTCTCCGGTCTCGTCATCCGCGATCAGGCAGGTCTCGGGATGCGCGTGGTGCAGATCGAAGACAGCCGCCAGCGCGTGAGCCGCGCCGCGCAGTTTTGGGTGATCGACGACGTCACGCACGCGCTCGCCGTCGACCCAGACTTCCCGCGGACCGCGCAGCCCCTTCAGGAACTGTTCACCTGTCCGTGCCGGCATGTTCCCTCCCTGTCTTTATTGGAGGGGAAACTGTCACCCCACGGGCATGGTCTCGGCAAGCGGTGGCAGCTTGACGACGCGAGCGTACCAGGCCTCCAGTCGGGGATGGCCGGGTCGCCACGGCTCGTTGGCGTAGCGGAAATCGAGATAGCCCAGCGCGCAGCCGATCGTGATCTCGCCGATGGTGGCGAGATCCTTCAACCCGTCGGCATCCTTCTCCAGCACCTCCAGGGCGCGCTTCACCTTGCCCTGCTGCAGCTCGATATAGGCCTTGCGGCCTTCGTCCTGCGGCAGCGCGATCTCGCGGCGGCGCGGCTGGGTGGCATCGAGGATGCCGTCGCCCAGGGCCTGCTGGCAGAGTGCCTTCCATCGTGCCGGACCGGGCGCCGGAAAGAGCTTCGGCGCGTCGCCGATACTGTCGAGGTACTCGCAGATGACCGGGCTGTCGTAGAGGCAGACGCCATCGTCGGTGACCAGCGTCGGCACCTTGGACAGCGGGTTGAACGGCAGCAGCGCCGGGTCGGTCGTGCCGACCTTCCAGCGTTCGATCTTGCCGTCGATGCCGCGCGCGATGGCGCACGCATTGACCTTGCGGACATAAGGGCTGGCAGCCGAGTAGGCGAGTTTCATTGTTTCCCCGATGCAGTCTGAGCGAAAGCGGCCGACCCTACCACAGTCTCGCGGCGCTCGAGGCAGCCCATCCCCTGCAATGTTGCCCGTACCGCATCGTCCAGGCATGTCCGCGGCTCCGCCCCCAGGAATCCGACCAGCCGACAATTGTCGAGCCGCACCGGCGTGCGCCAGAGATAGCGCATCTCCGCCAGTTCGCGGCACAGGGGCACGAACGGCGCCGCCAAGCGGATTCCCCACCACGGGAAACGCCGGCCCGGCAAATCGCGTCGGCGCAGGACCCGACGAATGGCGTCGCCCATCGCATCGCCGTCCGGGTCCCAGTGCCCCTCCATGTGGAAGGTCGCGAAGGTAGGCAGGTCGGCCTCGCGATCGACGAGCCGCATCATCGTCTCCGCCACGTCCGGCAGGTACGCCCATTGGTGGCCGACGCCGGGATCACCTGGATTCGTCACGATAGTGACGGGACGTCCCGGCTTGATCACCGCCTGTGAGAACCAGTTGTTGGCGGCGGACGGCCCGAAAAAATCCCCCGCCCGCACGACCAGGGTACGCACACCGTCCTCGGACGCGGCGCGCAGCCGGCGCTCCATCTCCACGCGGACCGCCCCCTTGCGTGTCGTCGGCCGCTGCAGTGCATCCTCGCCGATGATCGGGAAGACCTCAGGCCCGTAGTTGTAGACCGTGCCCGGCAGAACGATGCGTGCGCCGCTGGCCCGGGCGGCGATAATCGTGCTGTCCAGCATGGGCAGAACGAGCTGCTCCCACTTCCGGTAGCCCGGCGGATTGACGGCATGGACGATCAGATCGGCGCCATGGGCCGCGGCCACGACGTCGACGGCGCGCATCGAGTCGCCGGGGATCCATGACCAGCCCGCGCCGCCCGCACGGGACGCAACCTGATCGGGATGCCGGTGCAGGGCCCGTACCTGCCAGCCGGCGGCCTCCAGTCGCCGCGCCATCTCGCCGCCGACGCCGCCCGTGGCGCCGAGCACCAGCGCTGTCCTGCCTTCCGTCATGACCTGCCCTCCGTCGTTGGAACGTCAAGTTGACCGTCGGCGGCCCAGAACGGAATTGGTAAAAGATCTTCAAAGGATATACAAATTTGTATGGATCACACCTTCAGTTGGGATCACTGTCAGACTTTCCTGGCCGTACTGCGCGAGGGATCTCTGTCGGCAGCGGCACGTGCGCTCGGGCTCACGCAGCCGACGGTAGGACGTCACATCGATGCCTTGGAGCAGGCACTCGACTGTCAGCTCTTCGTCCGTTCATCGGGCGGCCTGACGCCGACAGAGGTGGCAACCGACCTGTGCCCGCAGGCCGAGATCCTGGAGGCTGCGGCCGGCTCGCTGCTGCGCAGCGTAACGGCGCGCGGCGCGGCCGTGCGTGGCACGGTGCGGATCGCGGCCAGCGACGTGATCGGCGTGGAGGTGCTGCCGCCCATCCTGGCCGCCTTGCGGGAGCATCACCGCCTGCTGACGATCGAACTGATGCTTTCCAACAGCGTTGCCGACCTGATGCGACGCGACGCGGACATCGCCGTCCGGATGGTCGAGCCGAAGCAGAAGGCGCTGGTCGCCAAGCGCATCGGCACCATCAAGGTCGGCCTGTTCGCTCATCGCCACTACCTCGACAAAGCCGGCACACCCCTCTCCGTCGAAGCGCTTGAGGACCATGCCCTGATCGGATTCGATCGCGAGACCGCCGCGATCCGCAGCATGCAGCGGCGTGTTCCCGAGATGCGCCGCGCGATGTTCGCTCTGCGCACCGACAGCGACTTGGCGCAACTCGCCATGATCCGGGCTGGCTTCGGCATCGGCGCATGCCAGCTCGCGCTGGCGGCGCGCGACGACAACCTCGTGCGCGTCCTCGCCTCGGCCTTTCGCCTGGATCTACCGACCGCCGTCGTGATGCATGAAGACCTGCGCGGCAACCGGGCCTGCCGGGCCGTGTTCGATGCTCTGGTGAATGGCCTGCAGGCCTATCAGCGTGCGCAGGAAGGCGGGCGGCGGATCAGACGTGCCGCACAAGCCGCGGAAAGGTGACGTCTGACGAGTCCAGCACCGAAGCCTACTGGTACGTCGCCGGATCCGAAACGTAGCCGCACGCGACGTCCCGCTCGAGGGCAGCACGATCGCGCCGGCCCGGATCCCCGTGGCCGCCGCCGCCCGGCGTGCCCAGCGAGACCGTGTCACCCCTCCCGAGCACGTACTGTTTCTTGGGGTCGGTCTTCTCGCCGTTGATGCGCAGCTCGCCCGGCGCACCGGCCCTGCCGCCCTCCACGCCGAACGCGGGGAAGATCGTGCGCTCGGCAAGGAACGACACGGCGATCGGCGTGTCGCTGCGACTCTCGATCAGGATCTCCTGCCCCAGCCCGCCGCGATGACGCCCGGGGCCGCCGGAATCCGGCCGCAGCCGCTTGTGGTGGAAACGCAGCGGCGCAATGTGCTCGCTGATCTCGATCGAGGTCGAGGAGACGTTGGACGGCCATGACAGGCAGGTGATGCCGTCGCCGCGCGTATTGCCGCCCATGCCGCCATTGTAGAAGAACATGTTGGCGTAGGGCCTGCCGCCTTCCCGCACGCCCGACTGGTTCATGCCCCACATCGGCGAGCCGCAGGCCGCCATCACGCGCTCCGGCACGACCTGGCCCAGGCAGCCGAACACCAGCATGGGCACGTAGTGGCCGATCAGCATCCGCGAGCCGCCCGGCGCAGGGAACTGCGGATTGACGATGCAGCCCGGCGGCGCCTCGAGCGTGATAGGCCGCCAGGCCCCCTCGTTGTTCGGCAGGTTGGGACTGGTGCAGACCTTCACACCGTACATCGCCATGGCGTTGGTGTAGCAGAGCGCGCAGTTGATGGCGCGGTCGACCTGGGAATCGGTGCCGGCGAAGTCGATCCCGATCTCGTCTCCCTTCACCGTCAGCGCCATCCGCAGCGTGATCGGCCTGTCCAGCAGCCCGTCGGTCTGGAGCTCGCTGCGATAGGTGCCGTCCGGCAGCGCACGGATGGCGGCGCGCATGGCCGTCTCGCAGCGGCCCTGGATCTCGCGCGCCAGATCGCTCAGGTCGGCCAGGCGGTAGCCTTCCATCAGCGACCGCAGCCGGTCCTCCATGAGGTCGAGGGCCACAACCTGCGCCCACAGGTCGCCCATGGTCTGATCGGGCGTGCGCACGTTCTTGCGGATGATGGCGACCAGGGTCTCGTCGGTCTTGCCGGCGGCGATCATCTTCATCGGCGGGATCTGCAGCCCTTCCTCGAACACCTCGCGCGGCTCGGGACTGCGGATCTTGCCGCCGATGTCCGGCACATGCGCCGTGGTGGCGCTGAAGGCGACCAGCCGGCCGTCGCGGAAGATCGGCTTGGCCAGGGTCACGTCGGGCAGATGCCCGGTGCCCAGCCAGATGTCGTTGGTGATCAGCACGTCGCCCGGCGCCAGCGTCTCCGGCGGGAAGAAGCGCAGGAAATGCTTCACCGTCTCCGGCAGGGTGCCGATGAAGCTCGGGATGCTCTCGGACGCCTGCACCAGCGACTGGCCGGCCGCATCGGTGATGACGCACGAGAAGTCGTAGCTCTCGCGCACCAGGGTCGAGAAGCTGGTCCGCACCATCGCGGCCGCCGCTTCGTCGACCATCGAGATCAGCCGTCGCCACAGGAGCTCGAGCTCGATCGGATCGAAGGAGCGCGCCATCAGCCCGCCTCCGCCAGGAGCGATGCCAGGAGCGATCCGTCGGGAAGGACACGGATGGCGGCGCGCGGCCCGACGACGAACGTGCTCTCGTCCTCCTCGAAAACGGCGGGACCGCTGATCGTATCCCCGACCGCCAATGCGTATCGGTCGAAGACCTTGGTCGGCAGGGCCTTCCGCGCCTCCTCGAAGAACACCTCGCGCATGCCTTTCAGAGCCTTCCCTGCCGGATGGCGCGGCAAGGCCAGCTCGCCGCCGCTGCCGGGCATGGCCGCGCTGGCCGAGAGCCGCAGGGCGACGAACTGGATCGCCGCGCCCGGCGGCGTGCGTGCGAACAACGCCTTGTAGGCCACCTCGAAGGCGGCCGTCACGCCGGCTTCCGTGAACGGCTCGGGCAGCGTCACCGTGATCTCGCTGCCTTGCCCGATGTAGCGCATGTCGGCGAGACGCCGGATCGTCCGCTCCTCGATGGCAGCCCCCGTCAGCCGCAGCACGTCGAGGGCTTCCTTTTCCAGGGCGGCAAAGACGCGCACCGCCGCCTCGAAGTCGGCACCGGCCAGCGGCTGGTTGAAGCTCGCCACGCGATCGACGCGCGCCGGTGCCATCAGCATGCCGATCGTGCTGCCCGCCCCCGCGCCGGGCGGACAGACGACGCGGCCGACGCCGAGCTTGCGCGCGACGTGCCAGGCATGCACCGGCCCCGCACCGCCGGTCGCCAGCAGCGCATACTCGGCAGGGATGCGTCCACGCTCGGCGATGGCGACGCGCGCCGCGCCGGCCATGTTCTCGTTGACGACGTCATGCACCCCGAACGCCGCGCGGGCCGGCTCGACCACCAGCATGTCGGCAAGCCGGCTGAAGGCATCCTCGGTGGCCGCCCGGTCGATCTTCATGGCGCCACCCAGGAAGAAGTCGGCATTCAGATAGCCCAGCGTCAGATCGGCGTCGGTGACGGTGGCCTCCGTCCCGCCGCGGCCGTAGCAGGCCGGCCCGGGCTGGGCGCCGCTGCTCTCCGGGCCGACATTGAGCGTGCCGAGCTCGGAACGGCGAGCGATCGAGCCACCGCCGGCGCCGATCTCGATCAGCTCGACGGTGGCGATCTGGATCGGCAGGCCGGAACCGCGCAGGAAGCGCTTCTCGCGGGCGGCCTCGAATCCATAGGCGACCAGCGGTTCGCCGTCGTCGACCAGGGCGAGCTTGGCGGTGGTGCCGCCCATGTCGAAGGCGAGCACGCGGTCGAGCCCGGCATTGCGGCCGAACCAGGCGCCGGCCAGCGCGCCGGCGGCGGGACCGCTCTCCAGGAGCTGGACGGGCGCGCGCTTGGCCTCGCTGACATGGGTGAGCCCGCCATTGGACAGCATGAGGAACAGGCCGCCCGGAATGCCTTCGGCGCGCAGCGCCTGCTCCAGCCGCTCGAGATAGACCTCGGCGAGCGGCCGGACATAGGCGTTGGTCACGGTCGTGCTGGCGCGCAGGTATTCCCGGATCTCCGGTGCGATGTCCGACGACAGCGAGATCGACAGATCCTGGAACCGTTCGGCCACCGCCGCGCCGATGGCGCGTTCGTGCGCCGGATTGGCGTAGGCATGCAGGAAGCAGATGGCGAGGCTCTCGACGCCCTGCCTCACGAGGTCAGCAACCTCGGCCAGCGCGGCATCGACGTCGAGCGGGATCTCCACCGTGCCGTCGGGCGCCAGGCGCTCCATCGCCTCGCGCCGCCAGGGCCGCGCCACCAGCGGCTGTGGCATCTCGATGAAGAGGTCGTAGAGCTCGTACTTGCGCTCGCGGCCGATCTCCAGCACGTCGCGGAAGCCGGCCGTCGTGAGCAGGCCGGTTCTCGCCCCCTTGCGCTCGATCAGGGCGTTGGTGAACAGCGTCGTCGCGTGCACGATTCGGCCGATCTCCTCCGGCCGTGCCGCCGCCTTCTCGAGCACGCGGCGCGTCCCCGCGAGGGCGCCGCGCGCCGGATCGTCGGGGGTCGTGCTCTCCTTCCAGATGACGGCGCGTCCGTCGCGCGGATCATGGATGACGAGGTCAGTGAAGGTTCCCCCGATATCGATGCCGAGGGAGAGCGGTGCGTTGGTCATTGCGCCTTGATATTGCCCTGCTTGACCACCTTCGCCCAGCGCTCCCTGTCCTTCTTGATGTACGCAGCGAAGGCGGCCGGTCCCTGCCCCAGCGGCTCGAGTCCCTGCTTGGCCAGCGGCTCGGCGTTCTTCGGATCGGCGATGGCGTCGATGAAGAGCTTGGCCAGCGAGGCCTTGATGTCCTCCGGCAGGCCCGCCGGCCCCACCAGCCCGAACCAGTTGCTGACATCCAATGCCGGGATGTCCCTGGTCAGCAGCGGCAGCTCGGGCGCCAGCGGCGACGGCTTGGCCGCGGCAAGCGCCAGAACGCGCACCTTGCCGCCGCGCGCCATGCTCATCAGCTCCGACACGTTGCCGAAGAACAGGTCGACATTGCCGGCAGCGACGTCGGCGATGGCCGGCGCCCCGCCGCGATACGGCACGTGGGTGAGCTTGAGCCCGCCCGCCTCGGCCGCGACGAACTCCGCGGCGAGCTGGTTGGTCGAGCCCAGCCCGGTCGAGGCGTACGTCACCTTGCCGGGATTCGCCTTGGCGTAGGCCACCAGTTCGGGAATGGTCTTGAAGGGCGCATCGATGCGCACGATCAGCGCCATCGGCACGCCGACCAAGTTGCAGATCGGAACCAGCTCCTTGTCGAGGTCGAGCGGGATCTGCGAGCCGGGCACGACCGGGCCGACGGCGAGCTGGCCCATGATGCCGATGCCGACCGTGTAGCCGTCGGGAGGCGACTGGGCCACCGTCTTGAGCGCGATGAAGCCACCGGCGCCGGTCTTGTTGTCGACGATGACCGTGTAGCCGTGCTGGCGCTGGATGCCTTCCGCTGCCAGACGCGCCGTGATGTCGGCGGTGCCGCCCGGGGCATAGCCGACGAGGATCCTGATCGGCTGCCTGGGCGTCCATTGAGCCTGGACCGGCAGGGCGGCCACGGTGAGCGGAACGGCAAGCAGGGTTCGGCGCAGCATGGATCTCCTCCCCTTCCGACGATGGCGCCTTCTTGAATGAGCAAACCGCGTGCCGCCTGTCGTCTTCGGGTCGGACACTACCATTCCCGGACGCGGAATTCCCGGCCGCCAAGCGAACGAGGAAGGGCTGGCCCCGGCTTCGTCAGGCGTGGCATTGTCGTGATCTGTCTGACAAATTCTTCGAACAAAGAGATGGGAGCAAACGCCATGACAGGATTGAAGCGCCGGACCCTCGCCCTGCTCGCCGCAGGCCTCGCCTTCACCGCCGGCACCGCGCAGGCGGCGTGGCCCGAGCGGCCGATCACGCTGATCGTGCCGTGGGGCGCGGGTGGCGGCACTGACGCCACGGCGCGCATCATCGGCAGCCTGCTCGAGAAGGAGCTGAAGCAGCCCGTCAACGTGGTCAACCGCACCGGCGGCTCGGGCGTGGTCGGCCACCAGGCGATCGCCAGCGCGGCGCCGGACGGCTACACGATCGGCATGGCCACCGTCGAGATCGGCATGATGCACTGGCAGGGCCTGACCCAGCTCAGCGGGGCGTCCTACACGCCGATCGCGCTGGTGAACGCCGACCCGGCCGGCCTGCAGGTCCGCGCCGATTCGCCGTACAAGACGGCCAAGGACCTGATCGACGCCATCAAGGCCAGTCCCGGCAAGCTGAAGTCGAGTGGCACCGGTCAGGGCGGCATCTGGCACCTCGCCATCGCCGGCATGCTGCAGTCGCTCAACATCGATCCTGCCGCCTCCCCCTGGGTGCCGTCGAACGGCGCGGCGCCCGGCCTGCAGGACCTCGTGGCGGGCGGCATCGAGATCGTGCCCTGCTCGCTGCCCGAGGCGCGCTCGCTGATCGATGCCGGCAAGGTACGCAGCCTGGCCATCATGGATGCCAAGCCGGCCGCCCTCTATCCCGACGTCCCGACGCTGAAGGCCGCCACCGGCAGCGACTGGACGCTTGCCGCCTGGCGCGGCATCGTCGCGCCCAAGGGCCTGCCCAAGGACATCGCCGACAAGCTGCTCGCGGCGCTGGAGAAGGTGCACAAGAGCGCCGAGTTCAATGACTTCATGAAGCAGCGCGGCTTCGGCGTCATCTGGGCGCCGTCGGCGGAGTTCGCCGCCTTCATGGCGAAGTCCGACAAGGACCTCGGCGCCGTGATGAAGGCTGTCGGCATCGCCAAGTAGCGCATCGCGCAGCAGGCGATGAAGGTCGACGACACCCTCCTGGGAGCGCTGTTCGCGCTCCTGGGCGCGGTCGTGCTCTGGCACGTCCGCGGCTTCCCCGTCATACCGGGCCAGCAGTTCGGCGCCGCGCTGTTTCCCGGCGTGGTCGCCGGCGGCCTCGTGATCTGCGGCGTGCTGATGTCGGCGCGCGGGCTGCGCCGACGCTCGGCCGGCGCCCCGCTGGTCGCCTGGGACGCCTGGATGCGCGACCCGGTCATCCTGCTGCGCTTCCTGAGCGTGCCGGCCGGGCTGCTGTTCTACGTCCTCGCCAGCGATTTCCTCGGCTTCCACATCACGGCATCGCTGGCGATGCTGGCCTGGCTGCTGCTGTTCGGCGTGCGGCCGCTGCCGGCGCTGGCCCTGGCGATCGCCTTTCCCATCCTCATGCACCTGGCCTTCTACAAGCTGCTGCGCGTGCCGCTGCCGTGGGGCATCCTGCAGAGCGTGGTGTTCCCATGACGGCAACGGTCATCGCTCAAGCCTTCGCCATGGTGATGGACCCGTACGTGCTGTGGGTGGTCGCCGCTTCCGCCGCCTTCGGGCTGTTCGTGGGCGCCATTCCGGGACTGACGGCCACCATGGCCACCGCGCTGCTGGTGCCGGCCACTTTCTTCATGCCGCCGATCCCCGCCATCGCCGCCATGGTGACGGCGACCGCCATGGCAATCTTCGCCGGCGACATCCCGAACTGCCTGCTGCGGATTCCGGGAACGCCGGCCTCCGCGGCCTACACCGACGAGGCCTACGCGCTGACGCGCAAGGGTCAGGGCGAGCTCGCGCTGGGCTGCGGCCTGGTCTTCTCGGTGATCGGCGGCCTGTTCGGCACCGTCGTGCTGATCCTGGCCGCGCCGCTGCTCGCCGAGTTCGCGCTGCGCTTCAGCTCCTTCGAGTATTTCTGGCTGACCCTGCTCGGCCTGTCCTGCGCGGTGTTCATCGCCACCGGCGACAGGCTCAAGGGCCTGATCTCGCTGCTGATCGGCCTGCTGGTCTCCACGGTCGGCCTCGACAATCCGGCGGCCTTCCCGCGCTTCACCTTCGGCCTGCCCGAGCTGATGGGCGGCGCCGAGCTGATCCCCATCATGGTCGGCATGTTCGCGGTGTCGGAGGTCATGCGTTCGACGATCACCGTCGCCGCGCCGCTCGAGACGGCACAAGCCTCGATCGGCAACGTCTTCAGGGGCATGTGGGACCTGTTCCGCCGGTATCGCCTGCAGACCCTGCGCGGCAGCGTGCTCGGCACGCTGATCGGCGCCCTGCCCGGCGCCGGCGCCGACATCGCGGCCTGGATGTCCTACGCGATGAGCAAGAAGCTCTCGAAGGAGCCGCAGAAGTTCGGCACCGGCCATATCGAGGGCATCGTCGAATCGGGCGCCGCCAACAACAGCGCGCTGGCCGGCGCGTGGATCCCCGCCATGGTGTTCGGCATCCCGGGCGATTCCATCACCGCCATCGTGATCGGGGTGCTCTACATGAAGAACCTCAATCCGGGGCCGACGCTGTTCATGGACAATGCGCCCAGCGTCTACGCGGTGTTCCTGCTCTTCATCCTCGCCAACCTGCTGCTGCTTCCCTTCGGCTGGGCAGCCATCAAGAGCTTCAAGCAGATCCTGCGCATGCCGCGCCGTGCGCTGCTCCCCTGCATCCTCGTCTTCTGCCTGCTGGGCGCCTTCGCCATCAACAACTCCGTGGTGGGCGTCGCCATGATGCTGGGCTTCGGCGTGCTCGCCTGGTTCATGGAGGAGAACGGCATTCCGGTCGCGCCGGCCATCCTCGGCCTGGTGCTGGGCACGCTGCTCGAGGAGCACTTCATCACCTCGATGATCAAGTCAGAAGGCCGCCTCTCGGCGTTCTTCGACCGGCCGATCGCCGGCACGCTCGGCGTGCTGATGATCGCGCTGATCGTCCTGCCGCCCGTGCTGCGGCTTCTGCACCGAGCCCGTCGAGCCTGAGCGGCGCGCATCGCCGCGACGATTCCGTCATCCCGGAATGTGCATTAGACTCGACGCCGATGCCCCTCGTTCACCCTGCCGCCGACGTCTGGACGCTGCTCGCCGACGTCGCCGAGGTCGTGCCGGACGCACCGGCCTTCATTCACCGCGAGCAGCCGCTGAGCTTCGCGAGCCTGCTGGACCAGGCCGCCCGCGTAGCGCAGGGCCTGGCCGATCTCGGTGTCGGACCGGGCGACCGGGTCGCGCTGTGGCTGCCCAACGTTCCGGCCTATCCCATCCTCTACTTCGCCTGCGCGCGGCTGGGCGCGATCGCCGTGGCCGTGAACACGCGCTACCGCGCCGTCGAGATCGCCGACATCGTCGGCCGCTCGGAAGCCAAGGTGCTGGCCTGCGCCCCCGCCTTCCGAGGCATCGATTTCCTGTCGATCCTGGCCGACATCGAGCCCGAATCGCTGGGCCGCCTCGCAGCCATCGTCACGATCGGGGAGACCCCGGCCAAGGTGCCGCCGGCCATGGAGCTACGGCGACGCGTGCCCTTCGACCGCCTGCTGTCGCGACCGCCCCTTGCCGCGAATCATGCTTCGGCCAAGGCGCCCTGCAACATCTTCACGACCTCGGGCACCACCAGCGCGCCCAAGTTCGTTCTGCACCGCCAGGGCGCGATCGCGAGCCACGCCCAGCAGGTAGCGCGCACGTTCGGCTTCACCGAGCCCGACACGCTGTCGCTGGCCGTCCTGCCGCTGTGCGGCGTGTTCGGCTTCAACCAGACGCTGGCGACCCTGGCGGCCGGCAAGCCGTCGGTGCTGGTCGAGTCCTACGGGATCGAGGAGATCGCGCGCCTGATCACGCGCCATCGGCCTACGACCATGTTCGGCAGTGACGACATGTACGCGCGGCTGATGGACATCATGCCCGGCCGCTGGCCGTTCCGTTCCCTGAGATGGGCGGGCTACGCGGCCTTCAATGCGTCGCTCGCGGACCTGCCGGAACGGGCGCAGCGGCGCGGTCTGCGGCTCGTCGGCCTCTACGGCATGAGCGAAGTGCAGGCGCTCTACGCCCGCCAGCCGCTGAACGCACCCGTGGCGCGGCGCAAGCTGGGCGGCGGCATCCCGACCTCGCCGCTCGCGCATGTGCGCGTGCGCGATCCGGAAACCGGCGAGCTGCTGGGCCCGGGACAGCCCGGCGCCCTCGAATGCGCCGGCCCCTCCCTGATGGTGGGCTACGACGGCAACCCCGAAGCGACGGCGCAGGCGATGACCACGGACGGTTATGTCCGGACCGGCGATCTCGCCCAGCTCGACGGCAGAGGCGGCTTCACCTTCCTCAGCCGCATGGGCGACGTGCTGAGACTTTCGGGTTTCCTCGTGAACCCGCTGGAGATCGAGACCCGCATCCAGGAGGTGCCTGGCATCGCCGCCTGCCAGACGATCGGCCTGCCGCGGCCCGACGGCGTGCGTGCCGTTGCGTTCGTCATCCTCCAGCCTGGTGCCGCGCTGGACGAAGCCGCCGTGATCGCCCATTGCCGCCAGGGGCTGGCCAACTACAAGGTGCCGGTCCGCGTCTTTCCAGTCGAGGAGTTCCCGCGCACGCCCTCGCCGAACGGCCTGAAGATCCAGCGCAACAGGCTGCGGGACATGGCGGAAGAGCGGCTGCGTTCCTGACCCGGCCCTCTACCCGAGCTGCCGGCTGGCGATCGCCGCGCCCTGGGCGAGCGCCTCGAGCTTGGCCCAGGCGATATCGCGGTGGACACGGCCGCCGAGGCCGCAATCCGTCGAGGCGATGACCCGCTCGCGCCCGACCAGGCGGGCGAAGCGGCCGATGCGCTCGGCCACCAGCTCGGGATGCTCGACGACGTTGGTGGCATGACTCACCACGCCCGGCAGGATCAGCCTGTCGTCCGGCAGCTTGGTGTCCTGCCACACCGCCCATTCGTGCTCGTGGCGCACGTTGCCGGCCTCGAACGAATAGGCGCCTGCGTCGATCGCCAGCATCACCTCGACGATCTCGCGCATCGGGATGTCCGTGGTGTGCGGCCCATGCCAGCTACCCCAGCAGAGATGGAAGCGGATGCGGTCCCTGGGCAGCCCGCGCAGCGCGTGGTTCAGCGCCTCGACGCGCGGCATGGTGAACCGACGATATTCCTCCGGCGTCGGTTCAGGATTGATCTGGTCGAAGTTCTCGGCGATCGCGGGGTCATCGATCTGCAGGACAAGGCCGGCCTCGACGATCGCCCTGTACTCCTCGCGCATCGCCTCGGCGCAGGCGAACACGAACTCCTCGTCGGTCTTATAGCAGTCGTTGCCGATGCGCGAGGCGCTGCCCGGCCCGATGGAGGTCATGAAACCCTCGCTCACGCCGTTGGCGGCGAGCGCGGCCTTGAAATTGGCGATATCGGCCGCGATCGCCGCCTGTCCCGTGTAGTGCACCGGCGCCACGCAGGTGGGCCAATCCGCGGCGCGCGGTCCGGTCGACACGCCCGACTCGGGATCGGCGTAGGCGGCGGCGAACCGCGACCGGTCGCGGCGATCGCCGAAGCTCGACAGCACGACGTGGCCGGGGCTGGAGCGCCGCGCGGGGAAATCGTACAGGCCCAGCCCCCTGACCTCGAGTCCACCCAGCCGCTGGAACGAATAGCTCCACCAGGCGCGGTAGTTGATCTTGTGCCCCATCGACTTGCCGTATTCGCCGTCGCCCGGCACATCGATGCCGGCCGCAACCTGCCGGCGCACGACCTCGCTCACGGCGGCCGTCAGGGACGCCTGGAACGACGCCTCGTCGACCTCGCCCGCCTCGCGCAGCCGGTTGGCCTCGATCAGATCGTCCGGCCGCGGCAGGCTGCCGGCATGGCTCGTCAGGATCCGCTCGCGGCTCGCTCTCATGATCAGCGTCCCTTGTACTTGCCGGGCTTGCGCTTTTCGGCGAAGGCGCGCGCGGCCTCCTGGAAGTCCTCCGTGAGATAGAGCCGCTCGGGCGCCGTCTGGTGCATGATCTCACGGCCCAGCCGATCCATGTACCAGCGCCGCATGCGCACCGTGGAGCGCACGCTGAGCGGTGGGTTGCGGATCACCTCGCGCGCCAGGTCGAGCGCCACCTCCAGATGCTTTCCCCTGGGCGCCACACGATTGATGAGGTTGGCCTTGAGCGCCTCCTCCGCGGTGAAGAAGCGGCCCACCAGCGCGGCTTCCATCGCGAAGGCACCGCCGCCACGGAACTGCATCAGCCCCCAGTACTTGGCGGCGCCCAGTCCGCGAGACGTTTCGGTGATCTGGAAGCGGGTCCCCTCCTCGGCGACGATCAGATCGCACTCCAGCACGATCCCGACGGCCAGGCCCAGCACATAGCCATGCGATGCCGCAATGACGGGCTTCCAGTTCACCGCCTTGGTCAGCAGATCGGCGGAGTGCGTGCCCCGGCCCTGCGGACCTCCCAGCTTCAGGAACTCCTCGCGGCTGCGGAGCTGGCGCTGCTGCACGTCGGCGCCGCTCGAGAAAGCGCGCCCGTTGCCGCACAGGATGGCGATCTGCGCCTCGGCATCGGCGTCGAAGCGATGCAGTGCATCGCCCAGCGCCCCGACGAGCTCGTCGCTGAACGCGTTGAGCTTCTCCGGCCTGTTCAGGCGCAGGACGACGATCTCGCCATCACGCTGGTACTCGACCAGCTCGGCAGCTCCGGTTTCCTTCATGTTTCCTCCCGCTCCAACCATTTGCCAAGCCGAGGCGAAATGCAATGCTGCACGTCACAGGAGGAGAGCGATGTCCAAGCGCGAGAGCATCAACTACCCCGGCTTCAAGCACGAGAACCCGATCCCCAATGCAAGCCGCATCGGCAGCATCCTGATGTCGAGCATCATCAGCGGACGCGACCCCGAGACCGGTGTCGTCCCTCCCGATCTCGCCGGACAGATCGCCAACATCTTTCGGCAGATCCGCCTGTGCGTCGAGGCGGCCGGCGGCAGCGTCGACGACATCGTGAAGGTGAACTTCTGGATGAAGGATCCCGCGACGGGGCGAGCGGCGCTGAACGGCGAATGGACGAAGATGTTCCCGGACCCGGACTCGCGGCCGGCGCGTCACACGCTGGCGCTCGACGCCGGCAGCCGCAATCAGGTCACCTGTGACTTCACGGCCGTGATCGGCGGCTGACCCAACGTCTGCCCCTTCATGTCATCCTGGGGGTCAGCGAAGGATCTCATGCCAGTGGCGCGCGGCGATGAGGTCCTTCGCTTCGCTCAGGACGACGAGGGCTCCTGAAGCGAGGCTCTGCTTCGCCGACGTCGAGAAGGCCTGACCGCAAGAGGAGGACGCCACAACCCTTCATGTCATCCTGAGCGCAGCGAAGGATCTCATGCCGGTCGCACGCGGCTCAGGACGACGTGAAGCGCCTAGCGGCCCGGCATGCGGAGATCGGCGACGCTGGAGCCGACGAAGGTCTGCGGCTGCGACGGACGGCGGATGCCCATCTGCTGCTCGAGATTGGCGACACAGGCCCGCGTTGCCGCAGCGAGCTGTGCCCACGTCGTCGCCCCATCGAACTGCTGCAGCAGGCACTGGTCGTAGTAGGTGTACTGATCGTCGGCGCCGCAGCCGAAGGATGGACGATCGGACGCCGCCGCCGACAGCACGATCCGGTTCGGTCGTCGCATGGACGGCGTCATGAACACGCCGCTGTAGCAGGCCGACACCACGACCACCGTCGGTCGCGCGCCGCAGCCGGCATCCAGCGCAGCGACCAGGGCCGCCGGACTCACCGTACCGCGGGCGGGACGCAGCACGAATCCGCTCCGGTCGCCATGGCTGGTGATATAGGCGAGACACGCCTCGCCGCCCACCCGGCGCAGCGCGCCCGACACGTTGGCGGCGGTCGCTACGGGCAAAGACGGATTGGCGGCCGGATCGGAGGTCAGGACCCGGATGTCCCGCACGCCGCGCGCGGTAAGCTTCTCGCGTAGCGCCGCGATACCGTTGTCGAAGGCCGGGCTATTGTTGTCGCCGGCGATCAGCACCGCCTGCCAGCGACCGGCCGGCACCTCGACCGCCGCGCCGCCGGCATTCGCCGGCGATGCGGAGGCCTCGTTTCCAGCCATGCGGGTGGACGGTGGCTGTCCGTCGGATGGCGTGCAGCCGATCAGCCAGAACGCGGCG
>Ga0182792_1001291_pt1 | contig 20775 bp, 16 predicted proteins | sample Passage237B_FD_130497 | JGI IMG/M metagenome (GOLD analysis project Ga0182792, IMG submission 130497) | Cellulose adapted compost microbial communities from Newby Island Compost Facility, Milpitas, CA, USA - Passage2 37B (version 2) (version 2) ...
CCTGCGGACATTCGCCGTCGTCTTTGGAGGCACGGGGGCGCGTTGACGGATGCGGCGCTTCGGCCGGTGCACCGGCGCAGCGAAGCCCGTAGCATCCCGATCCCACCTGGCGCGATCCGACCACCGCTGCAACCCCCAGAGGACAAATGACCACGCTCGGATGCCAGAGGCGCCTTTCCGTCGTCGGGCTGGGATATGTCGGCCTGCCGGTAGCCGCCACCTTCGCGCGGGCCGGACAGGAGGTCGTCGCCTTCGACATCGACCGGCGACGCATCGTCGAGCTCGCCGCCGGCCGCGACCGGACGGGCGAGGTCGACGCGGCCGCGCTGCGCGCGCCCGGCCTGCGTTTCACCAGCAACGCCGAGGACCTGCGCAGCGCCGATTTCCATATCGTCACGGTGCCCACGCCGATCGATGCCAGCAAGCAGCCCGACCTCAAGCCGCTCGAGGCGGCATCGACGACGCTGGGGCGCGTGCTGAAGCCGGGCGACATCGTCGTCTACGAATCGACGGTCTATCCCGGCGTGACCGAGGAGGTTTGCATCCCGGTGCTGGAGCGGGTTTCCGGCCTGCGCTGGAAGACCGACTTCAATGTCGGCTACTCACCCGAGCGCATCAACCCTGGCGACAAGGAACGCCGCTTCGACAACATCCTGAAGATCGTGTCGGGCGACACGGCCGAGAGCCTGGGGATCATCGATGCGGTCTACCGCAACGTCGTGACCGCCGGCACGCATCGCGCGCCGTCGATCCGGGTGGCCGAGTTCGCGAAGGTGCTGGAGAACACCCAGCGCGACATCAACATCGCGCTGATCAACGAGGTGGCGCTGATCTCCGACCGCCTGGGCATCGACACGCGCGACGTGCTGACGGCGGCCGGAACGAAATGGAACTTCCTGCCGTTCAAGCCCGGGCTGGTCGGCGGCCACTGCATCGGCGTGGACCCCTTCTACATCGCCCACAAGGCCGAGGAGGTCGGATACCACCCGCATGTCATCCACTCCGGCCGACGGGTCAACGACAGCATGGGCGTGTACGTCGCCAACCGCGTGGCGCGCTCGATCATGCGACGTGTTAGCAACGAGCGGCCGGTCGTCACCGTGCTGGGCGTCACCTTCAAGGAGAACGTCCCCGACATCCGCAACACGCGCGTGATCGACATCGTGCGGGAGCTGGAGGATTTCGGCATCACCGTGCAGCTCCACGACCCGGAGGCCGATGGCGACCTGTTGCGCGAGGAGTACGCACTCTCGCTGACCTCCCTCGAGCAACTCCAGCCTGCCGACGCCATCGTCGTGGCGGTGGCGCACCAGAGCTACCGCAACGGCGGCTGGTCACTGGTGACGCCTCTGCTGAAACCCGGCGGCGGCTTCGTCGCCGATGTCCCCGCCCTCCTCGACCGGAAGGCCGTGCCGAAGGACGTGACGCTCTGGCGGCTGTAGGGCAGCCGGCGACGCAGAGCAGATAGCAGATGGCGACGTAGAGCAGACGGCGGCGAGGGCCGCCGCATCCGTGCCAGGGGCAGTCTACCGCTTGGCGAGCTTGAGCAGCGGCCTGGTCGAGCTCATCGGCGCGTCGACGCCCGCGCCGTAGTAGCCGCGGTAGCGCGAGTAGTAGTCGCCGTGATCGCCGTAGCCGTAGCGGGCGTGCTTGGCGAGATTGACGCGATTGATCACGACGCCCACATGGTTGGTCACGCCCAGCAGGGCGGCGATGGCCGTCTTGACGACCTCGCGCGGCGTGCGGGCCCATTGGACGATGAACACCGTGTAGTCGGCCAGGCGCGCGATGATGCGCGCGTCCGACACCGCCATCACGGGCGGACCGTCGAGGATCACGAGATCATAACGCTCCGAGAAGGTCGCGATGGCCGCCTTCATGGCGTGAGATTCGAGAATTTCCGGCGCGTTCGGCGTGTTCGGCCTGGCGCAGATGTAGTCGACGCCCGACACCTCATGGCGACGGATGCACTCCTCCAGGGTCTTGAGCCCCATCAGATAGTCGTCGATCGTACCGCCGCGGTCCTGCAAGCCCAGAGCCGCCGACATCCGCGCCTGCCGCAGGTCGAGGTCGACGATCAACACGCGACGCGACGCGTTCATCTTGGTCAGAAGGCCGCCGAGCGACGCGACGAAGGTCGTCTTGCCCTCGCTCGGCGTCGAGGACGTGACGGCGACCACGCGTGGCGGACGGTCGAGGCTGCCCAGGCTGATGGCCGTGAACACGGCACGAATCGCCTCGGCCGTGGGAGACGTGGTGTTCTCCAGCACATGGGCGACCACGTTGGAGCGAACCGAAGCCGTTCCCTTGATCTCCGGCACCATGCCCAGAACGCCGACTCCGGTGGCCTCCTCGACCTGGCTGGCCGAGCGGAACACCCGATCGAGCTTCTCGGCCGCGACGGCGCCCGCCATGCCGAGCAGGCAGCCGATCACGAAGGCTGCCATGAGGCCGGTCTTGTAGTTGGGTGACGACGGGGCGCCCGAGGGATGGGCGTAGGCCAGGATGCGCGCGTCGGCGCGCTGGATATCCTGCTGCTCGCGCAGCTCCTTGAAGCGCGTCAGGAAGCTCTCGTAGAGGGTGCGGTTGGACTGCGCCTCGCGCTCAAGCTGCTTGAGTTCGGCCTCGTACTGGCTCGCCGTCCCGGAAACGACGGCGGCCTTGTCGACCAGCTCCTTGAGCTCGTCCTCCTCGGCCTTGGCCGCATCGAGCTCGGCACGGACGGCGAGCGTGATGCGCTGCGTCTCGCTCAGGAAACGCGCCCGTATGGCCGCGAGTTCGTTGCGCGCCTGGATCATCTTGGGATGGTTGTCGCCTAGCTGGGCCGACAGTTCGGCCATCTTGCGCGTGAGCTCGACATCCTGGATGCGCAGCGCGGCCAGCGTAGTGTTGCCCGACACTTCCGCGATATTGGCGATCTCGCCCGGGTTGAGGCTTGCCCTGCTGAGCGCCACCAGACGCGCCTCGCGCTCGATGCGTCTGCTGCGCGCGGCGACGTACTTGGCGTTGAGATCGGACAGGGTCTGCGACGACATCGTCCCTTCCGGACTGCCCGCCAGTCCCTTGTCACGGCGGTAGGCGGCGACCGCCTCCTCCGCGACATGCAGGTTGCGGCGCAGTTCGGCGAGCCGCTGCTCGAGCCATTCCGTTGCGCGCCGGTTGGCCTCGTTCTTGATCTCGACCTGGTCGGTCAGATAGGCCTCGGCCAGGCCATTGGCGATGCGCGCCGACATCGTCCCGTCGGGGCTCTCGACGGTGACCAGGATTACGAAGGTGCGGCCCAGCAGCGTCACGTTGAGATGCGCCGCCACGGCAGCGATGGCCGCACGGCGACGCGGATCGCTTTCCTCGGCAGCCCGACTCGAGCGGGTGGACGGGGCCGTCTGCGGCGGTCGCGGCGCCGGTGCCAGAAGGGTCGATATCCCGGTCGCCCACAGCTCGCGCAGCGGCGCGAAAGCGGTGTCGATGAAGCCCGGCGGCTTTGTGCCGTTGAAGTCCGGGTTGTTCGCCAGCCCCAGCTTGTCGACCACCCGGCCGATCAGGAAATCGGACTGGATGACCTCAAGCTCGCTCTGGATGGCGCCGATATTCATCGTGTCGACGCCGGACAGCGCGGCCTCGGTGCTGACCACCTTGAAGGTCCTGGTGTCGAGCAACAGCCGCGCGGTGGCTTTGTACATCGGCGTCGCCTGGGCGATGACGAGCGCCATCAGCGCCATGGCGACGAGGCCGCAGCCGACGATCAGCGCCTTGCGACGATTGAGGAGGCGCAGCCAGTTCCACACCTCGGTCGACTCGCCGGCAGAGCGTGGAGGCCCCAACGGACCCGGCTCGGAAGCGCTTGCCAGGTGGCTCAATACGGCACCTTCAGCCGCCTTCTCGGCCTTGGAGAACGATCCCATCCCACTTACACTCCGCGATCAAGCGAGCGCGAACATCCCATGCCCCCGCTTCGCCCTCACGCAAGGCGGGAGAAGGAGCCACACCACCCACATTCCTCTCGGGCGGTCCCACACCGCCCATCCCCAACCAGCGACGCCTATACTACGCGATTACGCCAATATCTGGTCAAAACCATCGTTCCGGCACCCGAATGATGTCCCCCGGCCCCACCGGGGTATCCTCCGTGACCGTCTCTTCCATGCCCAGCGTCTGGTTAAACCTCTGTATCGTGATGCGCGTTTTCGACGCCCTGCGGGTGTATCCACCCGCAATCGCGACAGCTTGCGCGACGTTGATTCCCGGAACGAAGGCAAATGAGCCAGGGCGGCCAACTTCACCCAGAATGTAGAAAGGCCGCCGGGTAATAAGTTCTACACTCAATCTCGGCGAACGCAAGAAGCCATCGGCACGGTAGCGGGCGCGCAGTTGCTCCTCGATCTCCGCCGGCGTGAGGCCAACCACCGACAGCCGGCCCGCCATGCGGGGCGTGATCATGCCTGCCGAATCGACCTCGTAGTCGCCCGAAAGTTCGGGATCCGCCAGGACGAGCACCCGCACCTTGTCTCCCGGGGCCACCCGATACTCGCCCATGCGCAGGGTCTGGGTGACCTGGGAGGGCTGCTGCAGCGTCTGGACCGAGTTCGGTGGCTGGGGATCGCAGGCCGCAATGCCCAACGCGGCGGCCCACAGGGCCGCCGGCACATACAGGCGCCGTAGCGGCGCCAGTAGCCGAGACAGAAAGAACGCAAGAATCCTCAAAACTCTCACCGCTTCGCAACAAGCCGAATGGTAACCGTGTTCCGCGTGTAACTTGGCCCTCCGGCAGCCACATCCGTCGACCATCCCGTGCTGTACTCGTAAACGGGTCCGATCGAATATTCGGGCCGCAACTGGTAAAGGAACCCCACGGATCCCCGGAAGAAATAGTCCGTGCGCGGATTGACGTTCGCCACGCCGTAGGCCGGCGTATAGTCTGCCGTACTGTAGGAGAGACCGCCGACGGCTTTCCAGGGACCGTGGACATCATAGGTGAAATCCACACCGACCACGGTGGAAATGTAGTTCTGGTAGTCGGTCAAAGCCGATTCGTTGATGCTGCGCGAGATCGACGGGCGGAGCACCAGCGGCTCGTACCCGTTCCAGGTCCCCAGCAACGCGAAGGTCGTCGCCGCCGTCGTCGTACCGTCTGCCAGATACGACAGACTCGAGCGCCCGATGGATCCTTCGAGGTTCGTCTTGGCGCCGATGCGGATCGTCGATCCCACCGAGACGTTCCATCCGCTGGAATCGCGCTGCTGATCGGCCGTGTTGATGGGAGAGACGTAGATGCGCTGGTTCAGGCCCGGTGAAATCCACAAGGAAACACCGTCCTCGATCTCATAGCCGAGACGGAGCTTTTCCTCGTATTCGGTGCGATTCCGACTCGATGCCGGCAGCCCGAGTGACGTTATGGTGCTGTAGTCGTAGTACCAATACTTCGTCGCCGCCGCGGTGAGCTGATAGAAGAAGCGGTTGAACTTCTGGTGGAGCGTGATCTCGGCCGGGATCGAATCGGCGACCGTGGGCGCCTGGGCAAACGACACGTTGGGCGTGCCAAGCGCTTCCGTGGCCCGGCGAAAGGCGACTCGCGCCGCGAGATAGAAATCGTACCTGATGTCCAGACGTCCGTCCGCCTGGATAAGGTAGTTCTGGAAATTCTGCGTCGGCGCACTTGGATAGAAGCCGAAGCCGCCGGCAGCAAGCACCCGCAGCGAATGGTTCAGCCAATCCGACCGCAGATCCAGCGACGGCCTGACGAGGGCGAACGATGAACCAACGGTCGGCGTGGACGTCGCGAAGACATTGTCGTTGTAGCCGGTATCCAGCTCGAGCGCGGGGAAGAGCGTAAACGCGCCCAGCGTAATTCCCAGTTGATCGCCACTGTTCGGGTTCAGCACCGAGATCGGAGACACCGACATGTCCGGCAGGTCGACCTGCGGTGTCTGCTGATCCAGAGTCTGCTTTGCCGGCGACGGAGTCTCGACCTGCGCCTGCACGCCCCCGGAGGCGCAGGACAGCAGCACCCACCCCAGAAGTGGCGACCAGAGCAGCCGTGTGGAGGTCGAGCCAATGATCATGGGACTACGGGGCCACCCCGGCACCGATCCAAGCCCTGGTCGGCAATAATCCTGACGCAACTGCCAGCGACTAGCTCTGGCTGGCTCTGTCGGCGGGCACGTTGTCATAGACAGTCGGCGGCATTTGCACAGGGGGTGCCGGCGTACCCGTCGTGACAGGCGGTGTGAACACCGTCGGAGTCGACGGTGGCGCCGGTGGAGCCTGTGGCGGCGATGGCGGGGCAATGCTGTTGACCAGCGTCGTCAGGGTATCCGACGACGTATTTCCCGGAGTGCCCAGAAGCTGCGCAATCACCGGATTCATGGCCGGCACAACACCACTGCCGAGCGTCGCCACTTGTGCGGGCGTGAGCGTCAGCGTCGTCGGAATGTTGTCGGGGAGCTGCGGAAGACTGGCGACCAGTCCGCCGGAATTGGGAATGGCGAGCGCACTGAGGCTGCCCGGGCTCGCCGCCGGAGCGACGTTCTGGAGCGGCAGCTCGTTCTGCAGTGGGCCGGCACTCTGCAACGGACTGGTGCCTTGCAGCGGGCCGGCGGCCTGAAGAGGACTGGCGCCCTGCAAAGGACCGGCACCCTGCAACGGGGACGCCCCCTGCAGAGGTCCGGCGCTCTGAAGCGGCCCTGCTCCCTGAAGAGGCCCTCCATTCTGGAGGGGGCCGGAGCCCTGTTGCGTGCCCTGCGTCTCGGTCTGGCCGCCACCATCCTGGACCGGACCGGCACCCTGCAGCGGACCGGCAGCCTGGATCGGCCCCGCGCTCTGCAGAGGTCCGGCACCTTGCAGGGGTCCCGCTCCCTGCTGAATCTCGCCACCCTGCTGGGTACCTGCCCCTGCCTGCGCCTGAGCGATCTCGGGAGCCACGGCGTCCTGCGCGTGCACGACCGTAGTAGCCGACAGAATTACCGCCGCCGCAACGGATTGCATCGCAACTTTACCCATGCGCTTGCTCCGGCTCCGGTTTCCGTCGTGCGATGCATCAAGAGGGCTCCCTCTTGTCTCGCCGGAAACGTGACTTGAACTACAGTCAATATAAACTGCAGCGTAAACGCAGTAAAGGGAGACTTGCCGCGGGGCGAAAGGCTATGTTCTCTCTATGTTCTTCATGTGGATGGCTCCGCCCTCTGGATCGAAGCCTTCCGGTCGGCAAGCTGCTCAAGGGTCCGCGCGAATCCATCCGCGTCTCCGCAGGCAACACGCCAGTAGACGCCGGCCCGGGCACAAGCAAGAAGGTCGACGTCCGACTCCTCGGCCCCGACGAAGACGATGGGCCGGCCGGAGTCCAGACAGGCGTACACTTTCGACGGCATGACGTAGCCGACGAATGAATCCTTCAGCGTGATAAGATGCGCATCCGGCGCCCGAAGCAGACCAGGCAAACGTTCCAGCGGCACGGGTGCCGTCCTGCAGAAAGGTACGCCCCCCGCGCTCAGCCTTTGGGTCAGTTCCTCGGCGCTGCCGCCCGTGGCGCTCAACCACAACCGCACCCTTCCCGTACCCTCAAGATGATGGCGCAGGTACCCCTCCGCCACGGTGTCGACCTCATGCGCCACGCCATAATTGCCGGAATAAAGAAGCACGCAGCAATCACGCAACGCTGCCGGCAGCGGCTCGACGGCGACATCCTCGGCAAACGAGATCGGAGAGCCGTCGCGCACCAGCGCCACGCGATCCCCAGCAACACCCGTTGCGGCAAGTCGCCGCGCCTGGTCGATTCCCAGAACTTCGAAGCCATCGACGCGCCGCCGCCAGAAGTTGGTAATGGCCAGGAGCATCGACAGAAGCCTGGAGGGGCGCGTACGCGCCGCGATCAGGCATTCGGGATGGAAATCCGTGATCCGGTAGACGAGACGGCCGCGCCAGAGGAATCTCAATGGCGCCAGGAGATGGATCATGAAGGGTGGCGAGCCGGTGAACAGGATGCCGTCGGCCGCACGCAAGTAGCCGAAGGCTGCCGTCACGAGGCGGATGTTCGTCCACGATGTCCAGGCCAGCCGACGGGCCAGCGACCGCCGGGGCACCGGCCGGGCCGCGAGCCTCACTTCCGTCAACGTCCCCTTCCCTCGCGCCTCGCGGCGCAGCGACCCGTCAGCCGATGCCAGCCCGACCAGCGTCACGTCATGACCCTGCTCCGCCAGAGCCTGTGCCCGCAGCTGCATGTACTGACCGACGGCGCCGAAATCCGGTGGCAACCAGTCCGCAATGATGACGATGCGCTTCTCACTCGCCGAGAACGGGCTCTTCTCCAAGAGCTCCGTCATCGGCTGCCCGGCTTGCGGGCGTGCGCCGTCAAGCCCTCATAGAGCGCAAGCATGCGCCGCGCAGCAGTCGGCCAACCGTAGTTGGAGATGACATAGTCTCGCCCCCGCTCCCCCATCATGCGGCTGCCTGCCGGATCGGCCATCATCGCCCTCAGCGCATCGGCAATCAGATCCGGCCGGGCATCGACCACGCGGCCGCCACCGCTCTCACGCACGATCTCCGAAATGCCGACATCGGGCGTGGCGAGAACGGGCAGTCCCCGCCGCATGGCCTCCAGGGCGGCGAGTCCAAAGTTCTCCGACAGCGATGTCATCGCGAACAGCGCGGCTCCGGCAAACAACGCCTCCTTGTCATCGCCTTCGACGTGCCGAGCGATGATCGTCACCCGATCGTCGACTGCCAAGGCCCGCGACTGGGCCGCCAGCGACGCCACCAGTCCATCGGCATCGTTGCCCGCGATGATCAACCGGGCATGCGGTGCGGCCGGGAGTGCCGCAATCAAGCGGTCGAATCCCTTCTCCCAACTGATGCGCCCCAGGGCGAGCGCGAAGCGGCCGTCCGACAGTGCGTCAGCCACGTCGGCAGACAGGTGACCTCCTGTCCGGGCCGGCGGATCGTCGACGCCGTGCGGGATCATCACGATCGGGGGAAGTTTCCAGCCGAAACGGGCAAGGTGTTCGACTTCGACCTCCGAGGTCGCGTGGATCGCGGCTGCAGATTCCAGATTCCAGCGCTCGATCAGGGCGAGCCAGGCGGACTTCACCCATCGACTCTTCCGGCGGATCAGCTCCGGTACCAGCATCCCGCGCGGCGACACGACATAGGGGACGTCGACCGCGCGAGCGGCGCGCGCCGCCGCCCAGGTCGGCCACAGGAAAACGGAATGCAGATGCACAAGGTCGAAGCCCCGGACCGTCTGCGAAATGGCGCGCCGCATCGGCGGCGACCAGTAGAGCCTGCGCAGGCTCCGACTGGGAAAGTAGGTGACCTGCACGCCATCGACGTTCACCGGCCGCATCAGCGGCACATCGCTGTCGCGGGGACCATCGACGCTGGTGGTGAAGACCTGGACATCATGCCCTGCTGCGGCCAATTCGCGGCACAGGGCGTGAACCGTGCGAATCGGACCGCCATAGCGGACGGCTGGCAGGTAGGTCGGAACAACGTGCAGAAGCCTGAGGGCGCCTGATCGGCCGGTCGCGATTCCCGCGCTAGCGGCAGGCATGGGCGATCACCGGCGCCAGCAGCCTGGCGAACTTCAGCGATCCCGCCGGCGAGAAATGAATCTCGTCGAGGAAGTCGCCCGGAACGAAATCCCGGACAGGGATGTCGGCATAGACATCTCCCATCTCCTTGGCCTGCTTTTGCAGCAGGCGGTCGAGCCGTTCGATCATCGGTCCCATGTCCTTGTCGCGGACAAAGGCCGCCCAGCCCCGGATCCGATCGCTATCGAGCTCCGCGAGATTCACGACCTGCCCGACCCAAATGGTCCTGATTCCACGATCGCGATTGATGGCCGATATAGACCGGACATTCCGTTCAAAGATGGCTTCGAGCCGCTCGTCCGGATTCCCGCTGACGCCGCCTGAAACGACACCGGGGCGAATGGTGTCGAAGGCCAGTTCGACGAAGCGAACCAGAAGCTTGAGCGTCGGCGATACGGAAACAAGCGGGTCGCCGAGGCGGCGCGCGCGAAAGGCGTCAATCTGGTTCCTCATATGGACATTGGCATAGCCGCCGTCGAGATGATCGGTGTGGGCGAGCGAAAGGTCGTTGCCGCCGACATAGTAGACTGCGCAGGCCGGGGGCACGCCGTAGGGCTGCTGGTAGAATGCCGTCTGCATGAGCGCCTCGGCGGTCGTGTAGCCGGGCACACCGTGATTGACGACGGCGTAGCGCTCCGGCCCGAGCAACTGCTCGAGCCGCTCGCCCCAGCTCTCGCCATCCGGCGAGCCGAAGTCCTGCGTCGTCGAGCCGCCGAACAGAGCGATGACGATCCTGTTTCGCAACTGCTCCGGCAGGCGCTCCGGGCCACGCAAGTGATGCGAATCGATGTGGACCCGGGCCTTTCCCGCGCGTTCAGGAGATGTCGGTACCGGCAGCACCTGCAGCAGCGGGTGCCATTCGAAACGCGGCTCGTCGTAGTCCTTGGGAAACAGCGCCGCCGTCTTCGTCAAACCCATGCGGTAGAGAAATGCCGACCCGAAGCCGAGCCCGATCTCCAGGGCCGCGAGCGTCAGCAGCGTCGCGCCCACCTTCGGCCATCGCGCCGCAGCCAAGGCAAGCCCCAGCAGCGTCGCGAGATAGACGAAATACCAGCCACGCGGCGTCCCCCAGACGAGACCGCGTGGCGCACCGAGGACAAAGCCGCTGCGCATCCACAGCGCGATGGCCACGACCGCCGTGACGAAACCCAAGGCAAGGGCCACGAGGAGCACCAGCGTACGCTCGAAGCGATACGGCCTTGCCAGCCCGAAGTGATTGAGTAGCCACCTGCCCATCAGTCGATCGTCCACGCCCCCTTCGGAACGGCTACCCTCATGCGTCGAAGCACGCAAGTTCCAGAAGGATCAAACGGCCTGCGTCCAGTGTGCCAACAGTCCGCGCATCCTTGCCGCGACCTCGGCCAGGCCGGGAGAGGAAGCGACAACGCGCTCCACATCGGTGCGCGCCGCGCGCGCAGCCTGCCCGTCCTGCAATGAGAGGCAATGCTCGACGAACTCGCGTGGCGTCTCGGCCTCGAGCAGATGTCCGTCGCTCCACTCGTATCCGCGGCGCCCCTGCGGCGTCGTCACGATCGGGATCTGCCACGACATCCCCGTGGCGAGCTTGGTGCTGCAGCCGCGTGGCAGACAGAAGATCGGATGGATGAAAGCCGTCCAGGTCGATGCCTCCCGGCCAAGCGCCTCGTCGTCGAGCGGGCCGAGGTAGCGGGCCATCGGGAACTTCTCGTGGAACCACCGGCCGACATCGGCTGGTCCTCCCACGATCCGTATCTCCATCGAGCCGGCTCCCGTCTGCTGCAGGGCCTTCAGCACCTCGAGCAAGCCTTCGAAGTTGGGCGCGTGATCGAGCGTGCCGACGAAGCCGAAGCGATTGCCCGCCGGCTGCCAGGCGATCGGGCTTGGCTGCACGATCCTGGGCAGCCAGCCGACATTGCGCGTCCCCAGCCATTGCTCCAGGTCGCAATCGAAGGGGGAAATGGCGCAGACGGCATCCACGGCCTGGCGGGAGCGCTGCTCGCTGTGCAGGACCCGCCCCAGAAGGACGTCGATGGTGGGACGGAATCGATGCCGGCTGGGCATCACCGCGCGCAGCCGCACCTGATGAAGCAGGTCGGTGCTTTCCAGGCCATGCGACAGGACGACGATCCTGCATCGCGCCGGGAGATGCGGCCTGATCCGAGGGGCGACAGCGGCGAGGCTGTCCTGGTTGAGAAAGACGACATCCGGCGCCGCTTGTCCGGTCGCCCGGAGGATATCCGCCGGCAGTGCGGGGCCGAACGGCCTTACGAAGGGAGAGCTGTCGAACAAGCGCCACACCCGCGTGGACATGCGCCGATCGTGGTCGAACGGCACGATCGAAAGTGCCACGCCGGCGGCCTCGATAACCGATATGAACTCACGCGTGCAGGCCTGTACGCCGCCTTTCGCCGGGGAAAGATTGCCGCGCGAACTGACGAACAGGCCTCTCGCCGCCATCATGCGACCTCGGCCGCCGGCGGCACGGGCGGCGGCAGCAAGCGACTCATCCTGCGTTCCCGCCCGGCAGGCCGTTGCCGTGCCGATCCAGCCACCTGATGGCGATGGGCAGAGCAAACTTCGCCATCAGCGACCAGACGATAAAGAACATCAGCATCGCGCCAAGGATCTTGGGCAGCGACACCTCCATGCCGGTGCCGCCGACCATGAAGGCAAAGCCCATGATGATGCCTTCCCTCAGCATCCAGGGCAGATTTGTGGACATGAAATAGCGCGTCACCAGCGAAATGATCGCCGCCAGGACCGCCAACCCGGCGAGCATGCCCGGGAAGCCCAGATCGACGAAATTCTCCGCGATGTAGCCGACGCTGATCGACGTACCGGTATTGATCTGCACGTTGGGATCGGCCTTCGTGAGCCGCATGAAGACGTCGGAATCCGAAAGAGCTGCCTTGTCGGGAAACAGGAAGCGTGGCTGGAGGACATGGGACAGGGCGGCCTGCCACTGTGGCATCAGCTCCGATTCCTGCCTGCTCGCGGCAACTCCGATGACCTGGCCGAAGATGTCGACGTAGGCGAAGCGGATCAACAGATCGTAGGACGCCTGTTTCCAGTCGGTGTCGCCGATCGATATCGCCTTGTCCAGAAGGTAGCCCATGCGCTCATCGAGCGGCACCTTGGTCTGCTGGACCGTCTCGTCGTAGCCGGAGACATAGCTGCGATAGTCCATCTTCACGGACGTCCAGAACAGCGCCAGCACGATCAGCAATCCGACCCATGCGATGGAGACCAGAGTGGCAGTGCCCGTCCATCTGACTCGTGCGGCGACGGCGGCAAACGCCAGGTAGATGAAAACCGCGCGGAAGTCGGAGAAGAAACCGGTGAAGCCGGCCACGATCTCGGCGAACAAGGCCAGCATGAGCATCCCCACACCGCGGCCCGTCGTGAGAACGTAGGTGCACAACAGGAACAGGGTCACCACCTTGATCTGAGCCGCGGCCGTAAAGGGCTGATCCAGACCAGATGCCAAGCGGGCGACGAAGGTGAAAGCCGCAGACGCCGCAATGCTGGCAAAGTACGCGATCACGAGGTCGGAAGCGCGCCAGCGTTCATGCCAGTAGTATTCACCGGCTGTTGGCGGCCTGATGCCGCCCAGCATCAGCCGATAGACGGCCGCCATCACGATGAGGCCGCTCAGGACGTACCAGTAGGCCCTGAGGACATCGTCACCATAGACGCTCAGCGCCATGGACTCGCCGTCGACGATGGCCTGGAGGGCCCGCGCGAAGGTTTGCGCCCACTGCCAGAACAGCAGGAACACGATTCCCTTCGGCATGGTCGGCAAGCCGATCAGCGAGAGAATGATGAATGGCGTGAACGCGCCCGCGATGAGCGACCACGGATCCGGAGCCAGCGGCGCCACCAGCACGTTCGCCAGGGCGAAATACAGCGCGCCGATCCTCAGCAGCCGAAGGTCGAGCCTCGTCTCCTTCGGCGGAGCGATCGTCACACTGGTCATGAAGCGCTGTCCCGCGTCTGGCGAAGCGGCCCTGGATCAGCGGTGACGGCCAATGAGGCGATGCGCATCGGGCTCATCGGCTGGAGTGCAATGAAGCCGTGCCCCAGGCGCTGGTTGAAATCATATCCAACGTCGCCGGGACAGCAGGCGCCGACCCGGAATGCAATTGCATTGGGGACCGAATGATCCACGGCAAAGGACAAGGAATTCGTCGCGATGTCGATGCTGTAGTCGCCTGACGCGAGGAACAACGGGTGTAGACTCAGGGTGCAGACGTGGCGTCCAGGCTGGTTCGGCAGCGTGATGCCCGAGAACGAATTGGACGAATAGAAGGCGACCGGCAGGTTGTTCTCGTCGCGCAGCCCGAAGTCCAGGGCCAGCCCGGGCATGGTCGAGGTCTCCACCTCCACACGCAGATTGAGCGGCGTTCCCGGTTCATACGCGCCTGTCGGCTGGCCATGGGCGTCCAGCAGATCCGCGGCCAGGATCTCCGAGTGGATTCCCCTTCCCCAGTCCCGTGCCACTTTCCCCTTGCTGAGCGAGGCTGAATAGTGCGCGACGGCATCCTCGATGCGGCCGTCGAAAACGAGCCGACCACCGTTCAGGACGATGCCGCGACGGGTGAGCGCAGCGACGGCGGCGAGATTGTGGCTGACGAAGAGGACGGTGCGGCCGGCATGGGCCACCTCGGACATGCGGTCCAAGCAACGCTTCTGGAACTCCGAATCGCCCACCGCCAGCACCTCGTCCACGAACAGGATCTCGGTTTCGAGATGCGCCGCCACGGAGAAGGCCAGCCTTGCGTACATGCCCACCGAATAGCGTTTGACCGGCGTGTCGATGAACTTCTCGACACCCGAGAAATCCACGATCTGATCGAAGCGAGCCAGCACCTCCTTCCGTGTCATTCCAAGAATGGCGCCGTTCAGAAAGATATTCTCGCGGCCAGTGAGCTCCGGATGGAATCCCGTCCCGACCTCGAGAAGACTCGCCACGCGACCATTGATCGCCACTCTCCCGGTCGTGGGTTCCAGGATGCGCGACAGGATCTTGAGCAGCGTCGTCTTCCCGGCGCCGTTGTGACCGATGATGCTCACGACCTCGCCGCGCTTGATCTCGAAGTCGACGTCCTTCAGCGCCCAGAACTCCTCGATCTCGTCACCCTCCACGACCGCCCGCCCGCGCAGCATGTCCGCCCCCTTGCGCAGCAGATTGCGGGCACGGCGCATGATGGCCTCGCCGAGGATCGCGGAGTGTGGAACCTCGTGCCCGATGAGGAAGTGCTTGCCGAGTCCTTCGGCGCGGATGATGGTGTCGGACATCAGAGTATGTCGGCGAAACCGCGCTCGGTGCGGCGGTAGGAATGAATGCCCAGCCACAGCAACCCGGCGGTCATGACGAGGCTGAGGGCGAATCCGGGCAGGTAGATCGGGCTTTCACCGCCCAGAATGGCCCATCGGAAGCCGTCGATCACGCCGACCAGGGGATTGATACTGTACAGCAACTGCCATTGCTCGGGGATAACACTGGAAGAGAAACCCACCGGCGATACGTACAGTCCGATCTGAATCACGAAGGGAATGACGAAGCGGAAGTCGCGGTACTTCACGACCGTCGACGCGGCCCACAAGGCCGGCCCGACAGCCACCAGCACAGCCAAGACCACGAAGACCGGCAGGAGGAGAATGTGCCAGGTCGGCACCATGCCGTACCAGGCCATCACGCCCGCCAGGATGACGAGACTGACGCCGAAGTCGATCAGACCGACCAGCATCGTCGCCAGAGGGATGATCAGGCGCGGAAAGTACACCTTGGTGACGAGTTGCCCATTGCTCATGACGCTGTTGGAAGCGTCGTTCAATATCGAGGAGACGAGCGTCCAGGGCAGCAGGCCGGCGAAGACCAGGACGGCATAGGGCGCGCTGCCTTCCGTCGGCAGCTTCGCGATCTTTCCGAAGATGATCGTGAAGATCACCATGGTCATGAAGGGACGGACGAAGGCCCAGGCGATGCCGATGGCGGTCTGCTTGTAGCGGACGGCGACATCCCGCCAGGCCAGGATGAAGAACAGCTCCCGATAGCGCCAGAGATCGCGCCAATACTGCCGGTCGGCGCGCCCCGCCTCGAGAATCAGCTCCTGGGAGGTGCCTTTACCCATGGTGACTGCACCGCTTGGCCCTGCGGCAGCCGGCGGCCGCTCTGCTCATTTCCTTCGATCTCCGCATTTCAATGGCGCCCCAGCATCACCTGCAGCGATCGCGCGGCCTTCCACCCGAAGACGGCCGTCACGAAATTGTATGCAGCGCCGCCCGACAAGTGCAAACGATCGCCATGCAGGACCTTGGCGCGCCGCTCGGCCTCGGTTCCCAAGGCCCTGGCGTAGGGATAGCAGGCATTCGCGAAACGTTGCCAAACGAAAGAGGCTGCGCGGCACGTGCGGTCCGAGTTTTCGGCCTCGAGCAGCCTGCCGGTACACTGTTCGATCGACCGAAAGGCCGACCGCCAGGCCGCGTCGGTCTTCAAGCCCGACATGCTCGTGTGGCCCTTTCGATAGTAGCAGACCGCGTCCGGACATTCGATGATCGCCTCCGCCGCCAGGACGAGCCGGGTGAAGTACTCTGTATCATTGCCGAGCGTGAGGTCCTCGCACCACGGTCCGGCCCGCTCGACCACGCTCCTGGGCGCGAGCCACATCGCCGGGAACATCATGCCGCCACCGTCGCGCCAGTTGTCGACAAGCCAGTCCTCCGGCACCGTCGACGTCGTCGCGGCATCGCATGCCGGCGGATCGCTGGCGGGTACCGCCGCCGCCGTCGGCAAGACGTCCCAGCGTGCGGCCGCGACCGCCTCCCCCGCTTCCCGAAGCCGTCTCATCTGCCGCTCGATCTTGGCCGGGGCCAGCGCGTCGTCCGCGTCCATGTATTGGATGAACCCGCCACTGCACCGCGAGAGTCCTGCATTGAGCGCTGCGGTCTGGCCGCAATTCCTTTGATCCACGATGATGGTCGCCGCCGTCTTCAGGCGATGAATCTCGTCCAGGCTGTTGTCCGTCGATCCGTCGTTCACGATCACCAGTTCGACCGAAGGCCACGTCTGGGCGTGAACGGATTCGATCGCCGCACCGATCCAACGCTCCGCGTTGAAGCACGGTATGACGACCGAAACGAGGGGCTCGTGCGCTCCCATGGCTATCTCAGCCGCCAGCCTCTGTAGCCCGCGCGGTATTGCGGCTTGATCAGCCGGATCAATCCTTCGCGCAGACGAAGCGCGATCCGCGGCCCCAGCAGGCACAGGGTGCGGAACAGCCGCGATTGCCGATGGGGACGCCCCCTCAGGCGGAATGCCAGACGAGCCGACGCGTCGGCAGTCCGCCAGTCGAGGACGGAGGCCGCGCTCGTCGCATTGTTCCACAGGCTCTCGGCAATCTCCTGATGATAGGCGTTGCGCCTGTCGTGCTCCAGCGCCTTCACCATCACGCGATGGTGCGCTCGCAGGCATCTCGCGGGGTCCGCCGACGTCATCGAGCCCGGTCTTCGCCAGTTGATCATCAGCACCGTCGGCTCCGCTGCAAAGCGCAGCCCGGCTCGCGCGAGCGCGCAATGCATCGCGACGTCCTCGTTGTAGAGGACGTCGCGGTCGGTATCGAAGCCGCCGGCAGCGAGGAAGGCCGTTCGCCGATAGATGCCGGCGTTCGCGCTGATCTTCCGGCTGATCGTGTACCGCACCGGGTCGGCGGACAGCGCATCATTGTCGTGCCACTCCTGGGCCAGGAAGCGGCCCGTCCCATGCTCGCGCTCCATGGAGCCGAAGACCACGACGTCGTGCTCGTCCTTCGCCATCCATGCGCGGGCACATTCGACGAATCGAGGCAGAATCTCGTCGTCGGCATCGTGGAAATGGAGCCATTCGCAGGACGTCATCGACGCCAGCGCATTCTTGGCGTGGCTGCAGCCCCTGTTCACCTCGCCGCGGACGACTTTCGCGCCGTAGGCCCGCGCCATCTCGGCCGTGTCGTCGCTGCTGCAATCGTCATATAGCCATATCTCGTCGAACGGCTGCGTCTGTTCGGCGATGCTCTTGAACAGGCGCGCCAGGTATGGCGACGAATTGTAGGCGGGAATGAGAAGCGCGAGGGAATCTTTGCTCATGGCCGCTTTCATCCGACCGATGTTGAGGCCGTTGCCGGCAGATTGGCACGTCGCATGACAGCGACCAGAGCGGGCACGGCATCGACGATCCCCGATGCCGCCCGCGCGGGTGAGTAGATGGCCATCTTGGCCATCAGATGGCGTCGTGTGGTGATGGGGTCGAGCGACAGACACTTTCCGATCGCCTGCCCCAGAGCCTGCACATTCCCCATTGGGAAAACCTCACCCGTCCTTCCCGGATCGACCAGGTCGGGGGCACAGCCGACCACGTCGGAGACCACCGCCGGCACACCACACGCCATGGCCTCGTTCACCACGAGCCCCCAGGTCTCCAGCTCGGACGACGGGAGCACCAGCACATCCGCCGAGGCATAGACGGCCGGCAGGGCGCTCTGGTTGACGAAGCCCAGGAAACGGGCCTGCACCCCCAACTCGGTCGCTGCCCGCCGAAGCCGGGGCTCCAGGCTGCCCGCTCCGGCAAATGCGACCTCCAGCGACGGCACGCCAAGCCCGGCAACGGCCTGCAGCACGTCCTCGGGCCGCTTCTCTGCAATCAGCCGGCCGACGAACAGCACCCGTCGGACCGGCCTTGCGCCATCGGATGCCGGTTCGCGACGGGCGGCGGCGGCGGCCGTCGCGAAGGCGTCGTTGTCGACGCAATGGGGCGAGAAGAAGAGACGGTCCGCCGGCACGCCGTAATGCTCCAGGTACTCGCGATGCCGCTGTCCGACATAGAGATAGCCGTCGAACCGGCGCAGGAGTCGCGGCAGCGCTACCGCCTTTGCCATCAGCAGCGCCGTGCTGCGTCGTCCGGCGAGCTTCGAGTCGCCGCGAACCAGGACGGGCACGCCCCGACGGCGGCACGCCAGCGCCGCCTGCCAATAGGACCGCAACGACCATCCTGGAACGACGAAGCCGTCGAAGCCGCCGCGAGCAACCTCGTCGGCGATCCCGGGCGTGTCGCAGCCGTTGAAGCTGCCGACACCCGGCCGGCGAGCGACATTGGCCAGGAAGCGACTCTCGAAGCCCGACAGCAGATCGACGTCCCATTCGAAGGACACGCCATATCCCGCCTTCGCCTGCTGCTCCGGGGATTGCCGGTGGGCGAAGAAAACAGTGAGGTCGCAACGCTCCGCAAGGGCGCGGAACAGCGGCGCGTAGTACTGGATCGGATGGCTGACGATGAAGCCGATGCGGGGTTTCATGCGGTGCCTCCTGCCGCCTCGCCCGCCGCCGCGCGATCGAGGGCGGCGGCAAGTGCGCGGGCCGACGCCCGTGCCGTATCCGGCTCGAAGGCGGATGGGTCCACGGCTTCGGTATCGTGCGCGCCAGGGCGCATGAAGGCTCGCAGGGCATCGGCGATATCATCCGCGCCCGGAAGCGTCGTTTCGGTCAGCGCCAGCACCGTCCCTGCCCGGTTTGCACGAATGATGTCCGCGGCGGTGCTTTGCGCGTGCAGCATGGCGAAGACCGGGCGGCGCGACAACACGGCCTGAAACACCTTCGACGGCGAATAATGAGGCTCGGTCGAGCCCAGGATCAGGACGCCATCGCACGACGTGAGATGGTTCAGGACGTCGAGATAGCCGATCCGCTGCGGATGCTCGTCGACCATCTCATCCACGCCGGCCGCCTCGGCGCGCCGACGCACCTGATGGCCATGAGGGTCATCGGGCGATCTGCCGGTCCCGACGAAGTGCACGCGCAGGCGATTCGCCAGCCCGGGCATGCGTTCGCGCATCATCCTCAATCCCGCCAGGAAGGCGTCCAGTACGCCGTTCCCGGCAGGCAGCAGCGCCCCGGCATAGACCATGTGGAACCGGCCATCTGCCGGCGTGAAAAGGAAGGGTGGCCGACGCAGGTCGCGGACCATCTCGTAGGCTTCCGGCTCGCTGCCCATCGGCATGCACGCGACCGTCGCCGTTTGCGCGACCCGCGGGTTGCGTTCCAGCATGCCGGCGAGATAGCCGGGCGCGATTCCCGTCACCATTGCGGCATGCCTGACGGACCAGGGTTCCAGGATCAACGCGAGGCGGTGCGACAGCCAGGCCTTCCCGAAGGCCGGCGCGCCGGCCGAAGGCCGCGCCACCCACGGATCCTGGTAGTCGATGCCGTACGGCACTCCATAACGACAGCGGATCAGCCGTCCGAGAGGAGCCAGGAAGTTCGACGGGATGGTGACCAGCACGAAATCGATCTCGCGACGGGCGGCCAGCCGGGCGAGCGCGCGATAACATCCCCAGAACGCCCGTATGCCGACGTCGCCGACCAGCCGCACCGGCCGCGTCGGCAAGGTCCAGGCATGGATCACTCGCAGATCCCGCGGCACCAGTCGAAGGATATCCGGATCCGGACGCTCCTCGTAGCGCTCGGGATCGCCGGTGACGACGATCGGTTCCCAGCCGAATTCGGGGAGATAGCGCGACCAGAGCCGCGCCCGGTGCGCACCGACCAGATTGCTGGGGGCGAAATGCCCGCTGACCAGAGCCAGGCGTTTCATCGGTGCCCCGCCAGCGCCGTTCGGGCGCGCTCATAGAGCTCGAGATAGCGCGACACCACGACGTCCGGGGTGAATTCCTGCTCGGCGCGACGACGGCAGGCGGCCCGATCGATCGTGCCGATCCGGGCGACCGCGTCGCACCCCTCCTCCACCGAGTTGATCAGAAAACCCTCGATGCCCTGCCGCACGATCTCCGGCAAGGCGCCGCGCGGGCAGGAGATCACCGGCGTGCCGCAGGCGAGCGCTTCCGCGAAGACGATGCCGAATGGCTCGTTCCACTGGATGGGAACGACCATGGCCCGCGCCTCGCCGAGCACCTTGTTCTTCTGCACGTCGTCCACCGGCCCGACATACTCGATACCGTCACGGCCGATCCAAGGCTCGATCTGCGTGCGCCAGTAGTCGCCTTCCTGGCCCGAGTTGGCGTGGTTGCCCGCAATGATCAGCCGGCATCCGGTGCGCCGCGCGATCTCGATGGCCCAATGAGCACCCTTTATACTTTCGACCCGGCTGAGAAAGCAGAGGGGTGCGTCGGGTGCCACCGTCGGATGGAACGCGAGAGCATCGCTTTCGAAGAAGTTCGGGATGCCG
>Ga0182792_1001293_pt1 | contig 20753 bp, 19 predicted proteins | sample Passage237B_FD_130497 | JGI IMG/M metagenome (GOLD analysis project Ga0182792, IMG submission 130497) | Cellulose adapted compost microbial communities from Newby Island Compost Facility, Milpitas, CA, USA - Passage2 37B (version 2) (version 2) ...
AGTGAACCATCGACCAGCGCCATCGCTTCAATCGCCCCGCAGAATCCGAGCGGATCGGGCTTCCACGCTTCGTCTCGAATGTCGATCAGCACGGACTCGGAGCACTCGATGCGCTCGAGAGTGATCGAATTGGCCTTGTAGTAGGTCGAGCCCATAAAGACGTGATTGCCATCGCTCGCGAGGAGAGCGGCTTCGGCATAGAGCGTCGGTTCATAAAGTGCCTTGGAAAAGAGCGAGGTCGTTCCCTCCGGGCCTCTCTCGAAAACGTAGAAGTTGGTTCCATGGAATATACCGTCGTGTTGATCCATCCCGTTCACTACCTGGTTCCACAGGACCCGATCGCTCCCAACATGCAAGAAGGAGTGCCGCTGAGGGGACGTGTGATTCGTCTCGGGGCGCTCCAAAAGGATGCGTCCACTTGGCAGCGAAAGCAGACGAAGAACTGTGCTCTGAATCAACCATCCCGAGCTCAGCTCCACAATACCTGTCCCGCCTGGCCCAATCCCACCGAGAGGCATTGTTGGATGGATTCCGCCAGCCGCTGTGAAGACCTGTAGCCAATGCTCGGCGAGTAGCAAGATGTTTCCAAACTGGTCGGAGACCAGGCTCGGATTCGCGAAAGGTCTAAGATGCGACCGTCCCCCCAAAACTCCCAAACCCCAATCCGCTAAGCCATCACGAAAGAGACGCACTACCACGCCATACGCAACGAAGGGATCTACGGAGTCTGCTTCTCGGATTTGCCCCCATGTCACGACGACATTGCCGCAGGGGTCTTCCACGATCCTCAGGTCCGTATGAAGGGCAAGATCCCGCGCTTTGAGCGGCACGGACCAGGAGACGGATTTGGCACGCTGAGCCGCACAACTCCCATCCATGCGCGGCGCCTCATGTTTCCTCGCTTCGTCCTCGGGGAGGGGCTGAAGCCCCTCGGTCATTTGACCATTGCAGCCGGCGGCGAGCGCAAGACCGAGTACGGCAAGTAATAGTCTTCTCATGCCTTACTCGAAGCCAAGGCGGTCGATGATAAAACGGCCGGCGCCGTTCTGAGTATTGAGGATGATCTCCAAAGAACAAATCGTCGAGCTCGACAGCGCAGCTTGAACGTCTGACGGGAGTTCAAACACTAGGTGGTTGAATTCGCTCGGAAACAGGTTCTGGAGCGGTCGGTTCCCGACGAAGGCATCCTGAATTTCGCTGGAGGGGCATGTGAGGAGCATGCGCACTTCTCCGACCCACCACGGGTTCGGCTGCGGATCCGGGATAAATACGTCGATTCCGAGGTGACTCGTCGGAACCGGAAGCTCACTCGTCGCGAAGGCGCGACTCGTGATGACTGTCCAGCCCGATGCCTCGACTCCGAGCGCCCGGGCGCCATGCGTGACGTCGATGGGTTCGGCCGTGAGAGCGGCGCTCGAGGTCCAGTCCGCTCCCACCTCGAAGCTCCAAAGATCTGTGGTCGCGATGTCCATTCCTGAGCTCCCCGATTGGTGCGGTACTGTTCGATTCGTGAGTGTCCCTGCGAACGCAAAGTTGTCCACGAGAACTCCGTCTGTCGAAGTATTCGTCGTGACGACGAAGAGCGCGCCTGGGTGATCCCCGAGGAGAACGGTACGGACGTTCTCCGGAACGGCAAAGGTCAAGGTCGACCAAGCTCCTCGCGGCAGAGGCGTCAGGTCGAGGATACCGAAGTAGGCATACGTCGAGGTCGCGATGTTCTCGAAGGAGACCGCGACGCTGCCGACCCAGTAAGGATTGTTCACGGCTGCGGGGATATAGACCTCGACTTGAACGTCTGTGCCGATCAGATCGAGATCTGCCGTCCGAATGACTGGGCTCGAGATATCGCTGTACCCATGAGGCGCTTCGATGGCCTTCCCGGATCCGCTCGGGCGATCGACGAACGAGGCCGGGCTCGTGTTGCCATAGCTCGGCCGCCCATAGGTCCATACGAAGGAACCGGTCGGCGGAGGTTCCATGTCGAGAGGCGGCACCGAAAGTCCGGCGAGGATCCGCGCATTTTGTCTCATCCTTTCGCAACCCCGTGTCTGAGAGGTGTCTGCTATGGAGCAATTGAAGGCTGCCCCTATCTCGCTTCGTGTCCAATCGCTGCAGCCGAAGATGTTGGTTCCAGAGCCTACGCCGATCATCAGGCTGTTCGGCGCCGTCGAATGGGCGGCGTTCCCCTCTCGGAGGAGCGCGTGTCCGATCGAGGGTGAGGAAGATTTGTGAGAATTGCAATAGGGCCTCCTTCTTGGGCGAATATCCGCGGCGACGGTGGTCGTGGGGGGCACCAGCGAGAGGCGGTGGCTCCGAAAGAGCCCGGTTGGCGCGAGGGAGTCGGGACGCGGAGAAGGGCGCGGCGCGCGCCGCGGCGCGCGCCGCGGGTGGGTTCGAGTGAGAAGGTGGGTGGAGGCGAAGGCTCGGTCGGACCCAAGAGGAGGTGATGGACCGGGGCCCGAGGAAAATGGCGCGGAGGGTCGCTTTACAGGCAGCGCGCGAAGGTTTCTATTTTGGGCATCTTAGCGAGCGCTATGGAACCAGCACGAGGGTCGCGGTGCCGCCCCGAGAGCGAGCCTGGGCCTCATAGTGCCAGGCTCCCCTCGTGAGATCATCGAGGCGACGTTTGAGAGAGTACGAGCCGCGCTCCCGCGAACCTTCGCACCGAGTTGGATACGTCGGGCGAGGAGTGATAGAAGCGGAGAGTGTCGTCGTTCGATCTCGGCAAGTCGCTGAAGCGAGCTCGGGAGCGTTTTCAACGGCCCGGGCGGGGTGCGGCGGGCCTTGCGCGAAAGGGCGCCAAGATCCCGAACTTCTCCGCGGGACAGCTGCCTCTTGAAGTTCGAGATGCTCTTTACAACCTAGGGCTTCGGGACAACCCGAATCGAGCGGTGCCGGGCGATCAGATCGCCTTCTATTGTTTCAATTACGGGAGCCCGAGGGCGATGAGTTTCGCTGCCGGACTCCCGACCAGCTGTCTCAGGGGTGCCTTGGGACGACCCGGCTTTCGTCCGAAGAGTCGAGCGCTCCTCGAGGCCGTTCTGAAGTTCCGCGAGGACGAGTGAATCGCTCACCCCTCGAGGTCATTCCGGAGGTCGTCGCCAAGGCAGTTCAGAGCGAAGACTATTGGTTCTTGATAGGAGGGCAGGCCGTACGGTGCTTGGTGCCTTACCGGCCGAGTCACGACGTAGATTTCGGGGTGAGCAAGCCGTCCCAGTTGAAACGGCTCCTCGGACGACTCGAGCAAGCAGGCCAGGTCGACCTCATCGAGAGGAGCGCCGATACAATTCATCTCACATTCGAGGGCGTGGATATCTCAATCTTCCTCTTGCCAGAGCTCGCCGCGCACGCTGAAAATCAAGCGCTCACCGTGAACGGGCTCTTGGCGACGAAGGCTCACGCGATCCTGGACCGTGGAACCCGTCGCGACTTCTTTGATCTCTACGTTTTGCTCGAGACATATCGGATGGGCCTTAGCGATGTTCTTCGGTCTCTTACGGAGGTCTATGGGGAGGCGGTGAATCAGGGGCTCATGCTCAGGGCACTTGGCTATTTCGAGGACGCCGCGGCCGAGGCGCCGCTTCCCGGCGAGGGGCGAGGCGACTTCAAGGTTGTGCAGGAGTTCTTTCAGCGCGCGCTCGGTGCGCTCGTCGTACCGCCTCGTCACGGCTTGAAGATTCAAGCGAAGAGGGTTCTTGCACCCCGCTCGCGCCAAGCGAAGAAGATTGTGGTTGGTTCGAAGAAGAAGCGCAGTTGAATTCTCAGTCGAACGAGCCAGCTCCACACCTCCGATGCGCAGCTCGGGGCGACGGGGGGTGAAGTCGGGACTCGGGAGGCGGGCTCCGGGCGGCTCGTCGCCGTTGGTTCGGTCGTGGCGCGCCTCGGCCCGGCTCGGCGTGAAAGTTCGGAGAGTCTTGAGATTTCGGGGCTCCCCTTGAGCGGTGCAGCCCGAGCATTATCTTTCGGAGGTGGACTTCTACTCTGAGCTCGGTGTGCCGCGGACGGCGGGGACGGACGAGATCCGAAAAGCGTATCGGAAACTCGCCGCCGAGCTGCACCCCGATAAAAATCAAGGCAAGCCCGAGGTCGAGGCGCGCTTCAAGCGGGTGAACCACGCTTATCATACGCTCACGGACCCGAAGAAGCGGGCTCTGTACGACGAGTTCGGGGAGGAGGGGCTGCGCGAAGGGTTCAATCCGAACGTCGCGCGCTCCTATCAGCGGCGCGGCCGAGTCGCGTCGGTCGAAGACTTGTTCGGCGGAGCCGGCGGCGCTGGAATTGGCGATATTTTTGGTGACCTCTTTGGCGGTGGGGGCCGGACCGCGCGCAGACGGAAGAGCCCGGACGTCGAGAGCGAAGTGACGATCGAGTTCGTCTCCGCGGTGCGCGGGGCGGAGCTGGAGCTCGCGGTCGGTGAGCGGCTCGTGAAGGTGCGCGTGCCCCCGGGAGCGAACGATGGCGACAAGGTGCGCGTGAAAGGCGGCGGGCCCTCCGGTCCCGGCGGTGCGCCGGGAGATCTGGTGCTCACCGTGCGCGTCAAACCTCATGAGTATTTTGAGCGGGATGGGCTCGATCTGAAGGTCGATATTCCCATCAGTCCGCTCGAATCGCTCCGGGGGGGGAAGGTCGACGTGCCGACTCCGACCGGGACCGTCAGCCTGCGCATTCCTGCGGGCGCGCAGAGCGGTCAGCTGCTCAGGCTGCGCGAGAAGGGGGTGACCCGCGGCGGAAAGACAGGCGACTTGTTCGTTCGGTTCCTGGTCCGCATGCCGAAGGCGACGACACCCGAGCTCGAAGCGATCGCCGAGACCCTGTCCGCCGCCGTCGACTTGAGCGATCGCGCGTCGATCAAGTTCTAGGAGCGGGACCCACACCTGCCCCCTGGCGGCGGCGAGGGATTCGATACATGGTGAAGTTGGCCGCGTGGGATTCGCGCGGCCGCGGGGAGCTTTCGGGATGAAGGATCGGCCCACTGTCCTAATCACTGGAGCAAGTCACGGTCTCGGCTTGGCGCTCGCGCGCCTGCTCATCGAAAAGCGTCGTTATCGCCTGGTCCTGACGGCGCGGCCGTCGTCGCTTTTCCGCTTCGGCGAACTCGGCATTTTTGAAGACCCCGATTTGATGCTCACCCCTCTCGACGTGGTCGACCCGCTCAGTCGTGAGACGGCGATCCACAACGTCACGGTGCGCTTCGGTGGCGTTGATGTGCTGATCAATAACGCCGGGGTGATGACACGGGCGGTCCTCGAGCATGTGACCGAAGAGGATCACCTCGAGCAGATGCGCGTGAACTACCGCGGGCCGATGGAGCTCACACGGCTCGTCCTTCCCTACATGCGCGCCCAGCGCTACGGGCGCATCATCAACATATCCTCGGTCGGAGGTATGATGGCGATGCCGACCATGACCGTCTACTCGGCGTCGAAGTTTGCGCTCGAAGGCGCGAGCGAAGCTCTTTTTTACGAGGTGCGCCCTTGGAACATCCGCGTCACCTTGGTCCAGCCGGGATTCATCAACTCGGATGGCTTCGAGCGTGTCGCCTATACCGGACGTAGCTTTCAGGGTCACGAAGACGCGCGCTCACCCTATCACGCGCACTACCACTACATGGAAGCTTTCGTCGCCAAGATCATGCGGAGGACTTGGGCGACTCCCGAGAGCGTCGCCGCTCGAATCACCCGACTCATCGAACAGAAGCGCCCGCCGCTCCGCGTCTCGGGGACCGTCGACGCCTTCCTCTTCTCGATGCTGCGACGGCTCCTGCCTCGCACCCTCTACCACGAGGTGCTTTACCGGGCGCTGCCGGGGGTCTCACAGTGGGGACGGACGCCTCCGGATGCTCGGGCAGAACGAGAATAGCCAGCCGGGCCGCGTTGTGGCGAGCCATCTTTTGTGATATGGGTACCCGTATGAAGACAACTGTCGAGCTTCCGGAGCCGCTTCTCGAACGAGCTAGGGCCATTGCTGGGCGCGATTCGACGACTCTGCGTGAGCTCGTCGAGGCTGGACTGCGCTTGGTGCTCGAAGAGCGCGAGAAGAAGCGTCCCCGAAAGCCGCTGCGTGACGCGCGAGTCTCGGGGACCGGCTTGAGCCCCGAGTTTGCCGGTAAAACATTCCGCGAAATCTCCGAAGCGAGCTACGAGGGGCGCGGCGCTTGATCGCAGTCGATACCAATATTCTCGTTTACGCGCATCGCCGAGACTCGGAGTGGAATGCTATCGCGTACGCTCGGCTCGTGGAGCTCGCGGAGTCGCGGGCTACCTGGGCGATTCCTTGGCCCTGTGTGCACGAGTTCTACTCGATCGTCACGCACCCGCGCATCTACTCACCACCGAGCACCGTCGCGCAAGCACTCGATCAGATCGAAGCGTGGATGGAAAGTGGCAACCTCGTGCTTCTGGCAGAGGAGGGTCCCTACTGGCCCCACCTCCGCGAGGTCATCCAGGTCGCGAAGGTCCGCGGTCCCGCGGTGCACGACGCGCGCATCGCCGCGATCTGCAGCGTCCACGGCGTCGATGAGCTCTGGTCGGCCGACCGCGACTTCAGTCGAATGAATCTGCGGGTGAGAAATCCTCTGATTTGAGCGCGGTGACGCAAGCCAATATGTCTGGCACACTTTGCATATGCGCCGAGGACCGATGAGCTGGCAGGAGCGAGTGCTGGAACATTTGCCCTCTGGGATTGACCTAGTTCAGCTCGAACGATTCCTGAAGCTCAGCCCAACGGAGCGGCTCGACGCGATGCAGAAGCTCTTGGAAAGCAGTCTCACTAGAGTTCGACGGCTCGCGGTGCTTTTTAGGTCCCGGCATCCACCGCAACACGCGCCTCGCGGACCTCGGTATCCTCGGCCGAGTCGCCACCGTCGCAGGTCGTCAGACCAAACGGTACCGTTCTGGAAAAGACGAAAGCTCCGTCGTCAGCTTAGGCGGCAACTTCCCTGACACAGGGGGATTCATTGACGCTCAAGGAGCGCGCGCCCTCGCGGCCCACGCTCTTTGGCATCGGCTTTCCGGAAAATCCGAACGAGAATCCTCGACGCGGTACGAGCTATCTGGTCGATCCCGCGCCGAGGGAGAGGACCTAGAGCGGCCTAGAGGGCATCAGACGCGCTCTAGTTCGTCGCGTGGGGGAACGACGAGCCGGAGACGCCGGTGAACTCGGGGGGTGAAGGGGCGGCCTTCGGAGCCGCGCGGACGCCGCGGTCGTCGAAGAGGGCGAGCTCTTGGCTGGCTTTGCGCACGGCGGCTTGGCGATCGTGGAAGGGTAAGAACGCCGACTTGAACCCGGCGAGCACCATGAGCTTCATCTCGCCGAAGGGCACTTTGAGCGCGGTGTGCACGCGGTGGAGCTCGTCGCTCACCGTCGTCCTCGTGATCAGGCGGTTGTCCGTGTTGATGGTGACGCGGAGACCGAGGTCGAAGTAGAGCTTGAGCGGGTGCGTCTCGAGGCTCTGGACGGCGCCGGTCTGCACGTTGCTGGAAGGACAGCACTCGAGCGGGATGCGGTGGTCGGCGACGTAGTGCAAAAGATCGCCATTTTCGACCAGTCGGCAGCCGTGACCGATGCGATGGGCGCCGCAGTCGTGGAGCGCTTGGGCGATCGATTCGGGGCCGAAGGCCTCTCCGGCGTGGATGGTGCAATTGATGTTATTGTCGCGGATGAGCTTGAAGGCGGCGATGTGATCTTTCGCTGGGAAGTTCGCCTCGGCGCCCGCTAAGTCGAAGCCGACGACGCCGCGTCCTTTGTAAGCGACGCAGAGCTCGGCCATCTGGTAGCTCGACTCCGGTGAGATATTGCGGATGCCGCAGATGATGACGTTGCTCTTGATGCCGTAGGTTTCGCGTGCCCGCCGAAGCCCGTCGAGCACAGCCTCGACCACGCGCGTGAGGCGGAGGCCCTTCTGCGTGTGGAGCAGAGGCGCATAACGAACCTCCATGTAGCGGACGTTCTCCCGGTGAGCGTCTTCGGCGAGCTCGAAGGCGACCCGCTCGAGGGCCTCCTCGGTCTGAAGCACGCTCAAGGTGAGCGAAAAGCCGCGCAAATATTCGACGAGGGACCCGAACTGGACCCCGGCGCCGACGGCCTGTTCGATCCCCTCCTTGGTTTTCGCGGGGAGCGCGACTCCCTGGATTTTTCCGAGCTCCAGGATCGTCTCAGGACGGAGTGAACCGTCGAGGTGCACGTGGAGATCGGTCTTCGGGAGCGCTTGAAAGGCGGAGAGAGGTACCGCTTCGAAACCGGCGCACTCAGGCGCCTCGGGCCTTGCCCCATCCATACTCGCCCTCTCCAGGGCGTCATCTTTCTCTTGAATCATAAAGGAGCATAGCACCTCCGGGCGGGGCGCGCACGACAAGGGGGTGACTCGTTAGCAGTCCCGGTTTGTGCAGTACCAACGCTCTTTGATGCAGGTGCATGTGTTGCATCCGTCCTGGGCCGGGACCACGCTGCGCTCCGCACAGGAGCAGCTTCGGATCGTGCAGCTCCAGGTGCCTTGGCGGCAGAGGCAGGTATTGCAGTCATCTCCTGCGGACTTTGTTTCCCCATCGTTGCAGGGCTCTTTGCACGGTCGGGTCGTGCAGAGGAAGGAGCCGTCCACGCAGAGGCAGGTGTTGCAGCCGTCGCCCACGGAACGCGTCTCGCCGTCCTCGCAGGACGAAGCGCACGCCTTCTCCGAGCAAGCCCACTGTCCTCTGGTGCACAGACACACATTGCAGCCGTCGTCGGCGGAGCGCGTGTCCCCCCCCTGACATTCTGGAGAGCAGATTTCGAGCGGGCAGGACCAGCTCCCCTGCTCGCAAGTGCATTCCCCGCAGCCTCCTTCCATTGTCGCGGTTTCTCCCTCGCGGCACGTGTCGCTGCAGGCGATCCGAGTGCACGTCCAGGAGCCGCCCTGACAGAGACATGTGTTGCACTCGACTTTTTTGGTCGCACCCTCCGCACACTCGCCGTCATCGTTGCCGTTGCCGTTGCCGTCGCCGTCGCCGCAATCCGCCGTTGTGCAATTCCAGCGGCGATTTTTGCAAAGGCATGAGTTGCAGCCGTCGTCGGCGAGTCTTGTCGCTCCTTCTTCCGAGCAGCGCTGTCCGAAGTCAGGCCGTCCGATGCAGCCCGAAGCCAAAAGGAGCCCCGCGGACAAGAGCGCAGCCGCTTGGAGGAAAAGAGCGAAGCGCGCGCGCGGGGCACCGGGAGAGACGAGTGGGTCGCGGTCTGTGCGGGCGGAGGGCGACGTCATGAGCGGTTTCCCTTTCCAAGAGGGAAAGCTCCCCCCTCGGCTCGTATGTACCCGAGCTTCGCGTGTTGGGCACAAGATGCCGCGCTTTTTGAGGACAGTCGCTTGCTCTACGAGGGCTCCCGGTCGGCGTTGTGAGCCGGCCTCGCGCGCTCACATCACGCCGACAAATTTGCGGCACCAGCGTCATGGGTGGCGACCGAGGTGAGTTGTTTCACGCGCGGGGTCGTCCCGAAGCGCTCGAGGTGCAGCGAGTCGGTCTCGGCTTCCTCGCGGGCCGCGCGCTCGAGTTCGGCGCCAGGGACGCGCGCGACCTTGGCTCTCGCGCCCCGCATCATAGAAGGCTCACACGCGAGCAGGGAAACTGAGAGGGCGAGAGCGGCAGCTCTCCGCGCGCGGTTCCACTGCCCGTCCCGAGCGCCGACCCTCTTCGATTTCCCCACCATCGATCGCCGAGACTACTATTCCTCCTCCGGTTGACGAGATCCGAGTGACGGCTTGACGAGGTCCGAGCGACGGCTCTTCACAATTCGCGCGACTCTGTACATTCGAAGGAGATCGGGGAGACTCAGAGGGCGCGGCGATCTTTCGTCGCGCAGAAGTGGTCGAGCAACTGAGGGCTAGCAGAAATGATTCGTCGTATAGCCATCAACACCGGGGGCGGAGACGCTCCTGGACTGAACGCAGTGATCCGGGCGGTGGCGCTCAGTGCGCTGAACCGAGGCTGGGAGGTGTTCGGGATCCGTTATGGGTACGAGGGACTTCTGACGGACGATGAGGACGCGATCGTGCCTCTCACGCGGGACGCTGTGCGCGGCATCGGGCACCTCGGCGGGACCATCCTCGGCACCACGAATCGAGCCGACCCTTTCCATTTTCCGGTCCTCGAAGGGGGCAAGAAGGTCCCCCGCGATCTCTCGGGCAAGCTCATCGCGCGCTTCAAAGAGCTCGGCTTCGATGCGCTCGTGGCGCTCGGGGGCGATGGCTCGATGAGCCTGGCCCACCGTCTTGTCGGGTGCGGCTTGCCGCGCGTGATCGGGGTTCCGAAGACGATCGACAACGATCTGAAGGGGACCAACGTCACCTTCGGGTTTGCGACGGCGGTCGAGACGACAACCGAGGCCCTCGACCGGCTTCACTCCACGGCTCAAGCGCACCGCCGCGTCATGGTGGTCGAGGTGATGGGCCGGCACGCGGGTTGGATCGCTCTCTATTCGGGGATCGCGGGCGGCGCGGATGTGATCTTGATCCCGGAGATCCCTTACAACATAAACCGCGTCTGCGAGAAGATCGAAGAGAGGTACGCGCGAAAGCGGAACTTCGCGATCGTCGTCGCTTCGGAAGGGGCCCGCGACGTGGGCGGGGAGGCCATCTACAAGGAGGACAAGGACGAGTTCCGTCCGCAGCCTATCTTGGGAGGAATCGCTGAGCGGCTCGCCAAGCAAATCGAGGAGAAGACGGGGCACGAAGCGCGCTCCGTCGTGCTCGGTCACTTGCAGCGTGGCGGCTCTCCTTGCAGCTTCGATCGCGTGCTCGCGCAAAGGCTCGGATCTGCCGCGGTTCGGTATCTCGCCGAAACAGACAAGAGCGGTTTGGTCGCGCAGCGGGGCGGCGACATTGAGCTCATTCCTCTGAGTGAGGTCTCGACGGGAACTCGTTTCGTCGACCTCAGCTCCGACGCCATCACGACAGCCCGCGACATCGGGATCTGTTTCGGCGACGAAGGGCCAGGGACGTTCAGCGCCGCGGCGGCGATCAAGAAGCGCTAAGGCGAGGTGAGCCCGCTCCGAACGAGCCTTCGAGTCGGTCCGGGAGCTCAGGGGCTCGCCGTGTGACCTTCCTCACTTCTTGCAGTGCATGTTGCAGCCGCCTTTGCCCTTACAGTCGTTCTTTCCCATGCAGGAGTGCGACTCGGGGACGGCGCAGCCGCCTTTGCCCTTACAGTCGTTTTTTCCCATGCAGCAATCCTTGTCGCCCGTTGCTTCGACCTTCTGGGCGCTCGCGCTGGTTTCTGTACCGGCGCCGTCCTTTTGACCTGGCTTTGAGCAAGCCGCCGCCAAAAGTCCCATCGAAACGACCTGTCCCCAGCGAAGTTCCCGCGCGCTCATGGGCGGCTTCGTAGCACTAGGCGCGCCCCTTTGCGACACGGGGCCCGGGCGGGGGGCCTAGACGCCGAACATCTCGATGGTCGAGCCGTTGTGCCCGAGGCCGGCGTCGAGAGCCAGGTAGGCGATCGCCCGGGCGACCTCCTCGGCGGTCATGCGCGGCTTGTAGCCGCTGCCCTTCAGCATGTCCGTGTCCACGGCGCCCGGCAGGACCGCCGCTGCCATCACGCCTGTGTCTCGGAGCTCTTCGGCGAGGCAGCGCATCATCATCGTGAGCCCGGCCTTGCTTGCGTTGTACGCGGATTGAAGAGGCGTCGGGGATTCACTCGAGATGCTGGAGACGAAAATGAGCCTGCCTTTTTTCATCTCGAGGAAATGGGGGAGGGCGGCTTGGGCGAGGGAGAAGGGCGCGAGCAGGTTCACTTCGAACTGGCGCCGCACGCTCTCGGGATCGAGCTCCGCTACGCAGCCGCGTTCGATGATGCCCGCGGCCTGTACGAGGATCTCGAGTCCGCGAATCCTGCGGAGCTCATCGGCAGCTTCGGCCACCTGGCTCGGGATGGCGAGGTCGACCTCGATGTGGCCGTAGTAGGCGTCTTTCGCCTCGAGGGAGCGCCGGAGCGAGCTCGCAGCTTCCGAGCCCGAGCGGCCGACGGTGACAATGCGCACGCCGCGCCTGCCCAGCTCTTCGGCGGTAGCGCGTCCAATGCCCCGGTTTGACCCTGTGATTGCCGCGATCGTCATCTGACCTCTGCTCCTTTCGTTCCGAGGATTGCATCGAGGAAGGCGGGCGCTCGGAAGCTCCCAGCGCTGGCGAAGGAGGCGACGCTCGCGTCGTGTTCCTGAGCTCCACGCACCCGGAGACAAGCGTGGTGGAGCTCGACGCGACAGTAGGCGCCGCTGGCCCCGCCGTGGGTCATCAGCGCGCTGACGACGTCGCTCGCGATCTGTTCTTGGAAGACGAGCCGCGCGGCCATGAGCGAGACGAGGCGAGTCAGTGTGCCGAGTCCGATCAAGGTCGAGCCCGGGTGGTAGCCGACGTCAGCGGTTCCTTCCGCGACGAGGAGATGATGGGGACAGACGGCGGCGACGCGGATGCCGCGCACGACGATGGGATCGAGATCGGGAGCGGCAGGCTCGGAGCCTTCTCGGAGGAGCTCGGCCGCGTCGAGGTCGTAACCGGCGAGCAGTTCGCTCGTGAAGGCCAAGACGGCGCGCGCTGGGGTTTCGGCGAGCTCAGGGCTCTTTGGATCGAAACCGAGCGCATCCAAGAACTCGGCGAGCGCTCGTTCGGCGCGGCCCCTATCGGGCGGGGAGACTCTCTTTATGCCGGCCACAGGATGATCGCGACCTTGGTGAGGAGGAAATCAGCGACAAAGATGGTGATCGAGATCGCGACGACGGTGCGCGTCGTCGACATCCCGACGCCAGCGGTACCGCCGCGCGTCTCCATGCCCATGTGGCAACCGATGAGCGCGATGAGCGCGCCGAAGAACGGCGTCTTGAAGAGACCGCTCAAGAAGTCCGAAAGGCGCGTGGACGAGAGCGCGCTCTGGTAGAAGAACGCGGGGGTGATGTCGAACTGGAGCGCGGTGATCAGCAGGGCGCCACCGACGCCCATGACGAGGGCGAGCGCACACAAGAAAGGCATCACGAGCGTCGATGCGATGAGCCTGGGCCAGACGAGCTTCTTGAGCGGATCGGCGCCGAGCGCTCGCACCGCGTCCACCTGCTCCGTTACGCTCATACTGCCGACCTCGGCGGCCATACCGGAGCCGATGCGCCCGCCGACGATGATGGAGGTGAGCGTGGGGGCGAGCTCGCGGGCGAAGCTGAGCGCGATCACGCGCGGCGTGTACTCCATGCCGCCGAACTTCTGCAGGCCGTAGGCGAACTGAACCGCCATCACCATGCCGATGAAGATGCTGGAAATGGCGACGATGCCGATCGAGGTGACGCCGACGGCTTCGATCTGGTCGACGATCGCCTTCCACTCGAAGGGGCGCTTGGTGGCGGCGCGCAAAGCGCCCCAGGTCATCCGGCTGATGAGCCCCATGTGACCCACGAAGCCCGTGAACTTGTCGCCGAGTCGCTCGAGGAACCCAGGCGTCTCACGGACGACCTGTCCCCCGACGACCGAGACGCGTCCCGGCGGCATGCTCGAGGGACGTGCCGGAGGTCCTGAGGTTTGCTCCCGTGCCATGACTTCTTCTCCTTAGGCTTTACAGCGTCCGAAAGCCGCGGGCCATGGCGCGAAACTCAGCGCGGGAGCGGACGAGCGCCGGGTCATCGCCGCCGCGGTCGACGTACACCTGGTCGTAAACGCAGCCGTCTTTCTTCAAGACGACGACGAGGAAATGGCGAGGGACTCCGTCGAGGCGCGCCGTAAGCTCGCTCTCGAGGGCTTCGCGTCCGTCGAGCTGGAAACGCTCCGAGCGCAGCGTCTCCCGATCCGTGAGCTGGATGAACAGGTGTTGGACGAGGGCCTCGAGGGGAATGTCGTCGCCGTCCCGGTGACAGCGGGCGGACAGAGCGATCATCGCGCCGGAGCTCCGGTTGTTCCAAGCGAGCAAGGACTCATCGGAGCTGATCGGGGAGAAGCCGGACGGCACAGGGCCGACCTGGAACGCCACATTGTCATCCCGGTAGACCTGCCCGTCGAAATGGCGCCCTGCACAGGCGCTGAGGACCCCAGCCAACACAAGAGCAGAGGCTGTGATTTGTGCACCCCGAAGCATCGCCTTCACGACCACGATAATTCAGACGTTATCGCGGCTCAGCCGGGAGGGCGAGGGGAGGGGCCCCCGAAACGAGGAAAAGGACACGCTTGAGCAGAAGGGCGGGAACGAGTCGCCCCGGGTCGTGGTTTTTGGGTATACACACGGCTGCCGGTGATCCCCCTCTACGACATCAATCCGCCGCGCTCGCGCCCCCGGGTGACGAGAGCGCTGATCATTCTGAACATCGTGGCGTTTTGCCTCGTTTGGATCCTGGAGTCGCGCGGTGTTCATTTCATCGCCCCCGGCTACGGCTTGGTCCCGACGCGGATCACACTCGATCCGAAGGGCGAGTGGTTCACCATCTTCACGAGCATGTTCCTCCACGGCGGTCTGGCCCATCTCGGCTGGAACATGCTGTTCCTCTACATCTTTGGGGATAACGTGGAGGATCGTCTCGGGCCCGAGCGGTTCACGGTGTTCTACTTCTTGAGTGGCCTCGGCGCCGCCCTGGGGCAATACCTGATGGATCCTTGGAGCTCGGTGCCGATGATCGGCGCGTCGGGCGCGATCGGCGGAGTGCTCGGCGCCTATCTCGTGCTCCATCCGCGAGCCCCGGTCGCGGTCCTGAATCCGATCCCGCTCATGTGGCTGTTCATGCCGCTCCTCTCGCTCCCCGCGTGGCTCGTGGTCGGTGAGTGGTTCATTGTGAATCTGTTCGGCGCTCTGGCAGCGAACACTTCCGAGGGAGGTGTTGCCTTCGCCGCACACCTCGGCGGGTTTGTCGTCGGTCTCGTCACCGTCCGCTCCTTCGCCCGGTCGGCGCCTCCCGGCGGTGGGTATGGCGGCGGCTTCGGCGGCGGGGGGCGTGTGGTTCGCCCGTCGGACCGCCCCGTGTTCTGGCGCCAGGAACCCGGTCGCCCCTTCTGGAAGTGACCTTCTGCCGCTCTGGCGGCGTGTCGGTCCCTCCAGGTACCCGGAGCCTCTGGCGGGTCGGGCGCAAAACCCAGCGCCAAATAAGGTAAGGGCCCCCACACCCGCTTTCTTTTACCGTTGCTCCCTTCCGGGCCTGGCGGGGTTCGAAGTGCGCTGTTGGGGGCCCACACGCGATCGTCTCGATCGGCTCCCGTTCGCTAGCAGTTGGTCCGCGCCCTAGCAAGGACGTTCCGTCCTCCCGAGGCCGGGGCAGCCCCGGGGACTCGTCCTTGGCGGCCCGCTCGGGATCGCGAGCGAGCCGCCGATCGTGTAGATTGGCCGAATGGGCGGCCCGAACGATCCCTCGAACCTCTTTACGGAAGAGGAGCTCGCGGAGTTGGACCGTCCAACTCCGACGGTCGCGATCAAGTCGCCGATTCCGGTGAGCGGCGATACGGACGACCTTGAGTTTGATCTCTTAGGCGCGACCTCGAATCGCCCCGACCTTTTCGATGAGCCGACGGTCGTGCGGAACACTGTGCCTCCGCCTGCGTCGAGGCGCCCCCCTTCAGTTCCGCCCACTCCCGTCATCGTCACTCCGCCACCCGTCGCTGAACTTCTGCCCCGCGGGCCTGCTCCGATCTCAGGATCTCCTCGCTCGGTTTCCACGCGCCCCGTCTCAGGGCAGCCGGTCTCCGCGCGACCGAGCGCCCCTCCTCCAACGTCGCGCTCTCCGAGTCCCGTCTCCGCCCCCCGCGCGCCGCTCCCTCCCGAGCTCGGCGCGGTTCCGGAGCTCGAGGTACCGGCGGCGCCAGTGATCAAGCAGCGACCAGCCTCTCAGTCGCTGCCGCCCGCGGGAGCGGACCTCGAGTCCTTTGACGACTCCCTCGACGAGGTGCTCGGGATGGGGAGCTTTTCTCTCCAGAACGTCGTGCCGGAGACGACGCTCGAGACGGACGTCCCCTGGCCCACGGGCGTCACCCCTGAGCCCGGGGGGCTCACGATTCCGCCGGCTGCCCTCGATGGACTCGCTGGTTATCCGGAGCCTCCCGGACCCGGCCCGCTCCAGATCCTCTACTACTTTGCGGTGCGCGCGGCTCACAAAGAGCTGACCGTCCGCGAGCGTACGGCGGCCGAGGAGCTCGAGCGTCTCGAGCGGCATCGAGATAGCGCCTTGGCCGCTCTGGCCGAGGCGCTCAAACCGAGTCTGGCCTCAAACCCGCGCTTTGAAGTCCTCTATCGAGACGCGGGTAGCTTCGAGCGCTCCGCCGAATCCCAGAGGGGGCGCCTCGACGCTCGGGATCACGATCTCGCCGAGCGCCTCAAGGGGGCCGAGGCGAAGATCGCGAACGCTCGGGCGCATGTCCTGGCCCAAACCGAAGAGTGCCAGGCTCTCGAGCGGAGCCTCGAAGAGGTCGAGCGAACCCAGAAACGCGCCCTAGCTTTGGCCTCTCGGGCTCAGATCGAGATGCGGAACCTGGTCTCCGTGGCGCGCCAGAGGGCGCCCGACGCGACCCACTTGCCCCCCGATCTGAGCGAAAAATATCGGGACGCCGAGGCGCGACAGCAGAGCCAACAGGCCCTCGCTCAGGCCCAGGAGCCGCTCCTCAAAGAGCGGCGTGCGGCTCTCGAGGCCGGCCTCGAAAAGCGCCGCCGACTCGAGGCCGATCTCGGGCGGTTGCTGGCGGAGCGTGAGGCGCTCGTGATGACCTACGAGGGGGACATGCGCGCGCTCTTGTCCGAGCTCGACCAGAGCGAGAAGGCGAAACAAGCGCGCCTCGCCGACGCCGGGCGCGCTCTGCTCCGGCTGCGCGGCGAGGTGCCCGTGGATGAAGCGACCAGGCGCATCCTGCTCGGTCACGACGAGGCTGTCCGCGTCGCGGCGAGGAAGCTCGAGGCCGTAAAGCGCGCAGTTCGTTCCTACGACCCGCCGACCTTCGAATCGGGCAAGAAGTGGCTCATCGGAAGCTCGAGCGCGCTTGCCCTGCTTCTGATTTGGCTCATACTGCGCTAACGTAGGCGAGCGAGCGCGTCGCAGTCGGCCCGAGTGGGCGAGAGAAGAAGTGTGCGATCGGACTCGAGAGGATAAGGGTACATGACCGCGCGGCTGGCCTCCTCATCACACTCCGGGAACTTGCAAGAATGCTTGAGCCCGAAGACGTGCCCGAGCTCGTGCACGAGGATAGCGAGGAGCTTCTCGCGGCCGAGCTCTTTCCAGCGGAAGTCGGCGCCGTTCAGCTCGATGTCGAACTCCGGGAACCGGGAGACGTAGTCTGCTCGGGTTCCGTCGAGCGGCGGATAGCTGTGTGTGATGGCCGCGCGGCGCGCCTCGTAACAATCGCTGGTGTCGCGCGCCCCGTCCGGACAAAAGCGTCCGGTGACAGCGCGAATGACGTTCCGGCCATCGCGGATGACCGGTTCTGCGAGGTTGCTCGGCCGAAAGCGAAGGGTCGGAAGCGGGTACTCGGAGCAGCCACGCCGCCAGGCCCGATCGGCCTCCTCGAGAGCGAGCACGAGCTCCGCTTGGGAGAAACCAAACCCAGGCTTCGGCTCTGCAACGAAGAAGATCACCTCCTTCGGCGCATCCCGGTCTCGGGTGCATCCGAACAGCGAGACCGCCAAGAGGGCCATTGTTCCGAGAGGCCGCTTCACGCCGAGCCGTCCATCGCGCACGTCTTGCCTTCGAAGCACCTTGGACACAACTCGGGCGTCCCTTGCGGTTCGACTGTCTCCGGAGCGCTTCCGGTATTCACAAACAGACCCTCACTTCGCTTGGGCAATTCTTTGACCCGTCGTCCGAACTGCTGCTCTCGCTTCATCATTCGCGCCAGCCCGTCTCCGGCCCGCCGTCCGAATTCGTCTTCCTGCTGATTCGGGCACCATCCAACCTCGACGTCGTCCGGAATCACCCGACACTCACCTATCGCGAATCATCGGGCCCGTCGTCCGAACTGTCCGTCCGGCTCAATAGCGCTCTTCCGAGTCTGGGCCTTTCCGGGAAGAACCCGGTCAGTTTCTCTTTTCGATGCAGGCCCTACATCAAGGCGTCATCGAAAGTGATCAGAACTTTGTGAAGATTCGGTCTTGCGCTGGGGGGGGGGGCGATGTGTTAGGGCCCCATCCATCATGGGAATCGGGAGCTTCTTCGCGCGTCGGGGTGGAGTGGGTAGGACCAAGGACGAGAGACGGCGGGGTCGGCGATTCCTCGATCTTTTCGTCTTGAGCGCTTGTGGCGCTGCGCTCTTCGCTGCTTCGTGCGGCCCGAACGAAGGCGTAGCCTTTGATGAAGACGCGCCCATGGACGAGGTCGGAGAGATTCGCTCCTCCGAATCAGCCTCGACGGTGGCCGAGCAGACCCTGAGTCTCGGCGTCGAGTTTCCGACCGATGTTGTCCTCAGAGAGGCTTCGGTGATCGCGAAACAGGCGCTCACGATGAACGATCGAGTTCAGGTCGCGGCCGTCTCGGCGACGAATCGCCTCGCGCTGACCGTGGGCCATGACGCTCAAGTCGGCCATCTCCGGGGCGCGCGAGCGATCACGCTCAAGGACCGAGCGAAGGTCGCCGGCGACGTCACCGCAGGGACTGTCGTGACGAAGGGTAATAGTGTTGCGATCACTGGCACGACGACTCAGAACGCCGCGGTCACACTGACCAACTTGAGCTGGACCGCGAAATCCCCCGAGGCGAGCCAGGGTCCCGTCCTCGTCCAAAACGACGCTCGCGTTTCCCTTCCGCCCAACACGTATGGAAATCTGACGATTCGTTCCCGTGGCAAGCTCACGCTCGAGACGGGCGTCTACGTGTTCCAGAACGTGCTCATCGAGCCACAGGCGGAGCTCCGAATTCACGCGCCTTACGGACCGGTGCAGCTCTTCGCGAAGGGCACGTTCAATCACCGCGGCGCGATTGTTTCGACCGAGCTCGGAACTCCACAAATCATCATCGGCTATCTCGGCACGACAGAGGCGCTCATCGAAGCTCCGTTCGTCGGCGCGCTGATCGCCCCGAGCGCGGACGTGCGTTTCCAGGCCGCGCAGCCGACTGGGCATCAAGCCTTCATTCACGCTCGCAACATCACCCTCGACGCGGACACGAAGATCGGCCCCTACCTCGTCGATTGGGTGCGGATTGGCGGCCCGACCGAGTACTCGCCGCCTCCTGAAGGTACGCCGGTCGTGGCTTTCCCGGCGAACCCTGTGGATATCCGAGTCGACATCTTCTCCCAGCCTGGCGATGAGGGTGGCGTGGGCGGGGTTGGGAATACCGGCGGAGACACGGGCTCGTCGGGCGGTGCAGGCGCAAGCGGAGGGGACACAGGAGGATTTGGCGGAGGCGGTGGAAGCGCGAGCCTGCCTCCGGCCGAACCAGTGACCGTCACGAAAACCGTCTCGCCGGCCGTGAGCTTCGATTTTCCTCCGACCTATCCGGTCGCGGGCGGTGTTTTGGCGAACGGGACCGTGGAGCTCACGTTCCAGAATGGCAGCGGTAGTCCCGTAACCTGTACCTACCGTGGGGGATCCACATCGGCCCTTCCTGTAACTCAGCTCGAGGCGAATCGCGGTCGCACCATGGAGTTCGTAAGCTGCTCCGACGGGCTCGGCGTAGAGACGCGCCGCACGGCGACGAATTTCTCGCTGACTGTGAATCCTGTCCCTGGTTTTCCTGTGAGCATCGAACCGCCCATCATTCGTCATGGCGGCTGCGGGGAGATTTGGGAGGAGATGACTCCCGCCCAAACCTATGAGAGAGCTACAGGCTTTGACTGGGCAAATGCAGTAAAGGTCGCGGAGCGCGACAATGAAAACCATCCCACGCTCTACCCAGCCTGGATCTACATCCGCGATGACAAGGACCTCTTCGCCCTCCGCAAGCTCCGCATCCACCGCTTAAAAAGACCGCTATTCCCTGCGGAGTTCACGAAGTACGACGACCGCTGCGGGACGTTTCGAGAAACGGGTGATGGAACTGGCGTTTTCGTGAACACGCTCATTCCCGGAGCCGTCTATAACAAGCTCATCGACGCCTTCACCTCGACGCAGATCGAAGGCGAGCGTGAAGTCTTTCGCGCGGTGATCCTGAAGGACGTTCCCGTCGATCTTCGCACGCCGCAGGGCTCGCTCAAGCTGAAGGCTCTAGCAGATGCTGGTTTTCGCTACTTGAGCTATGAGACGGATCCATTTGGCCCCGTCGTCGAAGAGGACGCGGCTGTCGTCGAATTCCTTGCGGACGTCGTGACCTGGGTCGCTGAAGCGACTCAGGACTTTGCTTCGGCGATCGGTCAGGCCATCGCCGAGCTCGACAAGGTGATCCGCGGAAAGTACCCGGTGACGTTTCATATGCGTTCGCCGAACCCCGAACCTGATTTTCATGTGGAACTGAGAATCGACCCCGTGACCGGTGAGGAGACCTTCTCACCCATCAATGATATCGTGCCAACGATCCGGGGCTGGGGGCCCTTCGCTGGCTATCCGCTCGGCGCGAACGGCATGCAGGTGACGGTGCTGCAGTGGACGGCGATGCTCCCGAACGAGACGGTGGCTCGGACGGACATGACGGGAGTCGCGCGCATGGACATCATTCGTGGCGGCGACCTTCGACCCATCTCGCTGCCTCTCCCCACGGGCTTCGGGAACGGAGTCTGTATCGAGTTTACGAGCGAAGGCGCGAAGATCGTCGACTTCATCGGTGATAGTTCGACCTGCGACTTCAGAGCCCTCCGCCCTGACTCTGGAGTCTCAGTCTCCGGACACTGGCTGATCGAGGAGCAACTCAGCTTCAACAAGCCC
>Ga0182792_1001295_pt1 | contig 20729 bp, 21 predicted proteins | sample Passage237B_FD_130497 | JGI IMG/M metagenome (GOLD analysis project Ga0182792, IMG submission 130497) | Cellulose adapted compost microbial communities from Newby Island Compost Facility, Milpitas, CA, USA - Passage2 37B (version 2) (version 2) ...
CAGCATCTGGAAGGCACCGGCCATCTGCTTGGCGTCCAGGAAACCCTGCTCCCACATCATGTCCTCGAGGAAGGCGATCTGGCTTTCGTCGATGAACAGCATCAGCTCGCCCGCCTCCGTGAAATCGGTCTGAGCGGCAAGCAGCGTCATCGTCTTGAGTCGCGCGTCGCCATCGCGCGCCATGGCTGCGGCGGCGATGGACAGCAGCGTCCCTCCCAGGCAGTAGCCGAGGGCATGGACCTGACGATCCGGCAGGATGGCGGCAACGGCATCGAGCGCGGCCATCGGACCCATCACACGGTAGTCCTCCATGCCGAGGTCCCGGTCGTTGGCATCGGGATTCTTCCAGGAAATCATGAAGACGGTGAAGCCCTGGCCGGTGAGGTACTTCACCAGCGAATTCTGCGCCGACAGGTCGAGGATGTAGTACTTCATGATCCAGGCCGGTACGATCAGCACCGGCTCCGGCCTGACCTGCGTCGTCGACGGCTCATACTGGATGAGCTCGATCAGCCGGTTGCGATACACGACCTTCCCCGGGGTCGCGGCCACGTTGCGGCCAACCTCGTAGGCCTCGCTGCCGACGGGCCTGCGGCCGCTGATATTGCGCTCCCAATCCTCGGCCACGTGCTGCAGGCCGAGCAGGAAATTGCGGCCGCCGGTCTCCACCGTGCGGCGCAGGAGATCGGGATTGGTGAAGAGAAAATTGGACGGCGACAGCATGTCGAGAAACTGCCGGGCACCGAACTGGACCATGGCCTGATGATGGTCGGTGACGCCCCGGACGTCGGACGTCGCATTGTACCACCACTGCTGCTGCAGCAGGAAACCCTGGTAGAGCAGGTTGAACGGCGGCTGCTGCCAGGCCTCGCCCTTGAAGCGCCGATCCTGAGGCAGAGGCTTGATGACCGGCGGCACCTTGCCCGGATCGATGGCCTGCCGCCACGTCCAGTTCGCGAAACGCAACGTCTTGCGCGCCATCTTGTCGACGAGCTGCAGCCTCTTGCCTGGCGCAGCGACGAGATGCGCCAGCCAGTCCAGGTAGGCGGCGGTGATGGCCGCCGGCGACAGGCCCAGGGTGAAGCGCGCAAGAGCGGCGTGCAGAGCACGGTCGGCCACGTCGGACAGTGCGGTGACGACATAGGAATCATGGCCATGCGATCCCGCCGCGGGAGGCGGGTCGCAGGGGAAGCCGTGGTCGGTCATGTCTGCCTCATTCATGCGATGCAGTCTCGAATCTTCCGGGGGACGGCGACTTGATCTGCCGCAAGCACGGCAGATCAAGCTTCTTCCCTACACCATCATTCTGTCTGCTCGACGTCGGCATGACCGGGACCGATTGCCCAGGTTTGAGCAGGATCGAGGGCCGGCAGGTCCTTGGCGATAACTTTGCCGGCAAGCACGGAGGAGCGGCATGCAATGCGTTGCATTGGTGACGGGCGGAACGCGCGGAATCGGGCATGCCATCGCCATGGCGCTGAGGGATGCCGGCCACAAGGTTGCTGCCGACTACGTCGGCAATGATGCCGCGGCGCAGAAATTCAACCAGGAAACGGGCATTGGCATCCACAAGTTCGACGTCTTGGACTTCGGTTCTTGCGCCGCCGGCATCAGGCGCATCGAGCAGGATCTCGGCCCCATCGACATCCTCGCCAACAATGCCGGCGTGACACGCGACGCCATGCTGCACAAGATGACGCCACAGCAATGGCACGAGGTCATTTCAATCGACCTCAACTCCTGCTTCAACACCTGTCGCCTGGTGATCGAGGGATGCGCGAGCGGGGGTTCGGCCGCATCTACGCGGCGGCCAAGGCCGGCATCCTGGGATTCACCAAGGCACTTGCGCTCGAGTCAGCGGCAAAGGGCATCACGGCCAACGCGGTAGCGCCGGGCTACGTGGCGAGGGACATGGTCGTCGCGGTCTCGCCCAAGGTGCTGCAGTCGATCGTGGGGCAGATCCCGGTGGGACGCCTCGGCCACGACATGGAAATCGCTCATGTCGTGCGATTCCTCGTCGACGACGACACCGCCTTCATCACCGGCGCCACCATCACGGCCGATGGCGGACGATACATGAGGTGAGGCCGGCAGACGTCACCGGAAGTGCCAGCGCTGGCCCTGCTCCGGGATCACGAAGCGCACGCCGAGGTCATTGCCGGCTTCCAGCTCCTGCAGCACCTGCTGCTGCGGCTGCTCGGTCGTCAGCGAGTACTTTATGTGGCTGATCACCACCGGAAGGCCGCGCAGAGCGTTGCCGCCGGCGAGATGGTCCAGGACACGCAGTTCCTGCATCAGCCACCGCGGGGTGAGGTGGCCGAACAGCAGATTGTCGGGGCGGTCGCTGGTGTAGGATGTCTCGATCACGATCGCCTTGAGCCGCTTCTGCTTCACCCGCTCCGCCAGGACGGTCCACACCTCGCGCAGCCGCATGCTCTTCTCGACGGTGTCGGGACCGGTATCACCGAAGCACGCGAGGGAATCCCCGCCGCTCTCGAGCAGGAAGGCCGTCGATTCGGCGCCGCCGTGGGAGAGCGGGAACGGCGTGACGGCCATGGCCGTCCCGGCCAGCGGCGTCTCCACCCCGGGTGCAAGGTCGACCAGGGAGAACTTGCCGAGCTGGGGCGCCTTTCCGCGGCCGGTGAAGTTGGGCCAGGCGCGCCAGTTGAAATAAGTCTCCACGAGGTCGGCCGTCACCGACGGCAGCCCGTAGACAGGCTTGCGACTGTCGTCGGGCGAGGCGATGACCAGCCCCGCGACATGATCGAGATGGGCATGGCTGATCAGATAACCCTTGATGCGATCGGTCAGCACGTAGCCGACACGATTGAGCTTCGAGCCGGCGGGGACCGCCACCTTGGCGAAGGCCCCCTTGCCATCGGCCACGCGCAGCCCGTTGACCAGCGTGCCCGCATCGCAGGTCACGGCGCGGTCGTCGTCGTGCGGATGGATCATCATGGCGCTGAGATTGCCGTCCTGGATGCCGCCGAGGGCGCCCAGCGCCACCACGTCGAAACCATCCGCGGCGAAGGCGCGTGTCCCTGCGGGAAGCACGGCAGCCACGACAAGGGCGGCCGCGGTCAGTCTGACGGAATGCATGATTGTCCCCGTTTCGGCTTTGAAGCGTCCGCCACCTACATGGCAACAAGCAACAAATCCATGACAGGTCGAGGCGCCTCGGCGGAATCCGGTCCCGGAGCCGCCCTGAGGACCGCGCCCCATGCGACGCGCAGAAAGGCGGTCATCGAAAGATCACCAGCACGCGGACCATGAAATTCTCCAGACAATCTTGCGCTCTCAAGGCAATAAGGCTGCTCCGCAATGCAAGAACCCACGTTTTTCGGCTACGGACCGAGGATTCGCCGCACCCGCCCTCGTTCCCGAAATCCCCTCGATCTCGCGCGACTTATTGGAATCCCCCTCTAACCCGACATGAAGTATCTTAGCGCCCCTTCGTTTCCATGGATCAAAGGAACCGCATCTTGGCCAAGTCACATCCCGTAGACATCCATGTCGGCGCTCGCATGCGTCAGCGTCGCATCGCGCTCGGCATGAGCCAGACCAAGCTTGGCCAAGCCGTAGGCCTCACGTTCCAGCAGATCCAGAAATACGAGCGTGGCTCCAACCGCATGGGCTCCAGCCGCCTGTACGAGTTCGCCAAGGTGCTCGGTGTGCCGGTTACCTTCTTCTTCGAAGAGATGCCGCAGAATGCGCTGGCGGGGCGTGTCGCCGCCCGAAACAACCGCAAGGGCCTCGCGGAAGCCGGCACGCCCTTCGAACAGGAAAAGGACCCGCTGATCAAGCGCGAGACGCTCGAGCTGGTGCGCGCCTACTACAACATCCGGCAGGACCGGGTGCGGAAGGGCATCTTCGAGATGATCAAGAAGGTCGGGGCGGCGAGCCACGCCGAGGCGACGGGCAAGCGCCGGGGCCGCGGCAGAGCGGGTGCTGCCGCAGCCTGACGTCGGAGTCGGACAGGCGGAACCGTCTGGTCGCCGCCTGCACCGCCTACTGCTTCTTGGTGAGCGGCCCCTCGAAGCGGCAGTAGCCCAACAGAAGTATCTTGGAATCGCCTTCCTTGATCTGGCCGACCACGTCCATCATGTTGCCGCCGCCGACGATTGCGGCGGTCTTGATGGCGCCGTTCTTGCCGAGCGTCGTCTCGAAGCCGCGTTCCGGCCGGTTTTCCTGCTGGAAGCGTCCCTTGACCGCATCACCCGTGACCGTGACGTCGATCGTCATCTTGTAGGTCGGGCACTTGGAACTGCCGACGACGTTCACGCCGTAACCGGTCCAGGTATAAACGACCGGCTGCGCCTGCGCGTAGGCAGTGCCTCCCAGCAGAAGGCTTGCAACCGCTCCGACCATGGCACCCTTCAGCATCTGTCTCGTCTCCCTCGCAAAAACCGATCGCACATTCGCCTCCGATGCTAGCATTCATCGGCGAACGCCGTTGCCATCCTATCGAAGTTCGAGCGGGAAATCGCCTTTTTGAAGGCATGCCCGCAGGCGGTCAGCGTCCTTCGAACCGCGGCTCGCGCTTTTCCAGAAAGGCCCTGATGCCTTCCTTCATGTCCTGCGTCTGCATCAGCGGCAGGAGCTGCAGGAAGACGTGGTGGACGTGCTCGTTGAAGGGTTCGTTCCAGGCCATGCGCATCATGCGTTTGGCGGCCTGGATGGCCAGGGGCGCGTTGGCGGCGATCTCCAGTGCCAGCGCGCGGGCAGCCCCCATCACCTCGGCGTCGGGGACCACCTGGTTGACGAGCCCAATCTCCAGCGACTGCGGCGCGTCCAGCGTGCGGCCGGTGAAGATGATCTCGGCCGCCTTGGCCCAGCCCAGCATGCGCGGCAGGTACCAGGTGCCGCCCGACTCCGGCAACACGCCACGTTTGGCATAGGAGGCCGCGAGCTTGGCGGACTGGCCCATGATGCGGATGTCGGCGCCCAGCGCGAGGTCCAGACCGTAGCCGGCCGCCGAGCCATTCAGGGCCGCGATCACCGGCTTGTCGAGCGCATGCAGCACCGGTGGCGGCGTGTTGCGCAGGTCGATGTTGGTCGGCGTGGCGCCGGAGCCGACGCTGAGATTGTCGATGCCCTTGCTCTGCGCCTCCAGGTTCAGCCCGGCGCAGAAGGCACGGCCGGTGCCGGTCAGGACGATCACGCGCACGGCCTTGTCTTCGCTGGCGCGGACCAGCGCGTCAGTGAGTTGCCGGAGCATGGGTCCGGAGATCGTGTTCATGCGCTGCGGTGCGTTCAGCGTGATGGTCGCGATCGCCCCGTCGACACCGTAGAGCAGCTCCTCCGGCATTACCGAGGCTGTGGGCTGGGCCGCAAACTGGCTCATGTTTCCTCCCTCAATCGATTGCCGGTATGGTGGCGCAGGAGATCACACCACGCCATGCAAAACCGTTTCATCGACCTCTACAGCGACACCAAGACCAAGCCGTCCCCCGGCATGCGGAAAGCCATGGCCGACGCCGAGGTCGGCGACGAGCAGAAGATGGAGGATCCGACCGTCAACCGCCTGCACGAGCGGGTCTGCGAGCTGCTCGGCAAGGAGGACGCGGTATTCCTGCCGAGTGGCACGATGGCCAACCAGATCGCGATCCGCGTCCACTGCCGCCCTGGCGACGAGGTGATCGCCGACAGGACGGCGCACATCATCAACTCCGAGGGCGGCGGCCCCGCGGCCAACGCCAGCGTCATGATCCGCGCCGTCGACGGCCCGGCCGGCGTCTTCACCGGCGAGCAGGTGAAAGCCGCCCTACGCGATCCCGAGAGCCGCTACAATCCGCGCTCGCGGCTGGTCTCCATCGAGAACACCTCGAACGGAGGCTTCGGCACGGTATGGCCGCTGGCCACCATGCAGGGCGTGGCCGCAGCGGCACGTGGCGCCGGCCTCGCGCTGCATATGGACGGGGCGCGGCTCGCCAACGCCTCCGTGAAGTCGGGGACGTCGGCCAGCGACTACGCGGCGTGCGTCGATTCCCTCTGGCTCGACTATACGAAAGGGCTGGGTGCGCCGGTGGGGGCGAGCCTGGCGGGCTCGAGGGCGTTCATCAAGGAAGCCTGGCGGCACAAGCAGATGATGGGCGGCTCGATGCGCCAGTCGGGCGTCATTGCCGCGGCGGCGCTCTACGCCCTCGACAACAATTGGGACCGCCTGGCCGAAGACCATGACAATGCGCGCCATCTCGCCGAGGGCGTCGCTAACATCAAGGGCCTCGAGATCGACGTGCCGCGCATGCAGACCAACCTGGTGTTCTTCGAGGTCACCAAGCCCGGCTGGACCGCCGCCCGCCTGGTCGAAGCCTGCCGGGAACGCGGCGTCGGGCTGGGTGCCAACACGGGCACGCGCATCCGTGCGGTGACGCATCTCGACGTCAACCGCACGGACATCGACACCGCACTCAAGGCGATCGGCGACGCGCTTGCAGCCTAGCGGCGTGGTTCAGCGAGCCTTCTTCCGTGATGCCGGCTTGGCGCGGCTCTTGCCGACCGCCTTGCGCTGGCTTGGCCCCGAGCGGCTGGGCGCCGAGCGACTGGCCGATGGGCGGCTGGCCGATGGGCGGTTCGCCAGCAGGCGCCTGACCACCGCCTGATAGGCCGGATTGCGATTCGGAGGAGACTCAGACATGTCGGTTCATCCCTGCCTTGTTGAAAGTCCTGTCCATCGCGGCGGCATCCTACAGCAAGTTACGAAGACATGAACGCCCCTCTTTCTCTCGGCCGCTCCATCGTCCGTCGCGAGGATGGCCGCCTGCTGACCGGCCGCGGCCGCTACGCCGCCAACACTGCGCCGGTCGAGGCCCTCGCCGTCCTGTTCGTCCGCTCGCCGCATGCCCATGCCCGCCTGAACGGCATCGACAAGGTGGCGGCGCTCGCCTCGCCAGGAGTCGTTGCCGTCTACACGGCCGGCGATCTCCTCGCCGACGGCGTCGGCCACATGCCGGCGATCAGCGAGATCAAGGACGAGGCCGGCAACCGACATCGCGAGCCGATGCACCTGCCGATGCCGCCGGACAAGGCGCGGCATGTCGGCGACATCGTCGCCATGATCGTCGCCGATACGTTGGACCGTGCGCGGGACGCCGCCGACCTGCTCGACGTCGATTACGGTCCGCTGCCGGCCGTGGTGACAGCAGCGCAGGCGCTGGCGCCTGGCGCGCCGCTGGTGCACGACGACGTCCCGGCAAACCTGATGTGCCACTGGGGCAAGGGCGACGCCGCAGCGGCCGATGCCGCCTTCGCCCGCGCCCCCCACGTCTCGACGCTCTGCATCCGCTCGCCACGGCAGATCGTCCACTACATGGAGACACGGGCCGCCTGGTCGGCCTGGGACGCGGAACAGGATCTCGTCACCGTGACGTTTTCCTCACAAGGCGTACAGATCCCGCATCGGCTGATGTGCGGACGGGTCCTCGGCATAGAGAAAAGCAAGTTGCGGCTGATCACCGAGGATGTCGGCGGAGGCTTCGGACCGAAGTACCCCCTCTCCGCCGAGTCGGTCCTGATCGCCTGGGCAACCCGCAAGCTCGAGCGCGGCCTGCGCTGGACCTGCGAGCGGGCGGAGCTGGCGCAGAGCGACAGCCATGCGCGCGACCTGGTGGCGACGGCCGAGCTCGCCCTGGACACCGACGGCAGGTTCCTGGCGCTGCGTGTCAGAGCCGAGGCCAACTATGGCGCCTATGTATCGATGTTCGCGCCGACCATTCCGACCACCGGCCTGGCCAAGGTGATCTCCGGCCTCTACCGCATCCCGGCGATCCGGATCGACTTCGACTGCGCCTTCACCAACACCGTGCCGGTCGACGCGATCCGCGGCGCCGGCAAGCCAGAGGCCCTGTTCCTGCTCGAAAGGCTGATCGACATCGCCGCTCACGAGACCGGCCGAACCCCGATCGAGCTGCGCCGGCTGAACCTCCTGCCGGCCGACGCCATGCCCTACGCGGCAGCCAGTGGCTACACCTACGACGCCGCGGATTGCGTGCGCCTGTTCGAGACGGCGCTGCAGGCGGCCGACGAGCCGGGCTTCGCGGCGCGCCGAGCCGCTAGCGAGACCGCCGGCAAGCGGCGTGGCCTCGGCATTGCCTGCCATCTGCACGGCACCGGCGGCATCGCCGACGAGCATGCGGTGGTGCAGGTCGAGCCCGACCGGCTGGTGGCGCGCGTCGGTACCCAGAGCCAGGGCCAGGGCCATGAGACGGCGTTTGCGCAGATCCTCGCAGCGGCGCTCGGCGTACCGGTCGAGCGCATCGAGATCCGGCAGGGTGACACGCGCACCATCCCGCATGGCGGCGGCACAGGCGGCTCGTCGTCGACCATCATCAGCGGTACGACGCTGAAGCGCGCCGCCGACGTCGTCATCGAGCGTGGCCGCGATCTCGCCGCCGAGCGGCTGGAGACGTCGCCGGCCGACATCACCTACCGCGACGGCGCGTTCGAGATCGTGGGCACCGACCGGCGCATCGGCCTGTTCGAACTCGCCACCTGGAAGCCCTTCACGGGCGATGCGCAGTTCAGCGACAAGATCGAATCCTTCCCGACGGGTGTCATGGTCTGCGAGGTGGAGGTGGACACCGATACCGGCGCCGTACACGTCGACCGCCTGACCGAGGTTGCCGACTGCGGCGTCGTCGTCAATCCGCGGCTGCTGGCCGGCCAGATCCATGGCGGCATCATGCACGGCCTCGGCAATGCGCTGATGGAAGAAGCGATCTACGATGAAGAAAGCGGCCAGCTTCTCGCGGGGACGCTGATGGACTATGCCCTGCCGCGCGCCGAGGATGCACCGTTCTTCGGCGTCGAGACCATCGTCACACCTTCGCCCAACAACTTCCTGGGATTAAAGGGCGTGGGCGAGTTGCCGACCAACGGGGCGCCGGCTGCGATCGGCAACGCGGTGATCGACGCGCTGCGGCCGCTCGGCGTGCGCCATATCGACATGCCGATCACCGCCTACAAGATCTGGCGGGCAATTCAGGCTGTCATCAAGGACAGCGCGCCACGGACGCTGACATAGAGTCCGGCGGCGATGACGAACCAGGCGAACAGCCGCGACAGACGGTTCTTGTTCTGGCCGAGCACCGCATTGGCGCGGGTGCCTGCCACGGCGCCCAGAAGGCCGCCCGCCACCAGCAGCCCCGCAACCTGCCAGTCGATCAGACCCGACCAGGCGTAGCTCGAGGCCGACGACGTCCCGAAGGCCGCCACGCCGACCAGCGAGGCGCTGGCGGCGTCCCGGACATCCATGTTCGCGGCGAGCATGAGGCCCGGCACGATCAGGAAGCCGCCCCCGATGCCGAAGAAGCCCGACAGCATGCCGACCGCGAATCCGGCGCCCAGCAGACCCGGCAGCAGATGCCGCGCATTTGAACGGCTGAGGCGCTGCGATGGAGTCGCAGCGGCGGGCTTGGGCCTCATCATCAATATGCCGACGATCATCATCAGGACGCCGAACAAGGCGAGCAGCTGGCTGCCATCCACGGCCTTGCCGAGAGTCGCCCCACCCAATGCGCCGACGACGCCAGCAAGACTGAAGGCGATGGCGCAGGGCCACCGGATGGACGTACGGCGCGCATGCAGGGCAAGGCTCGCCAGCGCGTTCAGCGCCACCGCGAACGCCGCCGTGCCGATGGCGACGTGCGGCGACACGCCGACGGCATAGACCAGCAACGGCACGGCCAGGATCGAGCCGCCACCACCGATCAGACCGAGCACCAGCCCGATCAGGCTACCGGAGCCGAGCGCGATGAGCGCGCCTGCCATCACGCGGCGACCGCTCCGGAGGAGCGGCCCACGGGGCGGTTCCAGGGCATCACGGCCAGCAGCTTGGCCATGCCGCACCAGCCGGTGACGCCCGCGAAGGCAAGCCCCGCGCCCACGAAGGCCGAGAGCGCGAAGAAGGCGGGCGCCACCCAGATGCCGAGCACGACACCCAGCAGGACCAGGCTGCCGGCGACGATCTGGACCTGGCGCATGATCTCGAGGGGCTGCCGCCGGTCGATCGCGGTCGGCAGGCCCGCCTTCTTCCAGGCTTCCAGTCCCCCTTCGAGGATGTAGGCCTCGCACGGCGCAACGCTCGCGAGTTTCGTGGCGTTTGCCGACGTACGCGCACCGGACCGGCAATGGAAGATCACCACCTGGTCGGGTTGCGCCTCGACGGATGCGAGGCGCGATAGCGGATTGCTGTGGGCACCGGGCATCCGCTCGCGCGCATGCTCGTCGGCCTCGCGGACGTCGATCATTACTGCCCCCTGATCCAGCAGGGCGCGAGCGCGGGCAACGTCGATGGTCGGCAGGGACATGATGCTTCCTTTCCGCCAGGTCAGTCCTGGCAATAGAGACGATGCAGGGTCGCAAGCAGGCTCTCGATCCGTTGATCGGCGATCCGGTACCAGAGTGTCTGACGGTCGCGACGGAAGGCGACGATGCCCTCCTCGCGCATGCGCGCGAGGTGCTGCGACAGTGCCGATTGCGACAGGCCGATCCCCTCGGCCAGCGCACCGACCGTCACCTCCCCCTCCTCCACGAGCTTGCAGAGGATGAGCAGCCGTCGGTCGTTGGCCAGTGCCGCGAGGACATCGGCGACCTCGCTGGCCCTGGCTTCCAGAGCGCGCGGATCGATGCGGGTGGATGTGCTTTTCATATTAGATATTGCTGAATTAGATATTGCTAATATATCTGTCAAGGCATCCCATGGAGAAACCGATGACTGCCAGACCTGCCATAGAGGCCTTCTTCGACGAGGCCACCTTCACGGTCACATACCTGGTGAGCGATCCGGCGACCGGCCGCGCGGCGATCGTCGATCCCGTCCACGACTACGATCCCAAGTCCGGCAAGCTGTCGGCGGCTTCGGCCGATCGCGTGCTCGCGCGCATCGCCGAACGCGGGCTGACCGTCGACTGGATCCTCGAGACGCACGCCCATGCCGACCATCTGACGGCGGCGCCCTACCTCAAGAGCCGGACCGAGGCGAAGGTCGTGATCGGCGAACACATCCGGGATGTGCAGAAGATATTCCGGAAGGTCTTCAACGCCGCGGACGTCAGTGAGCAAGGCCTGGAATTCGACCATCTGGTGAAGGATGGCGAGCGGCTGGCGCTGGGCGAGCTGGAAATCGAGGTCATGCACCTGCCTGGCCATACGCCGGCCGATGTCGCGTATCGCGTCGGCGATGCCGTCTTCGTCGGAGACACGATCTTCATGCCGGACTACGGCACGGCGCGGACCGACTTTCCGGGCGGTGACGCCACGACGCTCTACCGGTCGATCCGGCGCCTCCTGTCACTGCCGGGCGAAACCCGCCTGTTCATGTGCCACGACTACAAGGCCCCGGGCCGCGACGCCTATGCCTGGGAGACCACCGTCGAGGACGAGCGCAAGCGCAACATCCACGTTCATGACGGGGTCGACGAATCGTCGTTCGTTGCCATGCGCACCAGGCGCGACGCCACGCTGGCCGCACCCGTTCTTCTGTTGCCCTCGGTTCAGGTGAACATCCGCGCCGGCCATCTTCCCCCTGCGGAGGACAATGGGGTCCGCTACCTGAAGATCCCGGTGCGGGATGCCGCCTAGGATGGCCACGATCCGGACGTGATCTGGATCAAGGACCGGTCCGGGGCATCGGGTGCAATATGTGGATATGCCCCGCAAGATCCTGCTCCTCAACGGCCATCCGGACCCGGCGAGCAAGGGTCTCTGCCATGCCTTGGCGGAGGCGTATGCCGAGGGTGCGCAGGCGGCCGGCCACACCGTGCGCACGCTCGACGTCGCGACCCTCGCTTTCGGTTTCCTGCGCTCCCAGTCGGCATTCGAGAACGAGCCGGCGCTGCCCGCCATCGCTGCCGCCCAGGATTCCCTTCGCTGGGCCGACCATCTGGTCGTGATCTTCCCCCTCTGGCTGGGTGACATGCCCGCCCTGCTGAAGGCCTTCTTCGAGCAGGCGCTACGACCGGGCTTTGCCTTCAGCTACCGCAAGAGCGGATTTCCGGAGATGCATCTGAAGGGACGCTCGGCGCGCGTGATCGTGACGATGGGCATGCCGGCCCTCGTCTATCGCTGGTACTTCCGCGCCCACGGCCTGAAGAATCTCGAGCGCAACGTGCTGGGCTTCGTCGGCTTCTCCCCGGTACGCGACACGATCGTGGGCGGCGTCGGCACGCGCAGCCGCGATTCCATTGCGCGCACGCTCGAAGCAGTGAAAGCGCTGGGGCGGCGCGCAGCCTGAGCGCCACCCCGCGTCAGACGTCTCGGAGATCCCCGAGCGCCGACGCGATGGCATCGCGGACATCCGCCGGCTGGCGCCCGATCGCCACCCCCAGCCGATGAAGCTGGTGCCGCAGCGTATGCACCTGGTCGAGCAGGCCGACCACGGTTTCCATCGCCTCCTCGTCGAATCCGAGGTCCTCGGAAAGATCGGCCAGGAGGCGCACACGCGCGACGTCGACCGGCTCGAAGCTCCAGGTCTCCCCCTGTTCGGCGGGACGCAGCAGGCCGCGCGCCACCCAGCGCTCGATGTGCATGGTCGTCAGACGGGTGTGCACATGCAGCAGGTCGTCGAGCGTGGTCATGTGAACTGCTCCATCCCCTTGCGCGGGTCATAGCCGCGGCCCGCCTCCCACTTCTCCAGGAACTCCTTCAGCGCCGCGTCCGGCTGCTCGGGCATGACGACCTTGAGCTTGACGTATTGATCGCCGCGCTGGCCCGACTTGCGGTCGAGAAGGCCACGCCCCTTCAGCCGCAGCGAGGTGCCGGTGTTCGACCCGGCCGGCACGTTCAGCATGACCGGGCCGCCGATCGTCGGCACGCGGATGCGGCCGCCCAGCACTGCCTCCGTGGGCGTCACCGGAAGCTCGACATGGATGTCGCTGTCGCGCGGTTCGAAGAAGGCGTGCGGCTCCACGTGCAGCTCGACATAGGCATCCCCGGGCGGCCGGCCCTTCGCTCCGGGCATGCCCTGGCCCTTGAGCCGCAGCGTCTGGCCGTTGGTCGCCCCTTCCGGGATATCGATGTCGAGCGTCTTGCCGTCCGGCAGATTGACGCGCTGCTTGCCGCCGCGGGCGGCCACCAGGAACGGGACGCGCAGGCTGTAGGTCACCGGAAGGCCGCTCATGTCGAAGCCTTCCTCGCCGTGGAACGAAAAGCCGCCGCGCGGCCCGCCTCTCTGGCCGAACATCTCGGAAAAGATGCCTCCCATGTCGACGAAGGACTCGTGGGCGCCGGCACGTTCGTACTTCGCGCCGCCGAACCCGCCCGCCTGGTCGCGATAGAAGCCCCGCGGCGGCATCTCCTGCCCGGTCGCGTCGATTTCACCGGCATCGAACCGGCGACGTTTCTCGGGATCTCCCAGGATGTCGTTGGCCTGCGAGATCTCCTTGAACTTCGCCTCGGCCGCCTTGTCGCCGGGATTCAGGTCGGGATGGTATTTCTTGGCAAGCTTGCGGAACGCCTTGCGGATGTCATCGTCGCTGGCGGTCCTGGGCACGCCAAGGACGGAATAGGGATCGCTCATGATTCGGCAAATGTGATGCCGTTTCAGGCAGTTGCAAGTCCCTTGATGTCTAGACGGCAGGCCACGCGATGCCCGGAACGGGCCGAAGACGGGGTTGGCGCGCCCTTCTACAGCCGCAAGACAGCCTTGGCGATGATGTTGCGCTGGATCTCGTTGGAGCCAGCATAGATCGTCGCCGCCCGGTTGTTCAGGTAGAGCGGCATGGCCGTGATCCCCGCCTCCGACGTGACGGTCGGTTCGTTGTGTCCGAGCATGCGCGCCGCCGGCTCGAAGGGGGACGCATACCAGGCGAGAGCTTCGACCCCAAGATGGTCGAGCTTCTGCAGCGTTTCGCTGCCCCGGATCTTCATCGCCGATGAAGCGGCACCGGGATTGTGGCCGCGGCTCAAATCCGAGAGCACCTGCATCTCGATCATCTCGAGGGCCTGGATCTCCATCTCCGCCTCCGCGAGGCGTTGGGAGAAATTCCGCTCCTCGATCAGCCTGCCGGCGCCGTCTCCGGCTTCCTCACGCGCGATGCGGCGGACATCCTCGAGGCGGGCATACAAATTAGGCGTGTAGGCATCACCGCCGCGCTCGTACTCCAGCAGGTACTTGGCGACGGTCCAGCCCGCGTTCTCCGGGCCGATGCGATTGGCGACGGGCGTGCGCACATTGTCGAAGAAGACCTGGTTGACCTCATGGTCGCCGGCCAGGGTCACGATGGGCTGCACACTGAGCCCCGGCGTCTGCATGGAATCGATCAGGACGAAGGAGATGCCGTCCTGCGGCTTCCCGTCGGTGGAGGTCCGCACGAGGCAGAACATGTGGTTGGCGACATGCGCGCCGGTGGTCCAGATCTTCGTACCATTGATGACGTAATCGTCGCCATCGCGCACGGCGCGCGTCTTGAGGCTGGCCAGGTCCGACCCCGATCCGGGCTCGGAGTAGCCTTGGCAGAACACGATGTCGCCCGAGACGATGCCCGGCAGGTACTTGGCTTTCTGCTCGGCGGTGCCGAACTTCATGATGACAGGGCCGACCATGCGGATGCCCATCGCGAAGATGCGTGGCGCGTCGGCGGCGATGCACTCACGGGCGAAGATATAGCGCTGGGTCGCGCTCCAGCCGGTGCCGCCATGCTCCTTCGGCCAGGTGGGAGCCGACCAGCCGCGCGTTGCCAGCACCTTGTGCCAGCGCATCCCGGCTGCGACGTCGGCAAACACGCCGGCCGTCTTCCGCCCCGCTTCGCGGAGATCCTCCGTCAGGCTCGCGTCGAGAAACCGGCGCACCTCGTCGCGGAACGCCTCGTCTTGGGGGCTGAGGGCCAGATCCATGTGCATCCTTCCGATCGTCTTGCCGTCAGGCTAGGGGGCGACGCCGGACAGGTCCAGAGCGCGGCTGACAGCGGCTTCCGTCGGGCGGTATGGTTCTTGCCTCGCCTGTCGCGCCCGACCGCGGAGACCGCCCATGATCCGGCTGTTGCGCCTCGTCGCCCTGTTCCTGCTGCTGGCCCTGCCCGCCGCCGGCCAGGACAGGAAGGAGGTCGACGTGGCGCTGGTGCTCGCGATTGACATCTCCGGCAGCATCGATCCGGACGAGGCCAGGCTGCAGCGGGACGGATACGTCGAGGCATTTCGAGACCCTGCGATCATCAGGGCCATTCTGTCGGGTAACAACGGTCGGATCTCGGTCGCCTACTTCGAATGGTCCGATGCCTGGGTGCAGAAGCTGTTGATCGACTGGACCCTCCTCGATTCGGAAGCAGCGATCGAGGAATTCGCGACGCGCCTGTCGGCGGCGCCGATCTCGGTCGCGCGCCGCACCTCGATCAGCGGGGCCATCCGGTATGCCATCCCGCTGTTCGAACGAAGCCCTCACGACGCCGAGCGCAAGGTCCTCGATATCTCGGGCGACGGTTCCAACAACGACGGCGGCCTGGTGACCGACATGCGCCACGAGGCCTTGAAGCAGCGCATCGTCATCAACGGTCTGCCGATCAAGAATGGCCGGCCCAACCCGTTCGGCTTCCCGGCCGAGGACGACCTCGACGAGTACTATCTGCACTGCGTGATCGGCGGTCCGCGGTCCTTCGTCGAGGTCGCCCAGAGTTTCGAGGACTTCCCTCGCGCGATCCGCAAGAAGCTGCTGCAGGAGGTGGCGGATGCCGGTCCCCGCCGGCCGCTGAGCGACTTCGATACCGGCATGGGTGCGCTGCCCGACGGCACGCAGCTCGCACAGAGCGGCAACCGGCGGCGCCAGCGCGAAAACGACGACTACACCCGCTTCGTACGACCCGAATACGAGTTGGGCTGCGACGTCGGCGAACGGCGCAGCCGGGAGTTCTGGCAGCGTCGCTTCGGCGTCACACCGGACTGACTCGGCCGTGCTAAACGGTGACCAGCGTCTTGAAGCCGCCATAGGCCATGCGCTTCACGTCGAAGGGCATTTCCTTCGGCATGCCCTTCATCAGGCGCTCGTCGGCCATCACCTTCGCGTTGACCCTGTCGCGGTGCGCGCGAGACTTGTAGACGATGTAGGAGAACAGCACGATCTCGCTCGGCTTGGTCTTGACGAGCTTCGTAAACGGCAATCCCATCTTCACCTTGAGATCGTCGCCGATGCATTCGCGGTATTCGAGCGCGCCATGCTCGCGCCATAGCTTGCCTGCCTTGCGCGACATGCTCTTGTAGATCGCCAGCTTCTTCTTGGGGACGACGAGAACGAAGCCATCGACGTACGACATGTCTCTCTCCTCATTACTTAACTTTCGAGTTTACGGTTAGGCAATTGCAGTATGACTGTCAAACGGCGCGGGATCGCTTCGGCGCGTGCCGCAACAACGGATCGGCGGCAGGTTGCATGCTGGCGTCATGCTTTCGATCAGTCTTTCGTGGCGCTCGCGCGGCATTGGTCTTTCCTTCGCGAGCGGTGCCGTCGCCCTGCTCATGCTGTGGCGACGACGCCATCATACGCGACGACATCTGGCGCGGCTCGACGGGCGGCTGCTCGAGGATGTCGGCATAGATCCCAAGGATCGCGATCGCGAGATCGCAAAACGGTTCTGGCAGTCCTAGGCCTTCAGCACGGGCAACGCCCGGAGTCGCCGGGCGGCGAAGTCGATGAAGGCGTCGATCTTGGCTGCGCGATGAGCACGCCCCTTGGTAACCAGATGCACCGGCAGCGGCGGCGGCTCCCAATCGGCCAGCAGGCGGACGAGCCGGCCGGCCGCCAGTTCATCCGCGACCTGGTACGACAGGAGCTGCGCGACGCCGCGACCCTCTCGCGCGGCCCTCAATCGCGTCTCCACGTCATCCGTGCGCAGGCGCCCGGCTAGACGGACCGCTGCCCCTTGCCGCCTGCCGGCGAGCCGCCATTCGCGACCGGCACGCTGTGTGCCCAGCAGCGCCTCGTGCTTCACGAGGTCCGCCGGGACCCGGGGAATCCCGTGGCGCTCGAGATAACCGGGACTCGCCACACACAGGCGCCGGACATGTCCGACCAGGGTCGCCGACAGCGTCGAATCCGCAAGCGGTCCGATGCGCAAGGCGGCATCGATGTCTTCGTCGATGAGATCGAGGTTACGGTCGGCAAGCAGCAGCTCGATCTCGACGGCATCGTGCTGGTCGAGAAAGCGGGCGACGATCGGCGCGACATGTCGACGGCCGAACTGGACCGGCGCGGTGAGACGCAGCAGGCCGCGCAGCGGCGCCCCAGTCGCATCTTCCGTCGCCGACGCATAGGCGGCGAGCAGATCGCGTGCCTTGTCGTACAGCGCCCGCCCGGCTTCGCTGGGTGCGAGCCGCCGCGTCGTGCGGTCGATCAGGCGGACGCCGACCCGGTCCTCCAGCGCCGCGAGCGCACGCGTCACGGCTGGTGGCGATCGTCGTAGCCGGCGAGCTGCCTGGGCCAAGCTGCCTTCCTCGACGATCCTGACGAAGATCGCCAGCTCATCCAGACGATCCATTCGGCTATTCTTCCATATTGTGGAACGATCAATTGCTTGTTCATGCGCTTCCTGAGCCACCCTGCCAAGCCTATCTTGCGGCCGACAATGGAGGATGGAGATGCTGGCCGGAAGCTGCCTGTGCGGTACGGTTGCCTACGAGGCCGATGCCACGATCGATCGCATCGTGCACTGCCATTGCCGGACGTGCCGCAAGACTCATGGTACCGCCTTCTCATCGGTCGCTGCTGTGCCGCGCCCGGCCTTCCGCTGGACGCATGGCGAGGAACGTCTCGGCGCGATCGAATCCTCGCCCGGCAAGTTCCGCCGGTTCTGCACGCGCTGCGGCTCGCATGTGGTAGCGGAGCGGACCGCGGCTTCCGTCGTGCTCCTGCGGCTGGGATGTCTCGACACGCCGCTCGGCGAGCTGCCGCAGCTCCATATCTGGCGATCCGACGCGGCAACCTGGTACGATCCGGCCCGCCCGCTCCCCGAGACCCAGGAGGGCCTGACATGACGCCCGACGGATCGGCCTTCCTGCCGTTCCATGAGGACGAGCTGAAAGCCCAGGCGCTCGCAGGACAACATGTCGGCCATGCCGCCATCCGGCCGTTCATGCTGGACCAGCATCGCAAGTTCTTCTCGCTGCTGCCCTATCTCTTCACGGCGACATCCGACGGCCAAGGCTGGCCGGTGGCGACGGTGCTGACCGGCGAACCGGGCTTCGTGCAGTCGCCGGATCCAGGCACGCTCGTCATCGCCGCCCGACCCGCTGACGGCGATCCCGCTTCGCCAGGCTTCCTGCCGGGTGCCGGGATCGGGTTGATCGGTATCGACTTCACGACCCGCCGCCGCAACCGCGCCAACGGCGTGATCGCCGGCGTCGGCGACCGGCTGAAGGTGCGGGTCGCCGAGAGCTTCGGGAACTGTCCTCAATACATACAGACCCGCACGCCGTCGCCGCGCGTAGTGCCGCCGACGCCGGCAGAGCGCCTTGGCGGCCTCGATGCGGCAGCGCGGACCCTGATCTCGTCCGCCGACACCTTCTTCGTCGCCAGCCGTTCGCGCGCCGGCATGACCGGTGGCGGGCTCGACATCTCGCACCGCGGTGGCCGGCCCGGCTTCGTCAGGGTACAGGGCGACACGCTGACGGTGCCCGACTTTCGCGGCAACCGCTTCTTCAACACGCTGGGCAATCTGCTGGGCGATCCACGGGCCGGCCTGTTGTTCATCGACTTCGACGCGGGCGACACCCTGCAACTGCAGGGGACCACCTCGATCGACTGGCAAGGCAACGGCGGACCGCAGGGCGCGGAGCGTCTCTGGCGGTTGCATGTCGAGCGGGCCTGGAGGCGACGGAGCGCCTTTCCCTTTGCGTGGCGCTTCGACGCCTGTGCGCCGACGACGCTGGCGACCGGCGTCTGGTGACAGACTTCCGGCGACTGCCTATGCCGTTGCAGCTTTCCCCACGTGCGACACCATCGCCTCCAGCGCCAGGAGGTATGAATCGACACCGAAGCCCGCAATCACGCCGATCGCCGCCTCTGCGGTAACCGATCCGTAACCGCGCTTCTCGATGTTGGTCATGTGGATCTCGATGGCCGGCGCCCGGATGGAGCGCAGGCAGTCCCGCAGGGCATGCCCGGCATGCAGGAAGCCGGCGGGATTGAAGAGGACGCCATCGATTTTCGCCCGGTCGGCGCGATAGATCGCCGTGACCGCCTCGCCTTCGGTGTTCGTGTAGAGGATGTCGAGGCCGACCTCCAGTTCCCGCGCCCGGCGCCGCAGGATGGAATCGAGTTCCTTGGCCGTCGTCGTGCCGTACAGTTCGGGCTGGCGGCGCCCCAGATACTCCATGTTGGCGCCCTGGATCAGCAGCAGCTTCATCGTGTCCCCAATGCTCGGGCACACCCTAGTTCAATATTCGGCCGCGCTGAAACAATTTGGAGTGGAGTCAGCGTGGCAGGGTCGTGGTGCCCATCAGCGTCTCGTCGATCGCCCGCGCGCATTGGCGGCCCTCGCGGATCGCCCAGACGACCAGCGACTGACCGCGCCGCATGTCGCCGGCCGCGTAGAGCCGCGGCACGCTGGTGCGGTAGTCGACCGTGTTCGCCGCGATATTGCCACGCGGATCGAGCGCGACGCCCGACTGCTCGACCATGCCCGCCCGGCGCGGCCCCAGGAAACCCATCGCCAGCAGCACCAGATCGGCCTTCAGTTCGAAAGCGCTGCCGTCGATCTCCTTCATCGCCATGCGGCCGTCGGCGCCCTTCACCCAGTCGATGCGCACGCACTCGAGCGCCGTGACCTTGCCCTCCTTGCCGACCGCGCGCCGGGTCAGCACCGCGAAGTCGCGGGCGGCTCCCTCCTCGTGCGATGAGGAGGTACGCAGCTTGAGTGGCCAGTCTGGCCAGGTCAGCGCCTTGTTCTCGCGCACCGGCGGCTCGGGCATGACCTCGAGCTGGGTCACCGAGGCGGCACCGTGGCGGTTAGACGTGCCCACGCAGTCCGAGCCAGTGTCGCCGCCGCCGATCACGACGACATGCTTGCCCTTGGCGCTGATCGTGCCGCGCGGCGCAGCGCGTGCCTCGTCGTCGCCGGCGACACGCTTGTTCTGCTGTGTCAGGAACTCCATCGCGAAATGGATGCCGGACAGCTCCCGCCCCGGCACCTCCAGATCGCGCGGCCATTCGGCGCCGCCGGTCAGCGCCACGGCGTCATAGCCTTCGAGCAGCGACTTGATGGACAGGGTTGCGCCGACCTCGACGCCGGTGCGGAACTCGACTCCCTCTGCTTCCATCTGGCGCATGCGGCGGTCGATCAGCCGCTTCTCCATCTTGAAATCGGGGATGCCGTACCGCAGCAGACCGCCGATGCGGTCGGACTTCTCGAACAGCGTCACCGCATGGCCCGCCCGCGCGAGCTGCTGCGCGCAGGCAAGACCGGCCGGGCCGGAGCCGACAACCGCCACACGCCGGCCCGTCTTGCGCGTTGGTGGCTGCGGCGCGATCCAGCCTTCCTGCCAGCCGCGATCGACGATGGCGCACTCGATCGACTTGATGGTGACCGGATTGTCGTCGATGTTCAGCGTGCACGATGCCTCGCAGGGGGCGGGGCAGACCCGGCCGGGGAACTCCGGAAAATTGTTGGTCGAGTGCAGCGATTCCAGCGCCTCGCGCCAGCGATCGCGGCGCACCAGCTCGTTCCAGTCGGGGATGATGTTGTTGACTGGACAGCCGTTGTGACAGAATGGAATCCCGCAATCCATGCAGCTCGCGCCCTGATTCG
>Ga0182792_1001300_pt1 | contig 20683 bp, 17 predicted proteins | sample Passage237B_FD_130497 | JGI IMG/M metagenome (GOLD analysis project Ga0182792, IMG submission 130497) | Cellulose adapted compost microbial communities from Newby Island Compost Facility, Milpitas, CA, USA - Passage2 37B (version 2) (version 2) ...
TCCAAGAGGCGGTTAGCCATAACTCAGAAGATTAATAGTGGTCAACCCATTAAGTTACGTTTTTCCCGTGATCCTCACCCCCGAGACAGGAGGGCATGTCTGCCAGTTTCATCACCCTACAGTGTGTGTCCATTGAAGAACTGACACAAAATTAACAAATCCTATCTTTATTTACAAATAATTCATCAACACTAAAAAATATTTACATTTTATTCAAAAAATATATACATTTGTTGAAAAACAAATAATTGAGCATTTCAAAAATGGACAAAAATTCTGAAATTGATAATGTAGATCTCAAAATCCTTTCCCTGCTAATGGAAAATGCCGGAATCGCCTATACTGATATCGCGAAGGAAATATTTGTTTCTCCCGGAACTGTACATGTTCGTATGAAAAAGATGGAACAAATGGGCATAGTCAAAGGTTCGCACCTCTCCATCGACTATGCCCGGCTGGGATATGACGTAACGGCTTTCCTGGGTATCTACCTGGAAAAGAGCTCCTTTTATGACCAGGCCGTTAAAGAACTAATGGATATACCAGAGGTAGTCAATGTCCACTATACGACAGGAAATTACAGCATGTTTGTAAAAATAATCTGTAAAGATACCCAGCACCTTCGGCAGGTATTACACGACAAAATTCAAAAAGTCTCTGGTATTCAACGGACTGAGACAAGCATCTCCCTGGAAGAATCTATAAATAGAAATATTAAGCTCTTTTGATGCTTGAAAACCAACATATTCCTTACCTCTGATGAAAAAAAAGCTTTTTTGAACCTATATTTGGATGTTTTGTTCTAAATTTGTAAATTAAATTAGATTTGTTCTAAATAAGCTCCCACAACAAAAAAAGCGATGAGTGAGAATATAAAAATTCTGGAAGAAATAACAAGCTCTGAGTACAAATACGGTTTTGAAACCAAAATTGAGGCCGATTCTGCACCCAAAGGGCTGAACGAGGATATTGTGAAGTTCATTTCTGCAAAGAAAAATGAACCACAATGGCTTCTGGAATGGAGACTGAAAGCGTACAGACACTGGTTGACACTTACAGAACCAAACTGGCAAAATGTTAATTACCCTAAAATTGACTATCAGGACATTATATACTACTCTGCTCCTAAGCCAAAAGTAAAACTGAACAGTCTGGATGAGATCGATCCGGAGCTAAAAGCTACGTTTGACAAGCTGGGAATATCACTTGATGAGCAGAAAAGACTTTCAGGTGTTGCAGTAGATGCCGTTATGGATAGTGTCTCCGTTGCTACCACATATAAAACCAAACTTGCTGAACAGGGAATTATATTCTGCTCTCTAAGCGAAGCTGTGCAGGAGCATCCTGAACTGGTAAAGAAATATCTGGGATCTGTTGTTCCCATGACCGATAACTATTTTGCTGCACTGAACTCTGCGGTATTCAGTGACGGATCGTTTGTATATATTCCAAAAGGAGTAAGATGCCCTATGGAATTGTCTACCTACTTCCGTATCAACGCTGCCAATACTGGTCAGTTCGAGCGTACCTTAATTATTGCAGAAGATTCAAGTTACGTAAGTTATCTTGAAGGCTGTACTGCTCCAATGAGGGACGAGAATCAGCTGCATGCAGCCGTTGTGGAGCTAATCGCAATGGACAATGCTGAAATCAAATATTCCACTGTACAGAACTGGTACCCTGGTGATAAAGAAGGTAAAGGTGGTATTTACAACTTCGTTACCAAAAGAGGTATCTGCAACGGTGTGAATTCCAAAATATCCTGGACCCAGGTAGAAACAGGTTCTGCCATCACATGGAAATATCCAAGTGTTATACTTAAAGGAGACAACTCTATCGGAGAGTTTTATTCTGTAGCCGTAACCAATAACATGCAACAGGCTGATACTGGTACCAAGATGATTCATATCGGGAAAAATACCAGAAGCCGTATCGTGTCCAAAGGTATCTCTGCCGGAAAAAGTCAGAACAGCTACAGAGGTCTTGTAGAGATCATGAAGAGAGCCGAAAACGCCAGAAACTTCTCTCAGTGCGATTCTCTTCTTATGGGTGATCAATGCGGAGCACACACCTTCCCTTATATAGAAGTTAAAAACAATACTGCAACAGTAGAACACGAAGCTACTACTTCCAAAATCGGAGAAGATCAGATCTTCTATTGCAACCAGAGGGGAATTGGAACAGAAGCAGCCGTAGCACTCATTGTAAACGGTTATTGCAAGGAAGTATTAAACCAGCTTCCTATGGAATTTGCAGTAGAAGCACAAAAGCTTCTTGCAATCAGTCTTGAAGGAAGTGTCGGTTAACCGATCAATAATTTCATTTACTCAGCATTAACAATAATGCTCCCGGAATTTAGCCAAGGCTTTGTTCCCGGGAGCTTTCAATATTTTAATTCAACATACAACAATAACTTTTATGTTAAAGATAAAAGACCTTAAAGCTTCCGTCGACGGAAAAGAAATTCTGAAAGGAATTAACCTGGAAGTAAAGGCTGGTGAGGTGCATGCCATCATGGGACCTAACGGATCAGGAAAAAGTACACTTGCCTCTGTACTTGCAGGAAGAGAAGATTACGAAATAACGGGCGGAAGTGTTGAGTTTTTGGGAAAAGATTTATTAGAGCTGGCTCCGGAAGAAAGAGCCGGCGAAGGTATATTCCTGGCATTTCAGTATCCGGTAGAAATACCTGGAGTTTCCAATACAAACTTCCTGAAAACTGCCGTAAATGAAATTCGCCAGTACCGCAAGCAGGAACCTCTTGACTCTGTAACGTTCCTGAACCTGATGAAGGAAAAGATGAAGCTGGTTGAAATCGATCAGGCATTGTTAAAAAGATCTCTGAACGAAGGCTTCTCTGGTGGTGAGAAAAAAAGAAACGAAATTTTCCAAATGGCAATGCTTGAGCCTAAGTTGTCTATCCTGGACGAAACCGACTCAGGACTGGATATCGATGCATTGAGAATTGTTGCCAACGGAGTGAATAAACTAAAATCCAAAGACACCGCTTCGATCGTCGTTACACACTATCAAAGACTTTTGGATTACATAGTTCCTGATTTTGTACACGTACTGTACAACGGACGAATTGTAAAATCAGGTACCAAGGAACTTGCTCTTGAACTTGAAGAAAAAGGTTACGATTGGATTAAAAACGAAGTAAAGGCAGGATCTGCAGTTTAAGCCATGAATTTAACAACTACAGAAGAACTCGTAAAAACCTTTAACGAAAACTCGAAAAAGCTCTCCCCTGCTCAGTCTGATGTAAGGAAAGAGGCGATCAATGCATTCCAGAAACAGGGTTTTCCTGGAAGAAAAAATGAGGAGTGGAAATACACCAACCTTGCCCCTGTATTGGGAAGAGATTATCTTATTGATGCAGCCACTACCCTTACCAAAAAAGATCTGGAGGGATTATTCCTTTCTTCCTTAGAGGCCAATCATCTGGTTTTTGTTAATGGAAACTTTAACAAAGAGCTCTCCACCATAAATGCTGAAGAACCAGTTGTCATCAGCGATCTTAGTCAGGCAGGCGACATCAACGACTACCTTGCGGCTTCGTCGATTACACTGAACGACAGCCTTACAGAACTGAACACCGCCCTGGCTAACGGGGTTGTGATCACTGTGAAAAAAGGGAAAGTGGTAACAAAACCTGTTGTCCTTCATTTTATCGGAGACAGCAGAAACGGGAACATTTTCTCCAATTCAAGAAACCTTGTTATTCTTGAAGAAAACTCCCAGGCCACCATTATAGAACAGTATACTACCATCGGTAACAACGCAAATTTCTCCAACAACATTACTCAGATCGTTGTTAAGAAAGATGCGTTTGCGACCTACTATAAAATACAAAACGACGCTAAGTCGGATCATGTTGGTACTACTCAGGTGTACCAGCCTGAAAAAAGTAATTTTGCTGCCACTACCATTACATTGGACGGAGGTATTATCCGAAACAACCTGAACATCCGACTTTCTTCAGAATACTCTGAAGCCTCTCTGGTCGGACTGTATATGGTAAAAGGCACTACCCACATAGACAACCATACTCTGGTAGACCATGCAAAACCTAACTGCTACAGCAATGAGCTGTATAAAGGTTTGCTGGACGACAAATCTACGGGAGTATTCAATGGTAAAATCTATGTAAGACAGGATGCACAAAAAACCAATGCATTTCAGTCCAACAAAAATATCCTTTTAAGCAAGGATGCTACCATGAACACCAAACCTCAGCTCGAAATTTTCGCTGACGATGTGAAGTGTTCACATGGAGCAACAACCGGTATGATGGATGAAGAGCCATTGTTCTATCTGAGATCCAGAGGTATCAGTGAGAAAAAAGCAAAAGCGCTGTTAATGCATGCATTTGCTGCTGACATTCTGGAGTACATTAAATTAGAACCTCTGAAAGAACTGCTCGATCAGACCATCCTCGACAGATTAAGTTAAGTTAAAAGCCAAGTAAGATGAGTGGAACAAACATAAAAGGGCTAGACCTTACAACAATACGAGAAGAATTTCCTGTACTGGATCAACAGGTGAACGGGAAACCTTTGGTTTATTTTGACAATGCTGCTACCACTCAGAAACCCAGGGCGGTTATTGACAGCCTTGTAAGTTACTATTCATCTTACAATGCCAATATTCACCGCGGCATTCATACACTTGCCGAAAAAGCCACTGCAGCTTTTGAAAGTACCAGAGAAGCCATCAGAGCTTTTATTAATGCTTCTTCTACCGAAGAAGTTATCTTTACCAAAGGCACCACGGAATCTGTGAACCTGGTAGTGTCGACCTGGGGAAGAAAAAACATTTCCCAGGGAGATGAAATCATTGTATCAGGCCTGGAGCATCACTCCAATATGGTTCCATGGCAAATGCTGGCCCTTGAAAAGGGAGCTACAGTAAAGATTATTCCTGTTAATGAAAACGGAGAACTGATTCTTGCCGAGCTGGAAAACCTGATCACTTCCAGAACTAAAATTATTGCGCTGAATCATGTTTCCAATACGTTAGGAACAATCAATCCTGTGGCTGAAGTGATCAGAATTGCTCACAGCAAAAACATCAAAGTGCTGGTTGACGGAGCGCAGGCTGCTGCCCACCTGGACATTGATGTGCAGCAGTTGGACGCAGACTTTTATGCCTTTTCCGGGCATAAGATGTACGGACCTACAGGAATCGGTATCCTTTACGGAAAAAAAGCTCTGCTGGAAGAAATGCCTCCTTATCAGGGTGGCGGTGAAATGATCAAAGATGTAACCTATGCAGGGTGTTCATTTAATGAATTGCCTTATAAGTTTGAAGCCGGTACACCCAACATCGCCGATGCAATTGCTTTAAAAGCAGCTGTAGACTTCATTAACAGATTCGGGAAACCTGCTATAAGAGAAGTTGAACAACAGCTTTTGGAATACGCCACCTCCAAACTTTCTGCTATTCCGGGACTTACCATAAAAGGTACAGCCAGAGAAAAGGTAAGCGTAATTTCTTTTGTTATAGAAGGTATTCACCATCAGGATCTTGGTATATTACTGGATCAGGAAGGAATCGCGGTAAGAACCGGTCACCATTGTACCCAGCCTTTAATGGGACATTTTGGTATTACAGGTACAACCAGAGCTTCCTTTGCCGTGTATAATACCTTTGAAGAAATAGACCGACTGGAAGCCGGAATTAAAAAAGCTGTAAAGATGTTGAAGTAAGGGAATTTCAAAAAATGAGCACAGCAGAAAAATCCGTTAAAGAAATACAAAATCAGATCGTCGAAGAGTTTTCATTGTTCGATGAGTGGGACGAGAAATATGCCTACCTGATAGAATTAGGTAAAAAGCTGGAAGCACTGGATCCCGCTCATAAAACGGAAGAAAAGAAAATAAAAGGATGTCAGTCTCAGGTATGGTTAAATTCCTATCTGAAAGATGACAAAATATATTATCAGGCAGATAGTGACGCCCTAATTGTAAAGGGGCTGGTGAGTTTGCTGGTACGTGTATTTTCAGGTCATCCACCTGCAGAAGTAGCGCAGGCCGACATAGACTTTATTGATGAAATTGGATTAAAGCAACATCTGTCTCCTACAAGATCCAATGGTCTTGTTTCCATGGTAAAACAAATGAAACTGGATGCAGTTGCATTCCAGGCTTTCTTGCAATCCAAACAATAAACAACTAACTCCTAAATCCAATGAGCTCAGAAGACAACAAGCTAACTCAAGACGATGAGGTGTTAAGAGAAAAAGTTCTTGACGCTATCAGAACGGTTTACGATCCAGAGATACCGGTAAACATATATGAATTAGGACTTATTTACGAAGTCAACATTTTTCCGGTGAATAATGTACACGTTGTTATGACGCTTACCTCTCCTTCCTGCCCCAGCGCGGGCACCATCCCCGGAGAAGTTGAACAGAAGATCAGGGAAGTTGAGGGCGTTAACGATGTAAGCGTGGAATTGACTTTTGATCCTCCCTACCATCAGGATATGATGAGCGAAGCCGCTAAACTTGAACTGGGCTTCTTATAGGTAGAACGATTCTGATCCTACTTAAACTGTCGAAAGGTAACTAACCTATTTATAAAAATTCATACAAACACTAATCCAATAGCTTAAAGATATGTATCCAGAAGCACTAGTTGCGCCGATGCGCGCAGATCTTACCTCTGCCGGATTTCAGGAATTAAAAACACCTGAGCAGGTAGATCAGTTGCTTAAAAATGAAAAAGGCATAGTATTGCTTGTTGTAAACTCTGTATGCGGTTGCGCTGCAGGAGCGGCCAGACCAGGAGCAAAACTTGCAGTTAGCAGAAGTAACGTAAAACCTGATGTACTTGCTACTGTATTTGCAGGTGTTGACACTGCTGCCGTTCAAAAAGCAAGAGAGTATTTTCTTCCGTATCCTCCATCCTCTCCTTCTATGGGAATTTTCAAAAACGGTGAATTGGTTCACTTCATTGAACGTCACCACATTGAAGGAAAGTCTGCTGAAATGATTGCTCAGCATCTTCAGCTGGTTTTGGAAGACCTTGCATAAAACTTTCTAATAAAAGGTTGCCACAATGATTCTTTGCAACCTTTTATTTTTTTAAAAAAACTTCAACAAGGTGTACTTCAAATCATGAAAAGACGAAGAAACTACACCACCCGATTGTGAAGTATAATTTTTAAGTGCCTGTATGAATAAGTCGGAAACCGCAACCTTTGAAAACAGTATCTTATCTTTGTCTTACGTAGATAAGTATCTTTTAATCGATTACAAAAAGAGAGCTATTCTGGACCTTAAGACTGCGCAGCAATCGGTTTACGAAAGAGAACGATTTGCCAAAAATTCTTATCCTCTGGTCATCGCCGATATTTCAAAGATTGAATATATAACCAAAGACGCCCGGGTGTACCTTGCCAATGCCTCCGGCAAATCAACTGCTACTGCAATTATTTTTGAGTCAAAAAAACAGGAAGTAATCGGACAGGTATACATTAAATTCCATAAGCCTAAAACCCCGGTAAAATTATTTACCAGGATTTCAGATGCTCAGGAATAGTTGAAAACGTTTATAACGGCTCAAGAAAATTAAGGCTGAAAGGAAACGGTTTTCCCTTCAACAACAATTTTAGCTACTCTTGGAGACCTCCATCTTGGCTGTCCCAGGTCTTTCTCCCATGCAAGGAAATCGTTTTTAAGCTCCTCTACCTTTTGAGGCAATTGGGCAGAAAGGTCTTCTTTTTCATAAGGATCGTTTTTAAGATCGTATAAAAACACTGTTCGATCGTTTTCATTTACCAGCAATTTATAATCTCCTTTTCTGATCGTTTTTACAAACCCGTTTCTCCAGTACAGCGCTTCATGTGGCTTATTGGAATTCGCACCTGTAACGTATGGCAATAAATCTACCCCGTCGTATGTTCTGTCCTCAGGTAGCCTGGCTCCTGTAGCAGCAGCAAAGGTAGGAAACAAATCAAGGGTACTTACAGGTGACGAATACACCGTGCCAGGTTTAATCTTGTTCGGCCATTTAATAAACAGCGGAGTTCTTATCCCTCCTTCATAGTGTGTTAACTTTCCTCCTTTTAAAGGATAGTTAATGTTTTCATAGCTATCATCGTATAAGGTTATACCTTCTTTAGTACCATTGTAATTAAGCCTGTGATAGGTAGAACCGTTGTCTCCTGAAAATACCACAATGGTATTGGATTCCAGGCCTTCCTGTTTCAATTTATCCAGAATTCTTCCCACTGCCTGATCCAGACTTACTGTCATTGCAAGCAGAATGCGCTGCTGCTCATCTTTGATGTGTGCGAGCTTATCATATTCCTGTCTCACCGCCTGCAGTGGTGTATGAATTGCCCCAAAAGGAACATACAGGAAAAAAGGTTTATCTTTATTTTGGCCAATAAATGCAACGGCTTCCCGGGCGATTGCCGACGTCTGATATTCCTTTTCATCCACCAGTTCACCATTTCTAAAGATGCCCGTTGCAATAGGATCTCTTTTCCACTGATACTTATTGGTATTGGATACATAATGATGGTATCCGTCTGCATTTCTAAAGGTTATTTTTTCCTGATCATTTTCATCGGTATAGTACAAGGTAGAGCCACCATACCATCCCCAGCTATAATCAAAGCCTCTTTGATGCGGTCTGTATCCATCGAAAAAGCCGGCATGCCACTTGCCTATGATTCCCGTGGTATAGCCATTCTGTTTCAACAATTCCGCATAATTGATTTCTGTAGCCGGAACGCCCTGTGTTTGTTCATCAGGCGTAATATTCTGCTGCAAAAGACTTTTTACATATTTTACACTATCGGACGTATACGCAGAAAAAGACGGATAATGTAAATGGAATTCTGATCCGAATCGTTGCTGATAACGTCCTGTAAGCAGGGCTGCACGTGAAGCGCAGCAAATCGGAGCAGTAACGTAGTTTTGTTCAAACCGGGCACCTTCATTGGCTATGGCATCAATATTCGGGGTCTTGATGTATTTGTTACCATTCACCGAAGGAACATGGTGACCAAAATCATCTGCAAAGATGAAGACTATATTAGGTTTGGATGCAACAGCTTCAGCAGTTTTTTCACTGGTAGTCTCTTCACTGCCACGGAGCGAGATAAAAAGTATTGCACCACCAGCCAATATCAGGCTGGCAGAAATTAGCCATGTTCTTTTGCGCATATTATTGGTTGATTTTAAGGTTTCAAAAAATAACTGGCTCCCTCACTCTTTCCAGTCTCCATCCAGTGTCTTATAAAGCGAATTCTTTCCCTCTCTTCTGTCGAAAAACTGTTTAATCAAAAATAAAAGGCAGGAGCCAGAGCCATAATCAGACTTTCGTATATTACATGAAATGTGCTGCTCTACCCCCTGCCAGTTTTTTATGTTATGCCTACTGCACCTGCACGCAGCCGTTACTTTCCTTTTCTGGGAGCATTGGGAGCATTTACCTTTGGTAAATAAGCTCTGAGCTCCTTCTTAACGGCTTCATAGCCGGGATCGTTAGCAAGATTTTTCCATTCGTTAGGATCGTTCTCATGGTCGTATAACTCTTCCGAACCATTTTCATACACAATGTATCGATACCTTTCGTTGCGCACAGCATGATTGCCATAACCATGCGTAGTTACAGAGGGATTATTCCAGGCTGCTTCAGGATTTTTCAACAAAGGAACTATACTGTTACCTTCCAGTCCCGGCTTAGCTGGTAACTTACAAAGGTCTATCAGTGTAGGATAGATATCCATTAAACTTACTGTCCGCTTTACTGTTAAATTGGGTTTGGTAATACCTGGCACCACAATTATAAACGGAACCCTTGTAGCTTCTTCCCAAAGAGCAAACTTTCTCCAGTGCTCCTTCTCTCCCAGGTGCCATCCGTGGTCTCCAAAAAGTACTATAATGGTATTGTCTTTATATTTACTCTTATTCAATGCATCGATCAGTCTACCGATTTGTCCGTCGGCAAAAGTATTACTTGCCAGATATCCCTGAACCGCTTTTTTCCACTGACCTGATTCTACTATAAACTTATGATCTCCGTCCGGCTTAGCCATAGCCAAGGCAGGAGCAGGAACATCTCCCAAATCGTTTTCAATAACTGAAGGTAAGGTGATCTTGTCCAACGGATATAAATCAAAGTACTTTTGAGGTACATACCATGGAAGATGCGGCCTAGTAAAACCTATAGCCAGAAAGAATGGTTTGTCATGATTTTTCTGAAGAAATTCAATTCCCTTCGTAACTGTTTTGTAATCGCCCATGTCTTCATCCTGCACGTCTACAGGGCTCCAGTCAAAATGGTCTTTCCCATTAACAGGAGCATTGGCAGGCTCCGGATCTTTTGGCACACCATGATATACCGGCCAGGAAGCATCATCATTGTAAGGATTATGGTAAATTTTACCAGCAGCCTCTACTTCATAACCGTTTGCTGTAAAATACTGAGGCAAGGTTACGACATCTTTTAATACTGGTCTCCAGGGCTGATCATTATGGTATACTCCAGATGTAGCAGGTCGCACACCGGTAAGTAAACTAGCTCTTGAAGGATTACATGCAGGAGCAGAACAATAAGCTTTTTCAAACTTCACACCTGACTGTGCAAGCTTATCAAGATTCGGTGTAATAATACCTTTATATCCTCCAAAAGGCCCTACCCAGTCGTTCATATCGTCGACAGCTATGAACAATACATTGTACTTACCCTTCCTCTGGGCCTCACTTACATTAACATTTAATAATGATAAAGCAGCAACAGCAAAAACAACTGCTTTCTTAATTGTACTCAAACTCATTTGTGGTTATGGATTTATATAAATTTATCTAACAGTCTGCATTATGGACAGAGAGACCATAATTATAAACAGAGCGCAATGATTATAGCTAGAGAGAGACCATGCATGGCGCTACCGGGGTCTTGGCGTAACAGGAAGAGGAAGATAATCTTCGTTAAGAATCATCCATTCCTGAAGTTTAGCTTTTAGTTGCTCCTCTATTTCTTTATACTCTGGTTTACCGGCCAGATTAGTCAATTCGTACGGATCGGCCTGTTCGTCAAACAGCTCAAACATAGCTCTTCGCTCTGAGAATAAAAGTTTATCCCATTTTTGATCAAGCTTTCCTTCATTATGCAATTGCTGTAATTCAAGCCAGAAAGGCTGTCCGGCAAAATCTACCGGATAATAAGGCAACTGCCATAAGGCATTGTAGATTAATTTGTATTTATCTGATATAATTGTCCTGCCCAGATCAAAATGGGCTGTATTGGTAGGAAGCCCGGAACCATGCGCGCCTCTTACTGCAAATATGTATTCATGTGCCTGAAATGGTTTTCCCTGAAAGGAAGGAACAAGGCTAACTCCGGTCAACTCCTTAGGAGCAGTAATACCTGCAACCTGCAAAAAGGTAGGTGCAATATCTTCTCCTGAGACTAACGTAGTACTTTTCAATCCTGGCTTAATTAGATCCGGATGACGCATTATTAAAGGGACATTCAATCCAAGATTGTATAATGTACCTTTACCTCTGACAAGCGCACCACCATTATCTCCCATAAATACAACCAGTGTATTTTTATCCAGACCTCTTTTTTTAAGTTCATCCAAAACCTTTCCAACTGAATAATCCAGGCGTTGGATTTCTCCCAGATAACCGGCAAAATCTTTTCTTAACAATTTCGTATCCGGCCAGCCTTCCGGAATGGTGATCGTATCAGGATTTGGTTCAAAGTCTGTCGCATTGAATATTCTATGCGGATCGGAGTACCCTAACTGCAGGAAGAAGGGTTTTCCTTTCGGGACCGAATTTAGAAAGTCGTTGTACTGATAAAAGATACTATCGAGGTTCCCTGTGGTCTTCAAATAATCAACACGATTTTTAAATGTCTCGAGTTGATACTTATCAAAAATTTCTTCGGACACTGCTGTCGTTCTGGCCCCATTCAAATGAAAGTTTCTTCCGCAAATACCTGTGTAATAACCTCCTTTTCTAAGTAACTCAGGATACGAAACCACATCTGCCGGAAGAGGTGCAGTAAACCTGGTCATGCGCACATCAAGCGTAGACCTGCCTGTCATGATGGCCGCTCTGGAAAGCACACATTGAGGAGCAGTAGTATTGGCTCTTGTATAAAGGATACCTTCACTGGCTAGTTTATCAAGGTTGGGTGTTTTTACTGGATAACCATAACATCCCAGAAACGGGACGCTATGGTCGTCTGATAAAATAAATAATATGTTGGGCTGAGGTTGTTTATCTTTTTTTTCAGGCCCTGCAAACAAGGCGTTGGACACTAAACAAACTACTGTAAAAAATATACTTATACTGACTCTATACATACGTTACCTGTTGTGTTAATCTACGATTACTGTTTCTCCGAAGGCTCCTTATCTTTCACACATCTGAAGCCAAGGTTATTCGATGCACTGCTTATCTCTCCTTTGCCCCTGCTACCGCTTTTATATCGGATACAGTATTCATCACTACAGAGGAAAGATCCCCCTTTTTGCACACGCTTAACAGCCCCTGGTTCATCCGGATCAAAGCTGTCTTCAGGTCCTTTAGGATTTACTTTTGGACTTTTGGAAAAGTAATCCGGACGGTAATAGTCGCTACACCATTCCCACACATTTCCTTCCATGTCGTACAAGCCATATGGATTGGGAGGATACGTCTTTACCGGTGCAACACCTGTGAAACCATCTTCTGCGGTATTGTGATCGGGAAAACTTCCCTGATAAATATTGGCTCTCCATTTACCATCCGGCTTTAACTCATTCCCCCAATAGAATTTGTTATTACCTTTTCCACCCTGCGCGGCAAATTCCCACTCTGCTTCTGTAGGCAGTCTTTTACCCGCCCATTTTGCATATGCCACGGCATCTTCATAACACACATGAACAACCGGTTCATTTTCTTTACCTTCAATGGAAGAAGAAGGACCAAAAGGATGTCTCCACGAAGCTCCCGGAACATATGTCCACCACTGCAAATGATTTCCCAGATGCACCTGTCCGCCTGGAGGTGTAAACACAGCAGATCCTGGTACTAACTGACTGACTGGAACTCCCGGAAAGTCTTCCGGATTTAAAGGTCGCTCAGCAACTGTTACATAGTTGGTTTCCTCCACAAATTTGGCAAACTCTGCATTGGTAACTTCATGCTCATCCATGTAAAAACCATCTACATGCACCTCGTGCAGAGGATGAGCATCTGGAAAGTCAGGATCATCGGACCCCATAAGAAACGTTCCACCAGGTATCCATACCATCTTGTTTTCAACTTTAACCTGAGATGTTTTTTGAGGCTCTTTCGCCACGTCTTTTTTCTGAGTGTTATTATTCTGGCAGGAAGAAAGAAACAGAATTATTATAATAGAAAAGACTGTTCTGTACGTATTCATTATCGTTGTATTTGGTGATTCTTAAATGGAGAGGATTTGGGAGGTCACCCAAACCACAACAAACTATAATTCAGGTGCATACATTTCCATATATACACCCTACTAAATCTATAGACAAAGTAAAATGTCAATTTTAAGGTTTCCAAATAAAATTCAACAATATTGTATAGCTTACAGCTGATAGCAGTAGTCTACTCTCCTGAACCGCTTCTGCCTTTTGGGGAGCTATAGGCCGCTTTGGAAGTGTCAAGCTCCTGGGCTTCAGGATATACCTTGTAAAATTCAGAAAGCATTTTATCTTTTGAATTCCTGTTTAAATAGACATTGATTAAAGGATCACTGGATTTTCGCATCCAGGCTTCGAGATCTTTTCTGTATAGCTCAAGTTCCTTTTGCACTTTAGGATCGTTGATCAGATTCTTAAGACAGTCGGGATCTTTTTCCATATCATAGAACTCTTCCGGTACACGAAAACGATGTGTTTGAACCCGCTCCGATGCAAAAGTATTGGTTCCTACCGCTGCTTCCATTGCTTTCATGGTAAGTCCTTCATTGTTATTACGATATACACGTTCGCCATCCGACCATGCATTAAAAATATAGCAGTACTTTTGGGTCAAAACTCCTCTCATTGGAGTTGGTCCTCCCTCTGCCTTATAATCGATCTGGGTATAAACTTTATCTCTGCCCTGCTGGCTTTCCCCTTTCAGTAAGGGCACAAGCGAACGTCCTTCAATAGTGTTAGGAGTGGTAATATTCACCGCTTCAAGAATTGTAGGAAGATAATCTATAGTAGCGATCCAGTCTTTGTTGTTCACACTACCGGCTTTCGTAACTCCGGGCCAGTAGATAATAAAGGGAGTTCTGTTGCTAGCGTAATAGGTATTGGCTTTGGCAAATGGTATTGCAATACCGTTATCTGAGATAAACAGAATTAACGTGTTTTCTGCCACTCCAGCTTCCTGCACTGCCTGAATAATCTTACCAAAGGTATCATCCAGCCTTTTTACCGAATTAAAATAATAGCTCATTTCTTTCCTTACCAACGGAAGATCCGGTACAAATCCAGGCACCTGAATCTCCTCCGGTGAATAAATTCTGGAAGGCTTCTCAGCTCCGTTCTTTAGTGGCTCATCCGGAATATGATAGGGCCTGTGGGGATCATGAGAGTTTACCATCAGGTAAAACGGCTTATCATTATTCTTACTCAGCGTGAGAAACTCCTTAATCTTTTCATAGTACAACTGAGGGCTACGACCATTGCCCAGTTCATGCTGATCTTTTTCATAATCCCATTTAAAATCTTTTTTAGGAGTAGAATGTCCTACTTTCCCTAGAACTCCCAAATAGTAACCATTTGCTCGTAACAGCTCCATCAGCAGTGGTGTGGAAGTGCTGTCACTCATTTTCACAAATCCATTTACACCGCTATTATGACCATACTGCCCAGTAGCTAAGATTCCCCTGCTGGGCACACATATGGCAGCATTAACAAAGGCATGATTAAAGCGAAGCGCTTTTTGCGCAAACTTATCTATGTTCGGAGTGATCTCTTTTACTGTTGAGCCATAACAACCGAGCGAATTTCTATCCAGGTCGTCTGCTGTTATTAACAGGACATTCAACCTGCCTTTGGAAGGCGATGCCTGCTGCCCCACGGAATCAGGTTCCGTAAAAAAAATTCCGGGTACTGCTGATGCCAGCAGGCCCCGGAACATAAGTATTGCTACTACTACTATTCTTTTAAACATTTTAATCTACTCTTTTAATGAATTACTGAGTAATGGTCAGATTGGCGAATTCTCCTCCCGAGCCTTCACCTGTCCATAACCCAATTGATCCCGACGTTCTGTCGTTCAACTTATTTACAACCAAAGACGGCTGTCTGGCATTATTCACATATACCTTCACATCCTTCTCTCCCACCTCGATGGTTGCATGAAACCAGTTATCAGGATCTGGTACTGGAGCAACAGCCTTTTCATACTCACCCTTCCTTTCTTCCCTTAGTTTTTTCCAGGGAAAATCGGGATGACTGATGTATTGCACCGCATGCGCACGTCTTGTAGAATCGGCAGCTTTAAAATTAAAAGGTCTGAAATAAATCCCGTCAAAGGTCTTATCATCAGCCCCGTGAAAGGCTATTCCGATAAAACTCTTCTGAAAAACATCTTTTCCCCTAAGGTCCAGCTCAATTGTACCTTTTGAAAAGGCTACTCCTTTTATCCAGACAACTCCTTCTCCTGCCTTTTCATTAACGCTGACTGCACTAAAGGCCTTATCTGAAGAACGGCTTACTTCCCTGTTTACGGCTATCAGCTCATTATTCGACAGAAGCTTCCCCAGATCATAATGTGCCGCTTTGGACTTTTGAGCCAGCAATGCAGCCCGGCCGTTTCCGACATCGCATGCACTTTTACCCTGAGGCGCCTGTGATTCAGCTTTTGCTTTTTCTTCAGACGTTCCAGGAGTCTGAACAGTTCTAAAAGCAGCTATTATTGCCATCAGACTAACTCCTGCAATGCCTGCCATAATGGTGGTCCTTGAATAGTTCATAGTTGATTTATTAGTCTTTTATAATTGCTTCAGAAGTAGTGACCGCATAGTGTTTCCTTAATTTGGCAGAAAGGTCTTTAACAGTCTCTGCATACTTGGGATCAAGGGCCAGGTTCGTAAACTCATCCTTATCATTCTGATGATCGTATAGTTCAACACCTGCTTTACCTTCATCCCATTCCGTATATCTCCATCTTTCCGTACGGATACTTCTTCCCATAATATCTTTCCTTTTCACCTGAGTAAAAGCTGGTTTATCCCAGACAGCAGAAGGATTTTTTATAAGAGGTGTAAGACTCTTGCCTTGCAAATGTTTTGGTGCAGGCAGCCCACATAGTTCAGCAAGTGTTGGATAAATATCCAGTAGCTCCACAGTTCTGGATGAGGCTTTACCACCCTGACCCGGAACAGCTATAATTAATGGCACTCTTGCAGAATTTTCGAATAAGCTTTGTTTCATCCACTGACCGTGCTGTCCTAAGTTATAGCCATGGTCGCTCCAGAATACGATAATCGTATTGTCAGAAAGCTTCAGACGATCCAAAGCATCCAGCAATCTTCCTACCTGTGCATCCATAAACGATATCGTAGCATAATATGCTCTCTGAGCCTCTCTTCTTTTCTGCTCATCAAGTCCCCAGTGTGGAGGTACTGTGAACAAAGCCGCTTCCGGAACATCGGCCAGATCGTTTTCTTTTTCTTTGGCCAAAGGCACCGTATTTTCATCATACAGATCAAAATACTTTTGAGGTGCTACATAAGGAGTATGTGGTCTGAAGAACCCAACAGCCAGAAAGAATGGTTCATTTTTCTTTTCTTCCAAAATTTTAATTGCCTCGGTAACAATTAGTCCATCCGTATGTTCTTCATCTGTTCCTGTTGCTCTCCATGACAAAGCACTTCCCAAATGTCTGTCAGGAGTAAGATTTTTGATCAGTTTCTCTTCTGTTTTATCTATCCCGCTAGGATTTATTCTTAGATTCCAGGAAAGAGAATCATCTAGTCCGTTAGTACCAATCTGACCTGGCACTCCATAATGGAAAATCTTTCCAACACGAGCGCTGAAGTAATTATTGTTTTTGAATAACTGAGGCAACGTAACTACATCAGGAAGATTTTTCCTGAAATGGGTTTGCAGTTCATAAACACCATTCGCATCAGGTGTTGTACCAGTAAGCAAAGAGGTTCTGCTTGGACTACATAACGGGAACTGGTTGTAAGCTTTATCAAAGCGTACACCCCTTGCAGCCAGTTTGTCGATGTTAGGTGACTTTACATAGGTATTTCCGTAACATCCCAGATCATTGTTTAAATCATCTGCTGCGATGAACAGGACATTATATTTTTTCCCGGGTTTTGGTTTATCAGTAGTTGAAGCCAATGCAGCTCCAAAGATGAAAACAGCTATAACTGAAAAGATAACATTCTTCTTCATTGAGTTTTATCTAAATGTAAGTGTATTGTACTCGTAAGTTTAATTTTAAAGGTATAATCAGCACTACAGGCTGCTTATACAGAAATAACTTTATTTCTCTTCACTAATACTTAGTTTATCCCTGTTTGCAAATTCAATGATGACCTTTTTAATCTTTCCATTGAATTCAAATGGTACCTGATACCTGTCGGATACTGCTGCAACAAGATCTCTTCCCACGTCCGTACCATCAAGTTTATTACCGGCAAACACAGCGGCATCTTTCTTAGAAAAACTTCTTTCGGCAATTTTTTCGTTGTTGATATACAATACTTCTGTTCCTGCAATTTCACCGTCAACTCCGGTATAATTATAATCAAACCGGAATACTGATTTTCCCAATGGAAGAGGTTTTTCAGAAACCAGGTGAGCCGTCTGACTGGAAGATTTGTGCGCAAACTGTAGCTTTCCATCTTTTATAAAAAGACTTAATCCCACCGTTTCTCCGCCCAGAGCAAACAATACACCTTCTTCCTTACCAGTTGCCAGATCTACTTCTGCTTTTACACTAAAGGATTTTCCCTCATATATGGGATTGCTTACACCCACCAGGTGATCTACTCCGGGATATAATGTTACCACAGAGGCAAAAGCATAGGCACTTCTTCCTTCAGGCATGTTGTGTACAGTGAAGTCCTTTAACGGATAGACGTTGTACTTTCTGGCTTCTTCATCAAACACTGCCTGCAATTCCTTAAGCTTTTCCGGATATTTAGATGCAAGATTTATTCGTTCATTAAAGTCTTCATTGAGATTATACAGTTCCCAAACATCCTTGCTGAAATCAATCTTTTTACCGGAAGGATCTGCATCGGCTCCGATATTGATTGTTGTTCCGATTTCATGATGTGCACCAGCTTTCCAGCCATCCTTATAGATAGCTCTTGAACCGGCAATTTCATAATACTGAACAGTATGTCGGGAAGCTGCTTTCGCATCATTCACTGCATAAGCAAGACTGACACCTTCTACCGGCTTCTGCTTGTATCCGTTTATAACTTCAGGTATTTCAACCTTTGCCAGCTCTATAGTTGTAGGTAATATATCAATAACATGTCCATATTGATTTCGGATTCCTCCTTTTTCCTTAATAACTTTAGGATAAGAAATAATCAGAGGATTATGTGTTCCTCCCTCCGTATTCGCATCTGCTTTCCAGTATCTGAACGGAGTATTGGCAGCCATTGCCCAACCTATGGGATAGTCAGTGCTTGACTGGTCTGAACCAATAATGTCCCGTGCTTTAATTATAGCATCGATACGCTCTTCTCCTTTTAGTTTATTTATTTCAGGATTAACCGTTCCTGTCTGAGTACCTCCTTTACTTGCGCCATTATCACCAAGAACAATCGCAATCAGAGTATTATCCAGCTCATCGATCTGTTCCAGATAATTAATGATCCTTCCTATTTCATAATCGGTATAAGAATAAAAAGCAGCATACACTTCCATGAAGTGGGCATAAGCTTTCTTCTCTTTTTCAGATAAGTCTTTCCATGCTTTTACATTCGGATTCCGTTCTGGAAGAACGGTATTGGCAGGAACTACACCCAGCTTCTTTTGTCGCTCCAGTACTATCTTTCTATACTCATCCCATCCCATATCAAACTTACCTTTGTACTTATCGATCCACTCTTTTGATACCTGGTGCGGAGAGTGTGTAGCTCCTGTTGCCAGGTAAAGGAAGAAAGGTTTTTGAGCATTGGAAGATTTCTGGTTTGCAATGTATTTGATGGCTTTATCCGCTAACAACTCATTTAAGTGTTTGGTATTCGGTTCTATATCGATCTTTGTCTGATCTTCCCATAGTTCCGGATGCCATTGATCGGTTGCTCCCGGGTGAAATCCATAAAAATGATCAAAACCTCTCCCTGTAGGCCATCTGTTAAACGGACCAGCCTGAGAGTTTTCCACTACAGGAGTTAAATGCCATTTTCCTATAGCGAAGGTGTTGTAGCCATTCTCTCTCAAAATTTCAGCTACAGTAGCTTTTTCAAACGGTATACGGGTATCGTATCCAGGGAATCCAATGGCTGCCGGAGTTAACAAACCAACATGGACTGAGTGATGATTTCTCCCGGTTAACAAAGCTGCCCTTGTAGGAGAACAAATTCCGGTGGTATGAAAGTTGGTAAACTTTAGACCATTGTTGGCAATCTTTTCAATGTTTGGTGTTTCAATAAGTCCTCCAAACGGCGTAGTAGCGCCATACCCTGCATCGTCAATTAAAATCCAGACAATGTTGGGAGCATCCGGAGAGGCTTGTTTGTTGTAATGAATTTTATCTGGTACAGACTCTGCAAGGGTCTTACCAATCTTTCCTTCAAACTTCTGCTCCGGACTGTATTGCCCGAATGAAGGGAAGGCTAATAAAAGAGATGCAATGAATGCAGCTCCTTTAGCTTTTAGGTGGTTTTTCATTGTACTTTATTAATTGATTAGTGATTGCTGTTATTGACCGTCAACCTGCTTTTCAAGCGAGACAGATTTACTCTGAATGGCCAGTATTTCCTTTTCTATTACTGCCGTTGAACTAAAGCCTGTCTTCTGCCACACAATCTTATTGTCTTTGTATAAGATAAGGGTTGGGAGTGCGCTAATATTCAGGTCTATTCCTAATTGCTTATTTTCGAAAAACTCTATTTTGACAACCTTCAAATCATTCGGATGATTTTGTGACAGGCTGTCCAATACAGGTATCAGTCTTTTGCAACCACCACAATACCTGGAACCGAAGTCCACAAGCACAAGGTTGTCTGACTGAATGAGCTTATTATATTCCTCTAGTGTAAGTCCTCCCCCTAGACTACTTTCTACCGGTTTACCGGAACCCACCCAGTTGCTAAAGCCACCTGGTAATTCATACACTTCTGTGAACCCCACAGACTCCAGCTTCTTCTTCAATGCTTTACTTCTTCCATTTCCGATAGAATAAACAAACACAGGCTTATTTTTCTTCAACCGGCTTACCTGTTTCTGAAAGTCTGCTTCGTCAGACACATTAAGGTTGATTGCATATTTCAGATGATTTTGCTGATACTCTTCCAGAGATCTCGCATCAATAATCTGAGCTTTTACCCCTTCTTTATTTATTTTCGCTTCAAACTCTTCAAGCGTAAGATAGTCGCTCTTATTATCCTGTGCTTTTAAGCTGACAGCATTTACAATGGCGATAGCCAATACGAATACAAATACAAATCTGATCATGTGTTTCATAGCGTTGTTATAGTTAAAATTCTTTTTCTCCAAA
>Ga0182792_1001301_pt1 | contig 20677 bp, 13 predicted proteins | sample Passage237B_FD_130497 | JGI IMG/M metagenome (GOLD analysis project Ga0182792, IMG submission 130497) | Cellulose adapted compost microbial communities from Newby Island Compost Facility, Milpitas, CA, USA - Passage2 37B (version 2) (version 2) ...
GCTCGCCGCCGGCGAGACGCGGACCATCACCTACACCGTGGTGGTGAAGGCCGACGCGCACGGCGTGACGATCGGCAACGTGGTGACCGGTGACGGCGAGGTGCCGCCGTCGGCCTGCACCGCGGCGAAGCCGTGCGAGACCGAGCACCACACCCCGGCCTCGTGGGTGCTCGCCAAGACCTCCGACCCCGTGTCGGGCTCGGTGGTCGCCCCCGGCGCCACCGTCACCTACACGGTCACCGCCACCAACACGTCGTCGGCTGCGGTCGAGGGCGTCGTGGTGGGCGACGACCTGTCCGACGTGCTCGCCCACGCGACCTTCGGCTCCTTCACCGACGACGACGGCGGCAAGGCGACGCGGGCGGGTGACGCGCTCACGTGGAACGTGGGCACGCTCGCCGCCGGGGCGACGCGCACCATCACCTACACGGTGACGGTGGACGACGACGCCCACGGCGTCCGCATCGGCAACGTGGTGACCGGCGACGGCGACGTGCCGCCCGAGCGCTGCACCACCGACGAGCCGTGCGAGACCGAGCACCACACGCCGGCCACCTGGACCCTCTCGAAGACGTCGAGCCCGGCCTCGGGCTCGGTGGTCCAGCCGGGCAGCACCGTGGCCTACACCGTCACCGCGGTGAACGGCTCCGGCGCCGCGGTCGACGGCGTCGTCATCAGCGACGACCTGTCGAACGTGCTGGACCACGCCGCCTTCGGTGAGCTGACCGACGACGACGCCGGCCGCGCCACCCGCGCCGGCACCGCGATCACCTGGAACGTCGGGACCCTCGCGGCGGGCCAGACCCGCTCCATCACCTACACGGTCACCATCCACGACGACGCGCACGGCGTGACGATCGGCAACGTGGTGACCGGCGACGGCGACGTGCCGCCGACGGACTGCACCCCGATCGAGCCGTGCGAGACGGAGCACTACACGCCCGCGACCTGGACGCTCGCCAAGACCTCGAACCCGGCCTCGGGCTCCGAGGTGGCGCCCGGCTCGACCGTGGCCTACACGGTCACCGCCACCAACACCTCCGGCGCGGCGGTGCCGAACGTGGTCGTGAACGACGACCTGTCGAACGTGCTCAGCCACGCCACCTTCGGGTCGTTCACGAACGACGACGGGGGCAAGGCCACCCGCTCCGCCAACGCGCTCACCTGGGACGTGGGCACGCTCGCCGCGGGCGAGACGCGGGCCATCACCTACACCGTGGTGGTGAAGCCGGACGCCCACGGCGTGACGATCGGCAACGTGGTGACCGGCGACGGTGACGAGCCGCCGACCGACTGCACCGCCGCAGACCCGTGCGAGACGGAGCACCACACCCCGGCCACCTGGACGCTCGCCAAGACGTCGGACCCGGCCTCGGGCTCGCTCGTCCAGCCCGGCACCACGGTCACCTACACCGTCACCGCCACCAACGACTCGGCCGCGGCCGTGGGCGGCGTGGTCGTGAACGACGACCTGGCCGACGTGCTCGCCCACGCCGACTTCGTCTCCTTCACCGATGACGACGGCGGCAAGGCGACCCGTTCGGGTGACGCCATCACCTGGGCGCTGGGCACCCTCGCCGCGGGCGAGGCGCGCACCATCACCTACGCGGTCACCATCCACGACGACGCGCACGGCGTGACGATCGGCAACGTGGTGACCGGCGACGCCGACGTGCCGCCGACCGAGTGCACCGCCGCCGAGCCCTGCGAGACGGAGCACCACACCCCCGCGACCTGGACCCTGGCCAAGACCTCGGACCCCGCCTCGGGCTCGGTGGTCCAGCCCGGCAGCACCGTCGCCTACACGGTCACCGCCGTCAACGGCTCCGCCGCCGCGGTGGACGGCGTGGTGGTGACCGACGACCTGTCCGACGTGCTCAGCCACGCCACCTTCGGGTCGTTCACGAACGACGACGGCGGCACGGCCACCCGCACCGATGAGACCCTGACCTGGAACGTCGGGACCCTCGCGGCGGGCCAGACCCGCTCCATCACCTACACGGTGACGGTGGACGAGGATGCCCACGGCGTGACCATCGGCAACGTGGTGACCGGCGACGGCAGCGTGCCGCCGACGGACTGCACGCCGATCGAGCCGTGCGAGACCGAGCACTCGACGCCCGCCACCTGGACGCTCGCCAAGACCTCCGACCCCGAGTCGGGCTCCGAGGTCGAGCCGGGCGCCACCGTGAACTACACGGTCACCGCGACCAACAGCTCCGGCGCCCCGGTTGACGACGTGGTCGTGACCGACGACCTGTCGAACGTGCTGAACCACGCGACCTTCGGGTCGTTCACGAACGACGACGGCGGCACGGCCACCCGCTCCGGCAACACGATCACCTGGAACGTCGGCACCCTCGCCGCCGGCCAGACCCGCTCCATCACCTACGCCGTGACGGTGGACGGCGACGCCCACGGCGTGACCATCGGCAACGTGGTCACGGGCGACGGTGACGAGCCGCCGACCGAGTGCACCGCCGAGGAGCCGTGCGAGACGGAGCACCACACCCCGGCCACCTGGACGCTGGCCAAGACCTCGGACCCGGCCTCGGGTTCGGTGGTCGCCCCCGGCTCCACGGTCACCTACACCGTCACGGCCACCAACACCTCCGGGGCGGCGGTGGACGACGTGGTGGTGAACGACGACCTGTCCGACGTGCTCGCCCACGCGACCTTCGGGTCCTTCACCGACGACGACGGGGGCAACGCCTCCCGCTCGGGTGACGCGCTCACGTGGAACGTGGGCACGCTCGCCGCCGGCGAGGCGCGGACCATCACCTACACCGTCACCATCGATGACGACGCCCACGGCGTGACCATCGGCAACGTGGTGACGGGCGACGGCGACGTGCCGCCGACCGAGTGCACCGCCGAGGAGCCGTGCGAGACGGAGCACCACACCCCGGCGACCTGGTCGTTGTCCAAGACCTCCGATCCGGCCACCGGCAGCGAGGTCGAGCCCGGCAGCACCGTCACCTACACCCTCACCGCGGTGAACGGCTCCGGTGCGGACGTGGACGACGTGGTCGTGAGCGACGACCTGTCGAACGTGCTCAGCCACGCGACCTTCGGGTCGTTCACGGACGACGACGGCGGCAAGGCCGCCCGGTCCGGCACCACGATCACCTGGGACGTGGGCACCCTGGCCGCCGGCCAGACGCGGACCGTGACCTACACGGTGACGGTGAACGACGACGCCCACGGCGTCACCATCGGCAACGTGGTGACCGGTGACGGCGAGGTCCCGCCGACCGACTGCACCCCGCTGGAGCCGTGCGAGACGGAGCACCACACGCCCGCCACCTGGACCCTCGCCAAGACCTCGGACCCGGCCTCGGGCTCGGTCGTCGCCCCCGGGGCCACCGTGACCTACACGGTCACGGCCACCAACGACTCCGGCGCCGACGTGCACGACGCGGTCGTGAACGACGACCTGTCCGACGTGCTGAGCCACGCGACCTTCGGGTCCTTCACGAACGACGACGGGGGCGCGGCGACCCGCTCCGGCAACGCGCTCACGTGGAACGTCGGCACGCTCGCCGCGGGCCAGACCCGCTCCATCACCTACACGGTGACGGTGGACGACGACGCCCACGGCGTGCGGATCGGCAACGTGGTGACCGGTGACGGCGACGTGCCGCCGACCGAGTGCAGCGCCGAGGAGCCGTGCGAGACGGAGCACGAGACGCCGGCCACCTGGTCGCTGTCCAAGACGTCGGACCCGGCCACCGGCAGCGAGGTCGAGCCCGGCAGCACCGTCACCTACACCCTCACGGCCGTCAACGGCTCCGGCGCGGCGGTCAACGACGTGGTCGTGAACGACGACCTGTCCGACGTGCTCGCCCACGCCGACTTCGGGTCCTTCACCGACAGCGACGGCGGCACGGCCTCCCGCTCCGGTGACGAGATCACCTGGGCCCTGGGCACCCTGGCCGCGGGCGAGACGCGCACCGTCACCTACACCGTCACGATCCACGACGACGCCCACGGCGTGACCATCGGCAACGTGGTGACCGGCGACGGCGACGTGCCGCCGACCGAGTGCAGCGCCGAGGAGCCCTGCGAGACGGAGCACCACACGCCCGCCACCTGGACGCTCGCCAAGACGTCGGACCCGGCCACCGGCAGCGAGGTCGAGCCCGGCAGCACCATCGCCTACACGGTGACGGCGACCAACACCTCCGAGGCCGACGTGGCCGACGTGGTGGTCACCGACGACCTGTCGGACGTGCTGGACGACGCCACCTTCGGTGCCATCACCGAGAGCGACGGCGGCAACGCCACCCGCGCCGGGAGCACCATCACCTGGAACGTCGGCACCCTCGCCGCCGGCGCCACCCGCTCCATCACCTACACGGTGACGGTGAACGACGACGCGCACGGCGTGACCATCGGCAACGTGGTGACCGGCGACGGCGACGAGCCGCCGACCGAGTGCAGCGCCGAGGAGCCCTGCGAGACGGAGCACCACACGCCGGCCACCTGGACGCTCGCCAAGTCGTCCGACCCGGCCAGCGGCAGCGAGGTCGAGCCCGGCAGCACCGTGACCTACACGCTGACGGCCACCAACACCTCCGAGGCCGACGTGGCCGACGTGGTGCTCACCGACGACCTGTCGAACGTGCTCGACCACGCCGCCTTCGGCTCCTTCACCGACGACGACGGCGGCCGTGCCGCCCGCTCGGGTGACACCATCACCTGGGAGCTGGGCACCCTGGCCGCGGGCGAGGTGCGCACCGTGACCTACACCGTCGTGATCGATGACGACGCCCACGGCGTCACGATCGGCAACGTGGTGACCGGTGACGGCGAGGTCCCGCCGACCGACTGCACCGCGGACGAACCGTGCGAGACGGAGCACGAGACGCCGGCCACCTGGACCCTGGCGAAGACGTCGGACCCCGCGTCGGGCTCGATCGTCGCCCCCGGGACCACGGTGACCTACACCGTCACCGCCACCAACACCTCCGATGCGGCGGTGCCCGACGTGGTGGTCACCGACGACCTGTCCGACGTGCTGACCCACGCGACCTTCGGCTCGTTCACCGACGGTGACGGCGGCCGGGCCACCCGCTCCGGCAACACGATCACCTGGGCGCTCGGTACCCTCGGCGCCCGGGAGACGCGGTCCATCACCTACGAGGTGACGGTGGGCCCCGACGCCCACGGCGTGCGGATCGGCAACGTGGTGACCGGTGACGGCGAGGTCCCGCCGACCGAGTGCACCGCGGACGAGCCGTGCGAGACGGAGCACGAGACGCCGGCCACCTGGTCGCTGTCCAAGACCTCCGATCCGGCCACCGGCAGCGAGGTCGAGCCCGGCAGCACGGTCACCTACACCCTCACCGCGGTCAACGCGTCGGGTGCCGACGTGCACGACGCGGTCATCGGCGACGACCTGTCGAACGTGCTCGACCACGCGACCTTCGGGTCCTTCACCGATGACGACGAGGGCCGGGCCACCCGCGCCGGCGACGCCATCACCTGGAGCCTCGGCACCCTCGCCGCCGGCACCACCCGCACCGTCACCTACACGGTCACCATCCACGACGACGCCCACGGCGTGACGATCGGCAACGTGGTGACGGGCGACGGCGACGTGCCGCCCGAGCGCTGCACCCCGCTGGAGCCGTGCGAGACGGAGCACCACACGCCGGCGACCTGGACCCTCGCCAAGACCTCGGACCCGGCCTCGGGCTCGGTGGTCGCGCCGGGGACCACGGTGACCTACACCGTGACGGCGACCAACACCTCGGACGCGGACGTGGCCGACGTGGTGGTCACCGACGACCTGTCCGACGTGCTGGACGACGCCACCTTCGGTGCCATCACCGACGGTGACGGCGGCCGCGCCTCGCGCACCGGCAACACGATCACCTGGACGCTCGGCACGCTCGCCGCCCGCGAGACGCGGTCCATCACCTACACGGTGACGGTGGACGACGACGCCCACGGCGCCCGGATCGGCAACGTCGTGACCGGTGACGGCGAGGTCCCGCCGACCGACTGCACCGTCGAGGACCCGTGCACCACCGAGCACGAGACGCCGGCCACCTGGACCCTGGCGAAGACCTCCGATCCCGCGTCGGGTTCGGTCGTCGCCCCCGGCGCCACGGTGACCTACACGGTCACCGCCACCAACACCTCGGACGCGGACGTGGCCGACGTGGTGGTCACCGACGACCTGTCCGACGTGCTGGACGACGCCACCTTCGGCGCCTTCGACGGTGACGACGAGGGCCGGGCCACCCGCTCCGGGAACACGATCGACTGGGCCGTGGGCACCCTCGCCGCCCGCGAGACCCGGTCGATCGCCTACACGGTCACGGTGAACCCCGACGCCCACGGCGCGCACATCGGCAACGTCGTCACCGGTGACGGCGAGGAGCCGCCGACCGACTGCACCCCGGTGGAGCCGTGCGAGACGGAGCACGAGACGCCGGCCACCTGGTCGCTGTCCAAGACCTCCGACCCCGCCACCGGCTCGGAGGTCCAGCCCGGCAGCACCGTCACCTACACCCTGACGGCCGTCAACGGCTCGGGCGCCGAGGTGACCGACGTGGTGGTCGTCGACGACCTGTCCGACGTGCTGGACGACGCGACCTTCACCGCCTTCGCCGACGACGACGGCGGCACGGCCACCCGCGACGGCGACACCATCACCTGGGCCATCGGCACCCTCGCCGCCGGTGAGACCCGCACCATCACCTACTCGGTGACCCTCGGTGCCGACGCCTACGAGGCCCGCATCCGCAACGCCGTCACCGGCAACGGCTCCGAGCCGCCGGAGCGCTGCCCGACCGGCGAGCCCTGCACCACCGAGCACCTGACCCCGAAGCGGGTGGAGCGCCCGCCGGCGACGCCCACGCCGCCGGCCGCCGCCACGCCCCGCCGCCTCGGCCCGCTCCCGCGGACCGGCGTCTACGTGGTGCGGCTCCTCGTGGCCTCCGGCCTCCTGCTGGCCGTCGGCGCCGTGCTCTCCGCCGGCGGCGCCCGCGGCCGCTGGGCCCGCGCCGCCCGGTAGCGGGCCGGGCACCAGGCCCCACCCCGGGTGCGGTCGGCCTCACCGCCGGCCCCACCCGGGGTGCTCCCGTGCGTCGACCGCGCCACCGGGCCCGAACACCGGTGGCGCGGTCGCGTCAGGCTGCCGGGGGCGCGGCGGCCACCGACGCCAGGACCGGGCGCACCAGGTCGAGCCGCTCGGTGCTCACGTCGACGGCCCCGACCTGGGTCGGGTTGTCGATGGCCTCCAGCGCCGCCGGCACCGTCATGCCCAGCTCCCCGAAGAACCGGGCCGAGGTGTCGGTGTCGCGGTTCACGACCCGGATCTCCGAGCGCGACGAGGCCGAGGCCGCCACCGCGACGGTCGCCCGCCCGGTCCGGCTCGTGGGCCGGCTCACCGGGCCACCGCCAGCTCCAGCAGGTGCAGGCCGTGGACCACCGGGGTGGTCGCCACGATCCGCAGCCCGCACCCCGCCGCCAGGTCCGCGAGGTCGCCCAGCGGCCGCTCCGTCGAGCCGAACAGGTTCCGCATCAGCAGCCGCATCGGCGCGTTGCCGACCGGGCCGCTGCCCGGCTCCACCAGCCGCTCCACCAGCAGCACCCGGGCCTCGGGACCGCGCCCGTCGAGCGCCTCGGCGCAGCGCCCGAGGATGCGGGCGGCCTCGGCGTCGGGCCAGTCGTGGAGCACCTGGGCGAGGATCATCGCGTCGCCGGCCGGCAGCGCCTCGAAGAAGTCGCCCTCGACCGCCTCGGCCCGATCCGCGAGCCCCCGCTCCGCGAACCACCAGCGGGCGGAGGCCACCGTCGCCGGAAGCTCCACCAGGGTGCCGGTCGCGCCCGGCGCCACCCCCAGCAGCTCCGCCAGGAGCAGGCCCATGCCACCGCCCACGTCGACCAGGTGGCGGTAGCGGGTCCAGTCGTGCACGTCGCGCACCGCCGGCACCCACTCGTAGGCCCACTCGGCCATGTAGCCGTCGAAGGAGGCGGCGAGCGCGGCGTCGCCGTGCACGTGGTCCCAGAACGGCGCGCCGAACTGGTCCTCGAAGCCGGTGCCGGCCCCGGTCGCCGTGGCGAGCAGGCCGCCCCAGGCCCGGTCGAGGTGGCTGTGGGCCGAGCGGTGGTCGAGGCGGCGGCGCACCCCGGACGGGTGGTCGTCCCGCAGCGCGTCGCCCACCGGCGTCAGGCCGATGCGCCCGTCGCCGCCGTAGGTGAGCACGCCCCGATCCGCCAGGTGCTCGACCAGCGCCGCGAGGGTGACCGGCTCCGCGCCGGTCCGCTCGGCCAGGGCCGCCACGCGGTCGGCGCCGGCGGCGATGTGGTCGGCGAGGCGCAGGGTGGCCGCCACCCGCACCGCGTGCGGCGTCAGCAGCTCCGCCAGGTCGGTGAGGCGGTGGCCCGCCACGTGGGCCTCGTGCTCGTCCACCCCCTGGCGCCAGTAGCCGACCAGCCGCGACCGCTCCGAGGGGTGCTCCCGCTCCCGCAGGAGGCGGCGCACCCCGGTCACGAGCGCGTGCTCGCCGGCCGCGAACACGTAGGCGTCGCCGAGGGGCGGCAGCGCCGCCAGCTCCGCCACCACGTCCGCGCCCTCGGCGCGGTGCAGGTAGCGCAGGTCCAGCTCGCCACCGCCCGGGCGCACCAGGTCCTGGTGGTCCTCGGCGTCCTGCACCAGGACCAGGGCCGTCACCCGCGTGGCGGCCGGCGCCTCCTCGATCCAGCGGCCGATCGCCGGCAGCGCCGTCTCGTCGCCCACCAGCACCAGGTGTTCGGCCTCGGGGGCGATCGTGGACGAGCGGGGCCCGGCCACGTGCAGCACGTCGCCGGGGCGGGCCCGCGCCGCCCACCCCGAGGCCACGCCGCCCTCGTGCAGCACCACGTCGAGGTCGACCTCGCCCGCGTCGAGGTCGAGGCGGCGCACCGTGTAGTCCCGGGACACGACGCTGTGGTCGCCCGGCCAGTCGAGGTGGTCCGCCCGCTGGACCGGCAGCACCGGGTCGCCGCCGTCGAGCGGGGGCGGGAACACCTTCACGTGGTCGTCGGGAGCCGGTGAGCGAAGCTCGGCCAGGGCCAGGCCGTCGACCTCGAACCGGCCGAGCTGCTCGCCGCCGAGGGTCAGCCGCCGCATCCGGGGGCCGAGGTCGGTGATGCGCCGGACCTCCAGGGCCCGCAGCGCGACGGGGAGGTCGATGCGGTGCCCGCTCATGCCGCCACCACCCCGTCGAGCAGCCGCTCCAGCACCCGGCGGAGGTCGATCCGGTCCCGCTCGTCGAGGTTCCGCACCAGCGGCGAGGTGGCGTCGAGCCGCCGGTCGATGCGCCGCAGGGCGTCGCAGCCGGCCTCGGTGACCGCCACGTCGTGGCGCCGGCGGTCGCCACGGGAGCGGCGGCGGACCACCCGGCCGCCGGCCTCCAGGCACTGGAGGATCTCGGTCACCCGCGAGGGCGAGCAGCCCAGCAGGTCCATGAGCTGGTTCTGGGTGGCGCCGCCCGCCACCAGGCGCAGGGCCCGGCCCTCGCTCATCGACAGCCCCTCGGTGGCGCACGCCCGGGTGAACACGTCGGTGAGCACGTCGGTGGCCTTGAGGAAGAGGTCGCCGAGCATCGGCCGAAGCTCGGGCACGGGCCGCCCGGCGGGCGCCGCCCCCGCCGGCGGGTGGGCGGTGCCCCGGTCGCTGCCGTCGTCGTGGCCGTCGTCGTGGCTCGGTGGGCGATCGGGGACTCGGGCGTCGGGCCGGGTACTCTGCATGTTCATCGAACTTAACAGTAATTCGGCAACCGAACTACCTCGGCGGTCGGGGCGGTGACGGCGACGGCCCGCCTCCGCCGCCGCAGCACCACGAGCCACGTCCTCGGCCTCGGCATCGCCCTCGGCGTGCTCGCGGCGCTCGTGCTCGCCAGCCTCGCCATCGGCGCCAAGCCCATCCCGCCCGGCACCGTGCTGCGCGCCCTGTTCCGCTGGCACCGCAGCGGCGACGACCAGGCGATCATCGGGGACCTCCGCGTCGCCCGCACCGTCGTCGGCCTCCTCGCGGGCGCCTCGCTCGGCCTCGCCGGCGCCGTCATGCAGGCCATCACCCGCAACCCCATCGCGGACCCCGGCATCCTCGGGGTGAACGCCGGCGCCGCCTTCGCCCTCGTGCTCGCCATCCGGGTGCTCGGCGTGACCGCGGCCCCGCTCCAGGTCTGGTTCGCGTTCGCCGGGGCCGCCGCGGCGGCCGTGGTCGTCTACCTCATCGGCGCCCACCGCCGCGGCCCCGGCGGCCCCGCCACCCTCGCCCTCGCCGGCGCCGCGGTCACCGCGCTCCTGGCCTCGGCCACCTCCACCGTCCTCCTGTTCGACCTCGCCACCCTGGACGAGTTCCGGTTCTGGGCGGTCGGCTCCGTCGCCGGCCAGACCACCGAGCTGGCCCTCCAGCTCGCCCCCTTCGTGGTGGTCGGCGCCGTGCTCGCCCTCGGCTCGGCCCGGCTCCTCAACGCCCTCGCGCTCGGTGACGACGTCGCCCGCTCGCTCGGCCAGCACGTCGGCCGGGCCCGCCTCGCCGCGATCACCTCCATCGTCCTCCTGGTGGGCGCCTCGGTGTCGCTGGCCGGCCCCATCGCCTTCGTCGGCCTGGCGGTGCCGCACGTCGCCCGCATGGTCACCGGCCCCGACAACCGCTGGCTCCTGCCCCTCGCCGCGGTGCTCGGCGCCATCCTCCTCCTCGGCACCGACATCCTCGGGCGCCTCATCGCCCGGCCCGGCGAGATCGAGGTCGGCGTGGTCACCGCGCTCGTCGGCGGCCCCGTCTTCGTGGCCCTGGTCCGCTGGCACCACTCGGTCGGGCGATGAGCCCCGGCCACGGCGTGGGGCCGGAGGCGGCCTACGGGCCCGGCGGCGGTGCCGTGGCCGGCGCTGCCGGGGTGGCCGGGGCTGCCGTCGGGCTCGCTCCCGGCGGGGTCGGTGCGCTGCGGGCGGCCGGCCGCCGCCGGTCCCGGCGCACCTGCCTGCTGCTGCTCGGCGCCGCGGGCGCCGGCCTCGTCCTGTCGCTGTGCGTCGGCGTCTTCACGATCTCGGTCGTCGACGTCGTGCGCGCCGCCGTCCTCGACCGGGGGGTCCACGACGTCGTGGTCACGGTGCGGGAGCTGCGCCTGCCCCGGGCCGTCGTCGCCCTGCTCGTGGGCGCGCTCCTCGGCCTCTCCGGCACCATCTTCCAGGGCGTCACCCGCAACCCCCTCGCCAGCCCCGACATCATCGGCATCACCGCCGGGGCGTCGGCCGCGGCGGTCGTGGTGATCGTGGTCGCCCATGGCGGCCGGGCCGCGGTCACCGCCGGCGCGCTCGGCGGCGCGGTCGCCGCCGCGGCGCTCATCCACCTCGTCGCCTGGCGCCGGGGCATCTCGCCGTACCGGCTCGTGCTCGCCGGCATCGGCATCGCCGCGGTCCTCAACGCCGTGACCGCGCTGCTCCTCAGCCGCTCCGAGATCTGGGACGCCCAGCGGGCCCTGCTCTGGCTGAGCGGGTCCCTCAACGGGCGGGGGTGGTCGGTCGTGCCGCCGCTGCTGGTGGCCGTGGCGGTCCTCGTGCCGGCCGCGCTCGCGCTCACCCGCTCGCTGCACGCCCTGCACCTGGACGACGACCTGGCCCGCGGCCTCGGGGTGTCGGTCGAGCGGGCCCGGCTGGGGTTGCTCGGCGTGGCGGTGGCGGCCGCGGCCGTGGCCACCGCGGCGGCGGGGCCCATCGCCTTCGTGGCCTTCGTCGCCCCGCCGGTCGCCCGGCGGCTGGTGCGGGCGCCGGTCACGGTGCTGCCGGCCGCGCTGGTCGGCGCGGTGTTGCTGCTGGCGGCCGACGTGGTGGGGCGCGGCGTGGCGCCCGACGTCGAGCTGCCGGTCGGCGTGGTCACCGGCCTGCTCGGCGCGCCCTACCTCCTGTGGCTCCTGGCCCGGGCGGACCGGCTCCGCGAGGGCTGAGCGTCCTGCGCGAACCGCGAGGTCGGAGGTTGCTTCCTCGCTCACTGATAGGTAAGCTATCGATCAACAGGATCATTCCCTTCACCTACCAGGAGGTAGTCATGCTGTTGCGAAGCGACCCCCTCGGCGATCTGCTCGGCTTCTCCCGCTCGGAGGGCCCCGCCGCCCCCCGAGCCGCGATGGACGCCTACCGGCACGGCGACGTCATCACCGTGGAGTTCGACCTCCCCGGCATCGACCCGTCGAGCATCGACCTCCAGATCGAGCGCGGCGAGCTCCGCCTCCAGGCCCAGCGCCGGACCTCCCTCCCCGAGGGCGCCCGCTACCTGGTCCGCGAGCGCGCCGACGCCACGATCGTGCGGCGGCTCATGCTCGGCGACGTGCTCGACGTCGAACACGTCGACGCCGACTACCGCGACGGCGTGCTCGTCGTCCGCATCCCGCTGCGCGACGCCGCCAAGCCCCGCAAGATCGACGTCGGTCGATCCTCGGCGCTCGACGCCGGTGACGAGGCCGCCGCTCCCGCTGTGACCGCCACGGCGGCCGAGTCGGCGGCGACGTGAGCACCGCCGGATCGGGTGACCGGGATGCCGTGCGGGCAGGTGGCGGGGGAGGGGCCGAGGGCGCCTCCCCCGCCCGCACCTGGGCCGAGCGCGTCGCCGATCCGGCCGAGCCGCTCTACACGCTCGCGATCGCGGCCGACCTCCTCGGTCTCGACCCGCAGGCGCTGCGCCGCCTCGGCGACGCCATCCGGCCCGACGGCCCCCGGCCGTCGGGCAACCAGCGGCGCTACTCCCGCAACGACCTGGCCCGCCTCGGCGCCGCCTCCGAGCTCGCCGCCCAGGGCCACGCCACCCACTCGATCGTCGCGATCCTCGACCTCACCGACCGGCTGGAGGGCCGCTGACCGGCCCGCGGCGCCCGTGCCGGCGGGGACCCGGCGCCCGGGTGCCCGCGGGGCGCGCCGTCCGCCGGTGCTCCCCGCTCGCCGCTCGCCGCTCGTCGTTCGCCGCGTCAGCCGGCGGCGGGCTCCACCAGCTCCACCAGGACGCCGCCGGCGTCCTTCGGGTGGATGAAGTTCACCCGCGAGTTCGACGTGCCGCGCTTGGGCTGCTCGTAGAGGAGGCGGATGCCGCGCTCACGCAGGGTGGCGCACACCGCGTCGATGTCCTCGACCCGGTAGGCCATCTGCTGGATGCCGGGGCCGTTGCGGTCCAGGAACTTCGCGATGGTGGACTCCGGCGTGAGCGGGGCCAGGAGCTGGATGCAGCTCCCCGAGTCGCCCACCGCGAGCATCGCCTCGCGGACGCCCTGCTCCTCGTTGACCTCCTCGTGGACGGACCGGAGGTCGAAGTTCTCGGCGTAGAACGCCAGGGCCTCGTCGAGGTCCGGCACGGCGATGCCGACGTGGTCGATGTGGGTGAACATGGCCCCATTCTCCACCCGCCCGCCGATCCGCCCCAACCCGCGGCGCGGCCCGGCCACCCCGACCCGGAGCGCCACCGCGGCGATGCCTCGGCCCGGGCGCCGCGGCGGTAGCGTCGGTCGCCGTGCTGATGACCCGCGCCGAATCCCTCGCCGTCGTCGGTGACCTGCGCCGGGCCCGGCGCAAGCAGCGGGTGGCGGCGATCCACTGGGTCGACGCCATGTACCAGGTGTACATCACCGGCGTCGTCGCCGTCATCGCCCTCCTCACCCTCTCCAGCCTCATCGGTGACGAGAAGGTGGGTGCCGCCACCGTGGCCGACCTGCGCGACCGCGGCCCCGCCGCCCTCGGCTGCCTGGCCGCCGCCGCCGTCTTCCTCGGCCTGCGCTCCGGCAGCCGCGGCGGCCCGCTCGCCCTCGAACGGGCGGACGTCCGCCACGTCCTCCTCTCACCCGTCGACCGCGGCGTCGCCCTCCGGGGCCCGGCCTACCGCCAGCTCCGCTTCCTCGCCTTCGTGGCGATCGCGGTGGGCGCGGGCGTCGGCCAGCTCGCCCTCCGCCGCCTCCCCGGCAACGCCGCCCTCTGGATGGTGGCCGGCGCCCTCTACGGCCTCGTGCTCGTCGGCCTGCACTACGGCAGCGCCCTCCTCGCCTCGGGCCTCAAGGCGCCCCGCTGGCTCGCCACCCTCCTCGGCGGCGTCGTCCTGCTCTGGTCGGTGCTCGACGCGCTCCGCTCGATCGACGCGCTGCCGGCCTCGCCCGCCACCGCCCTCGGCCACCTCCCGCTGTGGCCGCTCGGCTTCGAGCCGGCCTGGCTCGTCGGCCCCGTGCTCGCCGCGGGGGCGGTCGTGGCCGGGCTCGCGCTCGTGGCCGGCACCTCCCTGGAGGCCGCCGAGCACCGCACGTCCCTCGTCGGCCAGCTCCGCTTCGCCGTCACGCTCCAGGACCTTCGCACCGTCCTCGTGCTGCGCCGCCAGCTCGCCCAGGAGCGGCCCCGCGCCCGACCCTGGGTGCCGGCGCTGCGGCGGGGTCGCGCCCGCTTCCCCGTCTTCCAGCGGGGCGTCCGCAGCGTCATGCGCTGGCCCGTCGGCCGGGTGGTGCGGGTGGTCGTCCTCGCCGCCGTCGCCGGCTTCGCGCTCCGCGGCGTCTGGCAGGGCACCACCCCGCTGCTCGCCGTCGCCGGCCTCCTCCTGTGGGTCGCGGCCCTCGACGCGGCCGAGCCGCTCGGCCAGGAGGTCGACCACCCCGGCCGCACCGACGCCTTCCCGATCGAGCGCGGCGTCCTCTTCCTCCAGCACCTGCCGCTCGTCGCCGTCGTGTCCACGATCACCGGCCTCGTCGCGGCCGGGGTCGCCGCCGCCCCCTTCGCCACGCCGGTCCCCGTCGGCGTCGCCGTCGTCACCGGCATCGCCGCCGGCCTCCTCGCCGGCTGCGGCGCCGTGGTCAGCGTCATCCAGGGCGCCCCCGACGCGGTCGACGTCATGGCCATCTCCACCCCCGAGATCGCCGGCACCCGCACCGTCATCCGCACCGCCTGGCCGCCCGCCCTCGCCGTCCTCGGCACCCTGCCGATCCTGGCCGGCCGCGCCGCGGAGCTGGGCGCCGGCGACCCGCCGCCGGTCGAGGCCGCCGGCCGGGTGCTCGGCGCGCTGCTCGTGGTGGTCGTGGTCTTCGGCGGCTGGGTGCGCTTCCGCGACGCCGTCCACGAGGCCATGCGCCAGGCGGTCGAGGGCATGTCGCCCAGCCGGGCCGTCGAGCGGATGGCCGAGGAGCGCCGCGCCGCGGAGGCGCGCGAGGCCGAAGCGCTCGCCGGCTCCCGCCGCCTCGCCGGCCTCGACGGGGACGAGGACGGGGACGGGGACGACGTCGGGCCGCCCGAGCCCCGGCGGCCCAAGGGCGCACCCCGCCCGACGAAGGCCAAGCCCCGGCCCGCCGAGCCGCGCCACGGCGTCCAGGGCGGCACCTCCGCCAAGCCGATCGGTCGAAAGCGAGACCAACGATGACCGCGCCCGCCATCGAGGCCACCGGCCTCACCAAGGCCTACGACGAGCTGGTGGCCCTCAAGCCGCTCGACCTCACCGTCCCCGCCGGCCAGTCGCTGGCCCTCATCGGCCACAACGGCTCCGGCAAGTCGACCTTCCTCCGCATCGTCGCCGGCCTCCTGGAGCGCACCGGCGGCGACCTGGAGGTGGCGGGCTTCGACCTGACCGACGTCGAGGCCCGGGCCACCACCTCCTACCTGCCCGACGACCCGGTGCTCTACGACGACCTCTCCCTCCGCGAGCACTGCGAGTACATCTCCCGGCTCCACGGGGGCGACGGCTTCGACGGCTACGCCCTCGACATGTGCGAGCGCCTCGGCCTCGCGGACCGCATCGACGACCTGCCCGCCCGCTTCAGCCGCGGCCTCCGCCAGAAGTCGGCGATCGTGCTGGCCCTGGCCCGGCCGTTCTCGCTGCTGCTGGTGGACGAGCCGTTCGTCGGCCTCGACCAGCCCGGCAAGCTCGTGCTCCTCGACCTGCTGGACGAGGTGCACCGAGACGGCGCCGCCACGGTCGTCGCCACCCACGACCCCGCCTACGTGGACCGGGTGGACCGCAGCATCGCCCTGCGCGACGGCGAGGTCGTCTTCGACGGCCGCGCCTCGGTGGACGAGGTCATGGCCCTCGTCGGCGGCTGACCACCCGCCCCGCCGCTGCATCCCACCCCCGCACGAACGTGGCACCGAAAAGCCGCACCGGTGCGGCGTTTCCGTGCCACGTTCGACATCGCTCCTGAACGTGGCACCGACGTGCCGCACCCGTGCGGCAGAACCGTGCCACGTTCGGGGCGGCTGACGGCCGGGCCGGGCGGTTCGGGGGTCAGCGCCAGGCGAAGACGGGTTGTTCGAAGCCGGCGACCGGCGACGGATCGCCCTGGAGGCCGAGCCAGCGGAACTGGACCAGCACGGCACCGGTCGGGGCGTGGATCAGGTCGTTGCCGAGCGGCACCTGCACCACCGGCCGGTCGCTCTCGGGGATGTCCACGAAGCGCGGCGAGCCCGGCACGAGCAGGTTGTGGACGCCGACGCGGTAGACGGCCAGCACCTCGTCGGGCGACGGCGCCAGCTCCAGCCGGCCGCCGCCCCACACCACCACCGGGGTGATGACGTAGCCCGAGCGGGTGGGGTAGTCGTCCAGCACGCCGAGCACCGCGTCGCGGCCCAGCTCCACGCCCACCTCCTCGTGGGCCTCGCGGAGCGCGGCGTCGACCGCGTCCTCGCCCGCGTCGAGGCGGCCGCCCGGCAGCGCCCACTGCGCCGAGTGCGCCCGCAACCGGGCCGAGCGGCGGCACAGCAGGAACGCCGCGCCGCCCGACACGTCGACCATCCGCCCGTCCAGGTCGCCGGCGCCACCGGGGATGACGTCGAGCGCGTCGGCGCCCCACGGCGACGGGTCCACCCGGTCCTCGCCGAGCTGCGAGTCCACGAGGACCACCGCCACCGCGGCCCGCCGCCGCTCGTCGGGCGGCACGACCCGGCGCTCGTGGCCCGCCAGGTTCCCGGCGATGCGGCCGCGGAGCGCCTCGTCGTAGGGGACCGGGTCGGACACGGGGGCGGGGGAGTCCATGTCGCCATCATGGCGGGGCCGCCGCCGGGCTGCGGCACCTACGATCGACGGCGACCCCGGCCCGGTCCGGGACCCGACGCCCGGCGCCCACCGCCCCGGAAGGTGACGACACGATGCAGGTCCACTTGATCGACGGCACCTACGAGCTGTTCCGCCACCACTTCGGGGCGCCCTCGCACGTGAACGCCGCCGGCCTGGAGGTCGCGGCCGCCCGTGGCGTCGCCGGCTCGCTGCTCCTCATGCTGGAGGACGGCGCCACCCACGTCGGCGTCGCCACCGACCACGTGATCGAGTCGTTCCGCAACGAGCTGTACGACGGCTACAAGGACGGCTCCGGCGTCGAGGTCGAGATCCTGGGCCAGTTCCAGCTCCTGGAGGACCTGCTGGAGGCGCTCGGCTTCCGGGTCTTCGCGATGGTCGAGCACGAGGCCGACGACGCGCTCGGCGCCGCCGCCCGCATCGCCGCGGCCGACGACCGGGTCGAGCGGGTCCTCATCTGCACGCCGGACAAGGACCTCGGCCAGTGCGTCGGCGGCAAGGTCTTCCAGTACGACCGGCGCAAGCAGCAGCTCCTCGGGCCCGAGCAGGTGCAGGAGAAGTTCGGGGTCCCACCCGCCTCCATCCCCGACTACCTCGGCCTCGTGGGCGACACCGCCGACGGCTTCCCCGGCCTCGCCGGCTGGGGCGCCAAGTCCGCCGCCCCCGTCCTCGCCCGCTACGGCCACCTGGAGGGCATCCCCGCCGACAGCCACGACTGGGACATCACCGTCCGGGGCGCCTCCAAGCTGGCGCTCACGCTCAAGAACCAGATGGCCGACGCCCTCCTCTTCCGCCGGATCGCCACCCTCGCCTACGACGCCCCGACCATCACCGCGGTCGATGAGCTGCGCTGGACCGGCCCCACCGACGCCCTGGAGGAGCTGGCCGCCGCGGTCGACGCCCCCCACCTCGTCACCCGAGCCCGCAAGCTCGCCGCCGCCCGGGCCTGAGCTGGGCCTGAGGCCCGGTCACTCCGGGTCGTGCTTGGCCCGGCTGGGGGAGACCCTCGGGGGCTCGTGGGGCTGCTTCGGGTAGACGGGTGGCCACGGGGCGTCGAGGACGCCGGCGTCGAGGTCGGCCTGCCAGCGCGCCACCAGCGCCGAGACGTCCTGCGGCGCGCCGTCCATCTCCGCCCACGGGTCGCCCTCGGCGGCGAGCTTCGCGGGGACGACGTCGAGGGTGAGCCGGTCGGGGTCCACCGAGGGCACCTCGTCCCAGCGGATCGGGCACGAGACCTGCCCGCCGACGCGGGGCCGCACGCACCAGGCGCCGAACACGGTCTTGTGCGGGGCGTTCTGGTTGAAGTCCACGAACACCCGGGTGCCGCGCTCCTCCTTCCACCAGGCGGCGGTCAGCAGGTCGGGGCGGCGCCGCTCCAGCTCCCGGGCGACCGACACCGCGGCCTGGCGCACCGCGTAGCTGTCCAGCCCGCCGCCCACCCGCACGTAGACGTGCAGGCCCCGGTTGCCGGTCGTCTTCACGAAGGACGCGATGCCCAGCTCGTCGAGCAGCTCCCTGGTGACGAGCGCCGCCTCCTGCACCTGGGCGAAGGTGACGCCGGGGGAGGGGTCGAGGTCGATGCGAAGCTCGTCGGTCACCGACGGGTCCGACGCCCGGTACGGCCAGGGGTGGAAGCCGAGGCAGCCCTGGTTGACGGCCCACAGCAGGTGGGCGAGGTCGGCGACCACGAGCGCGTTGCTGGTGGTGCCGTTCGGGGTGGACACGACCGTCGTGGTCAACCAGTCGGGGGCGGTGGCCGGGACCCGCTTCTGGAAGAACGACTTGCCGCCGGCACCGTCGGGGAAGCGTTGCAGCATCGTCGGCCGGTCCCGGATCGTCGCCAGCAGCGGGCCCTCGACCGCCTGGTAGTAGCGGACCAGGTCGAGCTTCGTCTCCCCCCGGGTGGGGAAGAAGACCTTGTCGGGACTGGAGATGCGGACCTCGCGCCCACCCGCCTCCACCGTGACCGCGTCGGACGCCATGGTCCGCGACGGTACCCCGCCGCCCCGGCCCGGGCCCGGCGCGGCGCCGCCGAGTTCCTACGATCGTGACCATGACCCGACGGCGCCGCCCCCTGCTCCTGCTGCTGGTGGTGGCGCTGCCCGTCCTCGCCGCCTGCTCCGGCGGCTCGTCGGGCGACGGCTCCGCGAGCACCAGCACCGGCGACGGCGCCACGAGCAGCGGCGACACCACGACCACCGAGGCGATCCCGGTGGACACCACGCCCCTGCCCGGCCCCGCCCTGGCGGGCTCGCTCGACCGGATCATCCCCCGGCCCGCCACCGTCACGCCCCGTGCCGCCGCGTTCACGCTGCGCCCCGACACCGTGCTCGTCGTCCGCGACCCCGACGCGGCCGACGCCGCCGAGCTGCTCCGCAGCACCGTCGGCCCGGCCACCGGCGCCGAGCTGCCCACCCGGCCCGGCGCCGAGGGCCACGTGTCGATCCGCTTCGAGCGGCTCGACCCACCCGGCACCGAGGTGGCGGCCGAGGGCTACGAGCTGGTCGTGGAGGACACCGAGATCGTCATCCGCGGTGCCGACCACGACGGCTACGTCTGGGCCGTCCAGACGCTGCGCCAGGCCCTCTCCCCGGCCGTCGAGGGCGGCGAGCGGGCGGAGGGCAACGCGGTCGTCCCCGGCGTCCGCATCGAGGACGCGCCCCGCTACGGCTGGCGGGGCTCGATGCTCGACATCACCCGCCACTGGTTCGGGCCCGACGACGTGAAGGCGTACGTCGACCAGCTCTCCCTGTACAAGGTCAACCGCCTGCACCTGCACCTCTCCGACGACCAGGGCTGGCGCATCGAGATCCGCTCCCACCCCAAGCTCACCGAGGTCGGCGCCGCCAACGAGGTGGGCGGCGGGCCCGGCGGCTTCCTCACCCAGGACGACTACCGCGACCTCGTCGCCTACGCCGCCGCTCGGGGCGTCACGATCGTCCCCGAGATCGACGTGCCCGGCCACACCAACGCCGCGCTCCTCTCCGAACCGGAGCTGGACTGCAGCGGTCGAGCCCTGGAGCCCTACACCGGCACCCAGGTCGGCTTCAGCTCCCTCTGCACCACGAAGGAGCGCACCTACGAGTGGTTCGACGACGTGATCGGCGAGCTGGCCGAGCTGACGCCGGGACCGTGGATCCACCTCGGCGGCGACGAGTCCGACGCCACCTCCGACGCCGACTACCGCCGCTTCGTCGCCCGGGCGCTCGACATCGTGCGGAGCCACGGCAAGACGCCCGTGGGCTGGGACGAGATCGGCCAGGCCGACCTGGGTGGCGACGCCGTCGTCCAGTACTGGTCGGCCACCACCGACCACACGCTCGCCGCGGCCGGGCAGGGCGCGTCGGTCGTCCTGTCGCCGTCCGCGGTCACCTACTTCGACATGAAGCACACCGCCGGCGGCCCCGGGAACCGCTGGGCGGGCATCATCAGCACCCGCACCGCCTACGACTGGGACCCGGCCGCCCGGGTCGAGGGCCTGGACCCCGGGGCGATCCTCGGCGTCGAGGCCCCGGTGTGGACGGAGCTGATAACCGACCGGGCCACCATCCAGCAGCGCACCCTGCCCCGCATCCCCGCGCTCGCCGAGGTCGGCTGGACGGCGCAGGCGGACCGGGACTGGGACGACTTCGCCCGCGGGGCCGCCCGCCCCCCCCC
>Ga0182792_1001303_pt1 | contig 20634 bp, 13 predicted proteins | sample Passage237B_FD_130497 | JGI IMG/M metagenome (GOLD analysis project Ga0182792, IMG submission 130497) | Cellulose adapted compost microbial communities from Newby Island Compost Facility, Milpitas, CA, USA - Passage2 37B (version 2) (version 2) ...
AGCAGAGCGGTGTCGATCTGGGCTGGTTCGACAACCAGCGTCTGGATCGCGCTCTGAGCGTGCTCGAAGAACGCCGCGCTCAGGTCGCCGCCGTGCAGGCTCCTGAACCCGCACAGCCTCAGCCCGCCGCCGAAGCTCCCGCTGCTCAGGCCCCCGCTCCTGCCCAGACGCAGGCTCCCGCTGCTCAGGCCCCCGCTCCTGCCCAGACGCAGGCTCCCGTGGCTCAGGCCCAGCCTGAACCCGCTCCGGTTGCTCAGGCTCAGCCTGCTGCCCCCGAAGCCGCTCCTGACGTGCTGAGCCAGGCCATCGAACTGGCCGCCCAGGAAAAGATCGCTCTGGCTCAGGCTGCCCAGGCTCAGAACAATCACCGCCTGGCTCTGGAATACTACGAACAGGCCCTGCAGATTCAGCCCTCCAATGCGGTTGCCCGCGCTGGGGCTGACACGGCCCGTGTTCGTGCTCAGCAGGCTGCCACGCCTGAACCTGCCTCGATCCTCGAGCAGGAAACCCGCAACATGGGCGTGCAGGCTCAGGCCGCCATTGCGGAATACCGTCAACTGCGTAACCTGGCTGACAACCACCGCAAGGCTCTGAACTACGCTGCTGCCAGCGATACCGCTCAGCAGGCCAAGGTCCTTCTGGACAACAACGCCCGCTACCTGCCCGCCGCGCAGTACCGTCAGCTGCGTGATGAGGTGGATCAGCAGGCCGCTCAGATCAACGACGAGCGCATCCGCTTCGAGCAGGCTGAAAAGGAACGTGTTGCTGCTCAGCAGGAACAGCAGACCCGCGAAACCGCGCGTCAGGCCTTGGAACATCAGGATGCTGAAATCCAGAACCTGCTCCGCCGTGCCCGCGCTCTGCAGAAGGAACAGAAGTACGAACGTGCTCTGCAGCTGGTCAACCAGGCGCTGTTCATGGATCCCAACAACTTCGCCGCTCAGGCGATGAAGGATATCATCGAAGACAGCATCATCCTGGTGGGCTCTGAACGTATTCGTCGCCAGATCCACATCAACAACGCAGTGATCCGCCGCGAAAACGCCCAGGCCACTATTCCCCCCACGGAACTGCTGGTCTATCCACCCGACTGGCCGCAGCTGACCAACCGTCGTCTGCTGGGCATGGACCAGGCCAACGGCGGCGAGTCCGAAGCCAACCGCATCGTGGCTCAGAAACTCCGCGAACCCATTCCTGCGGAATTCAACGCCAACCAGCTTGAAACGGCCATCAACTTCATCCGTCAGATCACGGGTGTGAACATTCTGGTCAACTGGTCGGCCATGCAGCTGGTGGGTGTCGAACGCGACACACCCATCTCCCTGCAGCTGTCCAACGTTCCCGCTTCTCAGGCCCTGCAGTACATCCTCAAGGATGCCTCCTCGCATGGCGGTGCAACGGCCAACCCGGTGACCTACGCCATCTACGATGGTCTGGTCCAGATCTCGACCGAAGACGATCTGAAGTCCACCACCACCTACGCTCGCGTCTACGACATCCGCGACCTGCTCATCCAGGTTCCGAACTTCGAAGAAGCGCCTGAGTTTGAACTCAGCAGCGTGCTGGAATCCAGCACCAGCGTCGGTGGCGGCAGCGGCAGTGGCAGCAGCAACAGCACCAGCCTTTTCGGTGACTCGAGCAGCGACAGCAGCGAAAACCAGGTCAACCGCGCCGAGCTCATCAAGCAGATCACCGACCTGATCCAGGCCATGGTCGGCAAGCCGGAAGACTGGCCCAACGCCGGTGGCATGCTCAGCAGCATTACCGAACTCAACGGTAACCTGATTATCCGTACCACCCCTGCCAACCACCGCGCCACCATGGAACTGCTCAGCCAGCTCCGTGAAACCCGCGCGATGCAGATCTCCATCGAAGCTCGCTTCCTGCTGGTTGACCGTCAGTTCGTCAACGACTTCGGCGTTGACTTCGACATGACCATCAACAACCTGGGCAGCAAGTGGGGCCCGATCACCATCGGTCAGAACTCGTTCCCCGCGACCGACGTGGCCAGCGCTCTGACGGGTGGCAACCCCGCCCTGACGCTCGGTGCTTCGTTCCTGGACGACATCGAAGTGAACCTGATGGTCCGCGCCACTCAGGCCGACCAGCGCTCCGTGCAGCTCACCGCTCCGCGTCTGACCCTCTTCAACGGTCAGCGTGCTTACGTGATGATCTCCACGCAGACCTCCTTTATCTCCGACCTGGAGTCCGTGCCTGACGCCGGTGGTTTCAACCCCACCGTCAGCGTGGTCAACGAAGGTGTCATGCTCGACGTTGAAGGTACCATCAGCGCCGACCGCCGCTATGTGACGATGACGGTTCGCCCCAGCCTCGCCCGACTGGTCGACCTGGTGGCCGTGCCCTTCATCTCGGCGGAAAACACCAACAACAATAACAACAATAACAACAACAATAACAATGGCGTGATTGTCTCTCAGGGCATCCTCCAGCTGCCCATTCTGGAAGTCAACACCATCCGCACCACCGTCAGCGTGCCTGACAAAGGTACGATCCTGCTGGGCGGCCAGCGCATCGTCAACGAACGTGAAATCGAAGTTGGCGTGCCTGTTCTCTCCAAGATCCCGGTGGTCAACCGTCTGTTCACCAACCGCAGCGTCGACAAGCTCGACCGCACGCTGCTGATCCTCATCAAGCCCACCATCATCATCCAGACGGAAGAAGAAGAACTCCTCTTCCCGGGCCTCAACGCCAACCCTGGACAGTTCAACGTGGGCCGTCGCTTCGAATAAGTCTGAACACACAGGCTTGTCAGATCGCAACCTCAAGCACCTCGCACACGCGAGGTGCTTTTTTTCACCCATATGCTGCTGAACCTGTAGAATGTTGCCTATGCGACCGCTACGACGCAGCCACTATCCCGTGCGAGTTGAGATGACGCCGCTGATCGACGTCATCTTTCTGCTGCTGACGTTCTTCATCTACAGCCTGGTGATGACCGTCCAGGCCCAGATCATGCCCGTCAGGCTCACGGCCATGACGTCCGATTCTGCCACGCAGCCAGGCAGTGAAACCTCCCCAACCGTCAACGCCATCCACGCCATCACCATCACCCGCGATGGCCAGTTCCACTACAACCAGCAGAAGCTCACCCGGGAGGATCTCCCTGAAAAGCTCAAGGCCTATGCGGCACTGACTCCGCGTCCCAGGCTGTTTATCGCGGTGGAAGCACAGGGCGATCTGGATCGCGGCCCGCTGCTGATTCATCTGTTGGAGCAGCTTCACATCGCAGGGATCGACGACTTTGCCATCGTCGGCCAGCCCCCCTCAGGTGATGCTGCCCAGCCGAGCACGCCGTCCACGACCCGGCCGGTGACGCCGCAGCAGGACACCCCCAATCAGCCGGGCTAAGATTACGGATAGCACTCCGTCTGCTTTGCTATGTGGCCCCCGGCGGGCTTCGTCTCCTTGTGTGATCATGCGATGGATCGACACTCCCTCCTGCCTTTGACGCTAAGTGCCATGCTGGCGACAACCCTGCATGTGGGGGTGCTGTCACTTCCTCGCCCTGCGGAAGCTGATACGACACGTCAGATCAGCCCACTTCAGCTTCCTTTGCCCGATCGCCCGGAAGATAAACCCCTCGACCCTGAACCTGAAAAGCCGGAGCCGCCCACTCCTGAAGAACCCAAGCCTGAGCCTCCCAAGCCGGACGAGCCCAAGCCTGAGCCTGAGGCTGCTGTTCCTCCGAAGCTGTCGGACGAGGTTCTTCCTGAGCCTGAGCCTGCGAAGATGGAGATCGGGAAGGAAGATGCGCCGCGCATCGCCACCATCGCCTGGATTTCGCATGACGATTTCCAGGAACTGATGGCCATGCAGTCGCGTACGATTCAGCCCGGCCTGCAGCGGGAAGCTGTCGCCCAGGCCGATGCTCCTCTCAACTTCGAACCGGCTCAGCCTCGCGACCAGTTCGGGATGCCTGAACTGGCCACTGGCGTCGATACTCAGGATCCAGGTCAGGGGCGTGATGCGGCTCCAGATCGTAATGCAGACTCTCCGCCTGCTGAGCCTCAGCCTGCGGCTGAAGCACCAGCCAATCCCGTCGAGAGAACATCACCCGATATCCGCCTCGAACAGGCCAATGATGATCAACAGCTCGCGATGGACCCGCCAGCAGAGAACACGCAGCCCGAATCGAAAGACACGGCCTCCAGACCTGAAGCTCCCAGCGAAGATGCAGGCCGGAGTGTTTCCACGGATCCGGGTCCATCACCTGATGCACTGACGCTGGAGGACAATCGTCCTGAGCCTTCGCAGGAACAGCTGGCGCTGGGCCCGATCACCGAGCCCCGGCCACCTGTGCCCGATGTGACAGCTGCCCCCGCAACGCAGCCTGGTGTGACGCCCGATGCCCCGTCTGCCGCATCCGCTCCCAGCACGCAGCCTGCAGGCGAAAAGCCCCGTCAGGGTGATGGTGGCCAGATGGATCAGACCCGCAACATGGCCACGCAGGAGAGTCCAACCTCGGTCACGCAGTCAGATCGTGAATCCGTGCCCACTCAGCTCACGCCCTCAGCTGATCGGGTTCGACTGGGCAACGTGGTGGCATCGCGAGGGATTGAGATCAAGACCGTTCGGCCGCGATTCAGCATCGCCACCCTCTACACGGCCACGCCACGCAATCCGCGTGTGCGCGTCGTGTTCGATCGCCAGGGCCAGGTGCTGCTGGCAGAGATTATCCGCTCCAGTGGTTACGCCGACATTGATGGGCCCATCCTCAACGCACTCTACGCCTGGCGTGCATCCGGGAAAATGCTTCAGGAAATGAAATCGAGTACCTTTGAATGGCAAGGCAACATCCTGCTGGTGGATGAGCCTGATACCCCCTGACCCTATATCCCTTCAAGCAGCGCCTGCAACAGGCCACCTGAAGGTTGGATGCCATATCCATGCAGCGAACCGAAGACGGCTACGTCATTATCAGTTGCGACTTCTGTGGAACCGACTGGGATGAAGTCATCCCCATGATCGAAGGCCATCACGGCTCGGTCATCTGCCTGTCATGTCTGCAGACCGCACTCAAGCAGCAGGTAGAAGCGGCGGTCTCGTTTGAATGTACGCTCTGCCTGCAGCATCGTCCGGAAGGGACCATCGCCTGGACACCAATGAATCGCCCTGCCTCAGCCAATCCACGCGCGATGGCATGCAGCAGCTGCATCAAACAGGCGGCAGGGACGTTCAGCAAAGATCCGGATATCGACTGGAAATGGGACCGCAGCAAGAGCTGATAGCTGACTCGGCTGATCCCGTTTCTCAACGGATATCCGCCACCTTCACCTTCGTTCCCGTCTCTGCAGCGCGAATGATGGCATGAGCCACGCGCAGGGCTTCGATCCCATCCTGACCGCTGACAGCCGGCGCTGATCGATCATGGTGCGCCCGGATCAGCGCATCAAGCTGATCGCGGTAGAGATTGTCCCACCGCTGCGCAAAATCCAGAGGCAGAGGCAGCGTCTCCCACTTGTGCTCGGCTCCGAAGCGATAGTGTCGCAGATCGCCCGTCTGCGCGTCGTAGGCCAGCGTGCCCTTGTCACCATAGATCTCAATCAGGCGGCGCTGCGGATACTGAATAAAATCCATGTGCACCTGAACCAGTGCCCCGGATTCCAGCGTCATGACGGTCTGAATGATGTTGGGCTTGCCCTTGAGATCAAGGTTGCCACGCACGGCCCCCATCGACATCACTTCCTTCACATCGCCCAGAATCCAGCGGATGAAATCCAGTTCGTGCGTGTAGTCCACTACGATGGCGTAAGGCGAGTTCTGTCGTTCAGGCGTCTTGCCATTGAGGAGGGTGATGTAGGTTCCGATCATCGCTCTGCCGCCTGCGATTTCGCCAAGCTCACCACTGGCGACAATCTGTTTCATCTGGCGCAGGCCAAGCTCAAAGCGAAGCATGTAGCCCACGTGCAGCAGCCTGCCTGCCTGGTCAGCTGCAGTCACCAGACGATTGGCCTGCTCGAAAGAATCGGAGATCGGCTTTTCCACCAGCACATCGCAGCCGGCTTCGATGGCCTGCAGCCCCATGGGCACATGCAGGCTGTTAGGCGTGCAGATCATCACGATGTCTGGCTTCGCAGCCAGGGCCTGCGTGTAGTCGTTGAACCTGCCATCCACCGGGCGATGGACCTTTTCATCGGTCTGCCTGTGGTGGGCTTCAATCGGGTCACAGACCAGCAGCGTCACATCGCTGCGTTCAGAGATCAGGCGGGAATGACGCTGGCCGATGGAACCGAGCCCGGCGACGAGGATCGTGGTATTCCTGGTCATATGCTGGAATCTTTATTGGGTGTAGGAATCGGAGGATGAATTACTGCCAGACGGTGAAGCCGCCATCAACCACCAGGTTGTGGCCGGTAACGTAGGCCGAGGCGTTGGACGCCAGGAAAACCACCGCACCCTTGAGGTCCACACCATCGGTTCCCATACGGCGGAGGATGGTCTTATCGCTGTACCGATCGACAAACCCCTGAGGCTGCCCACGCTGAAAGCCGCCTGGTGAGATGGCGTTGACGCGAATGCCATCTTCACCCAGATAAGCCGCCAGATCACGCGTCAGCCCGATGATGGCGGCTTTGACGGCGGCGTAGTCCACGCTCTGTGCGAGCATGCCATCGACATACACGCGGCGGTCTCTGCCGACGATGCCAGCGATACTTGCGATGTTGATGATCACGCCCGACTTCTGCTTGCGCATCACGGGAATCACATGCTTGCAGACGAAGTAAGGCGCAGTGACGTTGGCGTTCTGAATCGACAGCCAGTCTTCCATCTGGCGCTCTTCAATGCGGGAGGAGATGCCCTTGCGCCCCGCGCCGCCTCCCACGTTGTTCACCAGAATGTCGATTCTACCGAAGGCCTTCATGCACGCAGCAACGGCTTCTTCGATCTGCAATTCATCATTGGCATCCAGCGGCTGACCGATGATGCGCTTGCCCAGCGAAGCCGAGAGCTCCTCAGCAGTCTGCTTCGCCGATTCAGCAGTGCGTGAGGTGATCATGCCATCTGCACCGGCTTCCGCCAGCGCGGTGGCCATATCGCGTCCAAGGTGACGAGCCCCGCCAATCACGAGGAACACCTTCCCGGTCAGATCAAACAGCGACAGCACGTGGTTCGGATCAAGAGCCATGCGGATACTCTCCGGAATGGATTCAGACAACATTCATCTACAGGTCAAGCGGATGGATGGAGCCAAGCCAGAATTTAATAGGCCCTACCATTGCCACATTGTAACAAAATCACCCCGACGAAGTTTGGCGGCATCATCCGCAGGCCAAACAACGAGGACTAATTCTCCGCAGGCTGAATGCGAGCTTCGACGCGAGATAGATCATCAGGTGACAGCTGGCGGGCGGAGTCGAGGTAACTGTCACGATGGATCTGCAGCACCCGCTCGTAGGCCTGGTGGGCCTCGTCATGTCGGCCTAGTCGCCAGAGCAGATCCGCGACTTTCAGGGCATCAGTCAGGTTCTGGGGAGTGCGCAGCATCACCTGCTGCCAGAGGATGACCGCGTCGTTCATACGCCCGGCGTCGTTGAAGAGATGGCCGGCCAGTTCAGTAACCTGCGCTCTGCAGCGAAGCAGCGAAACATCCCGCAGTCCTGCAGCATGAGCCTGGTCAAGTGTGCTCATTGCGTTCGTGACAAGATACTGGGCATGGGTGTGATTGTTCTGATGCGCGAGATAACTGGCGTGTTCCATCATCAGCATCACTTTGGACACATACGGCCGAGGGTCGCGAGGCAGTGCTTTGATGGCCTGATCGAGTTCGTTGTAGGTGTCCTGAATACGCTGTTTCCGCAGCGATTCAGCAGCCTGTTTCAATGCAGACTGCTGTCTGCCAACTGGCGCAATGTAGAGAACTACCATGACCAGCGCCGCCACAAATAACGCCCCACCTGCCACTGCGGGTGCCACGCGAGGCTGCAATGAAGAAGTGAGGTGCTCCGAAACAACTGCAGGTTTCGCACGCACTGATACGCCGGCTGCTGCAGCCACGATACAGAACACCAGCGGCGCGGCCTGCATGTTGTAGAAGGTCATTTCAACCTGGGCGTGAATCAGCAGCACTGATGCAGCCAGGAACAGCGCCAGCATCACAGCCCAGCGCGTTGTCACCTGGGCATGAACCAGCACGGCCGTGGTGCCAATGAACAGCGCCACGCTCAAGCCTGCCACCAGGAACGACTCAGGCGATAGTAAGGTGATGCCCTGCGAGTAGAAATAGACCCCGAAAAGAGCAGCCCCCAGCAGCAATGCGCCAACCGTGTTGAAGCGGACGTTGATCACTTCCTGAAGGCTCAGTCGCTCCTCGCCTGCAGCCAATGGCTCATCGGCAGACTGATGTACCAGTCCACGCCCGGCCTGCCAGAGCCAGCCGACAATCAGCCCACTCCACGCCAGCCCACCAACCAGGCCGAGCATGGCGAACCAGTCGACAAACACGTTGTGCGCGCTGGTGACTTCTTCCGGGTTCAGCGGGTTCTTGTAGAGGCTGTAGTAATCCTTGTATCGACCCGCGCCGACGCCCAGCAGTCGTACATGCCAGGGCTCATGCGTAAGTATCTTTGCACTGGCCTGCCAGTAGTGATCACGGAAAAGCAGACTGCGTTCCCCTGCTTCCGAATCAGGCGGGCCCATCATGCCACGAGCAATCACCAGACCACTGGCCATGACCACACCTGCCAGCGCCAGCGGCGCGAGCATCGGCTTGACCAGCTTCCATTTTGTGCTGAGCAGAGCCAGCAGCAGCAGCCCGCCGCCAATGCTCCCTGCAAGTATCGGGCCCTTGGCGTGGGTGTAATAAAGCACAATCGCGCCGGCCAGGAAGCTGACTGCGGGAATCCACATCAGGTTCCAGCGACGACGAATAATCAGTCCTGCGGCGAGTGCTGCTGAGGCGATGGTCAGCCCCGCAGTAACTGAGCCGAAGATATTCGACAGCCCAAAGGCCCCGGTCACATCGGGAAACTCAAGCCTGCGTACATAGAGCAGATGCTGGGACGAGCCCACCTGCCAGCCTCGCGCGATGATGTTCTGCTCTTCATGCTTACGGAACATCTCCAGCGTCATCGGATGTTCCCAGAACACGTACAGCAGCGATCGCAAAAGGAAAGGCCAGAGCAGCCCCACCATCGACACTGCCAGCCATCTCGCAGGCAGGCCATGCTGCGTCAGGTGGTACATCGCCACGGCCAATGCCATCGCGGCGATCCATGAGCCGTGATGCATCATCCCCGGGACATGCTGAAACAGATGCCATCCATTGATGACCACGCCAATGCCCGCCAGCACCACCACAGGCCAGGAAAGCCTGCCACCGAGTCTGCCATGCACGATCATCGCCATGCCAGCCATGGCCACGCTGAGGGTATCAAGCACAATCGCCCCCACCGGCCCGATGCCCAGCACACTGCCCAATTCGGCTGCCATGGAGGAGCGAGGATCGACATCCCAGTACAGCTCGGGAAAGACCACCACCAGACAGCGGATCATCGCCAGGAAGATCACACCCAGCGTCACCGCCAGCAGAATGGGATGGTCTACCTGTGCTGACGCGATGGTGTCAGGTGTATTTGACGAACGTGAATGAGAGGAGCTGCTGGACATGCCCGCCAGTGTATCCCGACTGGCCGAAACAGACAGCAGGACACATCAGCAATGGCTCATTTTTTCAACGGTCGGCCGTCGGCATCGAAGCCGAAGTAACGCAGCCAGCCGATGACCTGCTCCGGGCCCATGTGGACCGTTGTAGGCGAGGGCTCGCCGCTCGACAGGCCGGGGCCACCCTGCAGTTCACGCCACAAGGCCAGGGCACTACCCAGTTCCCGGGCGAACTTAGGGGATGACCACACAATGGCCCGCCTGCGGTTAGCGGCTTTCTGAATGGCTCGATCGCTGCTGACCACGACAAGCTGCGACGGAGCCGACGAGAGCTGAATGTAGTGCTCAATCAGCTCGTCGGCTGTCATGTCCTTCCCGGAGTAGATCAGCTCCACGGTCAATTCAGGCGAGCGCTCATTGCCTCGCGGCTTGGGTGAACCGTCACATACCACCCGCAACGGACCACGCCAGCGCATGGCTTCTGCTGCCCGCGCAATGGCACGACACAGCCCGGCTTCGCTCAGTCCAGCGAGCTTAGGCTCATGCAGTGCGTTGTAACCATCCACCAGGAGTGCCATTGTCCCAGTGTATGAAATTCAGGCCTGTGCTTCATCCTGACTGCTTTCCACAGGCCCCCTGCGCCCCGTATCATGGTCAACAATCTCTTCCCTCTGCCGGAAGGCCTATGACCGATTCCCAGCCAGTCTCCTCGTCAACGCAGTCGCCTGCCCCGGGGCGTCCCAAACCTCGCTGGCTACTGCTGATCATTCTGGCGCTGCTGATGACACTCATCGGTCTGGTCTGCACGCTGGCAGCAATGGGAGCTCGCTATCACTGGACACTGGACCTGTTCACCCATTGGAAAGCCCACACCGCAGGCGGGCTGCTGATTCCACTTGTCATTCTGCTGGTCCTTCGCCGCTGGAAGCTGGCCGGTATCCCGCTTGTTCTGCTGCTGATCAATGCCCTGCCTGTGGCGAGTCTGTACCTGCCTGCTTCGACTCCTGAAGTGTCATCCCCTACTCAGGTGAAACTGCTGCTGGCCAATGTTCACAATCAGAACAAGACCCCTGAATTATTCATTGATCTGGTCCGCCAGCAGCTGCCTGATGTGATTGCGGTTCTCGAGCTGCACCCCAACTGGGTTGAGCCACTGCAGGCCATTCATGTGCGGTATCCCTATCACATGATCGTGCCCCGTCATGACAGTTTTGGCATTGCGGTCTTCAGCCGCCATCCCATCCTGCATCAGCAGCAGCTGATACTGGCGCAGTCGCAGGTCCCCACGCTTGATATCACCCTCGATATCGAAGGCAGACCGATTCAGGTCATCGCCACTCACCCCCTGCCCCCCATGAGTTTTCATTACACCGCTACGCGCAATGCTCATCTGCAGGAACTGGCGACTCATGTCCGCACCATCGATAAGCCTGTGATTGTCCTGGGCGATCTCAACACCACACCGTGGTCGCCCTCATTCAAGGATCTGCTGGCTCAAAGTGGATTGAAGAACTCTCAGCAGGGCCACGGCATTGACGCCTCCTGGCCTGCGGGCGGCGGACTGATGCGGATTCCCATCGATCACATCCTGGTGTCAGACACAATAAAGGTGACCAGACGCAGACTCGGCCCGGCGATCGGGTCAGATCATCTGCCCGTACTTGCAACCGTTGAGATTCCCTGACCTCAGCGCAGAAAAAAGCCTGGAGGTAATCCAGGCCTGATGTGAACATTTCAGATGAATGCCGTCGCGTTTACGATGCATCAGCAACGGGGTTTTCCAGAACGCCGATATTGGCGATTTCCACCTGAGCCACGTCGCCGGCTTTGAGGAACACTTTCGGGTCACGGGCAGCGCCCACGCCTTCGGGTGTTCCGGTCATGATGACCGTTCCGGGCAGCAGCGTGGTGTCCTGGCTGATGAAGCTGATGAGGAAAGCCACCGAGAAGATCATGTCAGCTGTGTTGGACCGCTGCATGACCTGACCATTGAGACGGAAGCTGATATCCAGCGTCTGCGGGTCGGGGATTTCGTCCTTCGTCACCAGCACCGGCCCCAGCGGGCAGAAGGTATCAAAGCCCTTTCCACGGATCCACTGGCCGCCCCCGCCTTCCTTCTGCCATCGGCGGGCCGATACGTCATGGCCACAGGTATAGCCAAAGACGTAATCCAGAGCCTTCTCAACCGGAACGTTCTTGGCCGGCTTGCCAATCACCACCGCCAGTTCGGCTTCAAAATCTACCTCCGGGCCGCGCATCTGACACTTCGGGATCAGAATCGGCTGACCGGGGTGGTTCAGGCTGCTGGTGGGCTTCATGAAGATGATGGGCCTTTCAGGCCGCTGATGGCCCGACTCACGGGCGTGCTCGGCGTAATTGGCCCCGATGCAGAAAATATTGGTCGGCGTCAGGGGAGCAAGAAGCTGTGAAACCGTTGCAACCTGATCGGTCTGCGTGAGTTGGCCAAACAGATCGCCCGACAGAATCCGGGCCTGCTGGCTGCCCTGGGGGGTGCCCCAGTGAATCTGGCCTTGCGGGTCAACGAAGCGGATGATGCGCATGCTGTTGTTCCTCAGGGGGTTGGTCCGATATAATCGGATGGATCGGCTCTGCAGGCAAGCACCAGTTTCCCCTGGGCTGCCGGGCTGATTAGACAAACGGACTTGTTCACCCCCGGTTTAACAGGGTCGATCCAAGGATGGAATCCACCAAACCTGCCAGCATTACCGCTAAGGGAAATACCATGACGCAATCCACCGGCCGAGGCTGGGATAAAGTCGTTGAGACAGGTAAACGCGCCGACGTACCGGCCGGCCTCTGGATGCGATGCCCCGAATGCGAAGCCATGCTCTATCGCAAGAACGTGGAGCAGAACCTCCATGTCTGCCCGGAGTGCGACCATCACTTCCGCATTGGAGCCGACGAACGCGCCGCCCAGCTCTGCGACCCGGGCTCCTTCGAGCCCCTGTGGGAAGACCTCGCCCCCGCCGACGCTTTGAACTTCGTCGACCTCAAGCCCTACAAGGACCGCCTGGCTGCTGAGCAGCGCAAGACGGGCCATAAGGACGCCGCCCTGTGTGGCAAGGGCTTTATCAAGGGTCGTGGCGTGGTCCTGGCCTGCATGGACAGCCGCTTCATGATGGGCTCGATGGGCAGCGTGGTGGGTGAAAAGATCACCCGTACCATCGAACTGGGCATCGAACTCAACCGCCCGGTGATCATCGTCTCCTGCTCAGGCGGCGCCCGCATGCAGGAAAGCGCCCTGTCGCTGATGCAGCTGGCCAAGACCTCAGCAGCCCTGGCCCGCCTCGACCAGGCCGGCGGGCTGTTCATCTCCGTCCTGACCGACCCGACCACAGGCGGCGTTACCGCCAGCTTCGCCATGCTCGGTGACATCATCCTCGCTGAGCCCAAGGCCCTCATCGGCTTCGCCGGCCCGCGCGTGATCGCCAACACCGTCCGCCAGGAACTGCCCGAAGGCTTCCAGCGCAGTGAACACCTGGTCGAGAAGGGCTTCGTCGACCGCGTGGTCCACCGCAAAGACCTGCGCAGCGAGATCAGCCGCATTATTGACTACGCGGGCAAGTGAATCATTCTGCCGTTTCGGATTGAGTCATCCGCATCTGCGGGTGTGAGTTATGTCATTCAAACAGCTCAGCCGGGGATGGATTACTTGCGCCCTGCTGGGTGGAACGCTGGGCGTCGACACATGGGCCTATCTCAGTGCGGGTGATACGGAATCCAGCCGGAACCCGATTCTGGGCTGGAAACTTTTCGACAACTGGCAACTTTATGGGCAATGGTGGTATTTCTTCCTGGCCCCTCTTGCATCCCTTTGCGGTTCCCACTGGGCTGATACTCCTGGCTGGCACACTAGCTCGTCGAATCTGTTTGTTCTTTACTCGCCAGCCTCGCCGTTAAACGCTACGATTCTGCCTGTTCCCTTCCACTCATCCGGAGGCTGTCGATGCGCAAGTCTGCGAAATGGTCCTGGCTGATCACCGTCGTCGTCCTCCTGGCGGCAGGCATGTTGACTGCGACGAACCTTTCCGTCTGCCATGCTCAGAGCAACACAGGTAACACGCAGCTTCGTGCATCCAAAAGCAAGTATTACACCGTCCACTCCACCGCCCGCCAGGCTGAGGTGGAATTCGTCAAGCGTTACATGGATATGCTCTTTGAAACGTACCAGAAGCGTTTCAGTGAGTTCAATCGCCGTGATAACAGCCCGATGAACCTCTACCTGTTCGATACCCGCGAACAGTATCAGCAGTTCCTTTCCCGACAGCAGTTCGGCGCGGCCAGTACGTCAGGCGGGGTGTTCTTCGTCAACGACAAGGACAAAGGTCTGGCCACCTACATCGAAGCTCGCGATCCGGAGTGGACGCTCCAGACCCTGCGCCATGAAGGGTTCCACCAGTTCGCGTATGCCTTCATCGGCCACAATCTCCCTCTATGGGTGAATGAAGGCCTGGCGGAATACTTCGCCGAAGGCATTGTCGTTCAGGGCAAGATCATGCCCGGGATTGTTCCCCAGCGCCGGCTCGCCGCGGTGAGGCAGGCCATCGCCAACGGATCAGCCTTTGATTTTCCCGAGCTCATCAGCATGACCAGTCAGCGCTGGCAGCATCTGATGGAAACACGGGCGGACCACGGCGCGATGCTCTACAACCAGTCGTGGTCAATGGTTCATTTCCTCATCCACGGCGACAACGGCCGATACACCAAAGCCTTCGGCCAGTACCTCTCCCTGCTGGCCAATGATGTCCCCAGCGCCGAAGCCTTCAAGCAGGCCTTTGGTGATGGCGACTCGGCCATGTTCCGCAGACGATGGGAACAGTACATGGCATCCCTTCAGCCTGACGCGTTTTCTTCTGCGCTGGATGACATGCGCTTCCTGGCGATGGGTATGCGTCTGATTGCCGAGCAGAAAGACGCTCCCACCCCGCGAACCTTCCATCAGCTCAAGCGCATGCTCCAGCAGGGCAACTTCTACGTGGTCCAGCAGGGCCATGGCCAGAACTTCAGGCTTGAAGCGTCAGACGATGAATTGTTTTCCTACACACTTCCCAATGGCGAATCCAAGCCTTACCTGCTGCTGGAACCAGCCCGCAACGATCTGCCTCCCAGACTGACAGCACCGGGACTTCGCCCGGAACCGACCATCAACTGGACCCGCAATGAGAAGAACGATCTGGTCTTCCGGATCGATTTCCGCTGAGTATGCGAGCCTTGTCCTGAATACGGTGAATCCCGGGCATATCCGGCGCAATGACATACGCCTGTTGGTCATCCGAAGTATCATGCTGGCTTTAACCCTGGGGCCAGTCCATGATTCAAGACGCTTTCGCTCACAACACCTACATCATCCGCCGTAAGTTCTGGAATTTCCTGCACCAGGGCTTTCACATCTATGACGCACAGAGCCAGTTGATTGGCTACTGTCGGAAGAAAGCCTTCAAGCTGCGCGAAGACCTTCAGGTGTACACCGATGATTCCATGCAGACCGCCATTCTGTCGATCAAGGCCAGGAACATCATCGACTTCTCCGCCACCTACGATGTAACTGATCCGCTGACGGGCGAAAGAGTGGGAGCCCTTCGTCGTCAGGGCCTGCATTCTCTGGCTCGCGACCGATGGCTGGTGCTGGATCCCAGCGATGTCGAAATCTGTGTGATTGAAGAAGACAGCCTGATGCGGGCTCTGCTTCGACGTAATGTTCAAGCCGCCGCTGCACTCATGCCTCAGCGTTACACGGGGAAAGCAGGTGATCGCGTGGTCTGCCATTTCCGCCAGAATTTTAATCCATTCATTCTCAAAATTGCGCTGGACTTCACGGAAGATCACGATGACCTGCTCGACCGTCGATTGGGTGTCGCAGCGGCCATTCTCCTGTGCGCCATTGAAGGCAGGCAGGGATAAAATGCCTGCCTGATCCATCGTAGTGAGTTTCCTTGTCCCCCTGTTTCAAAGCAGAATCCGCCAATGTCACAGCATCTGTCACGCCTGCTGGTTCTGGGTGATCCGCACATTCGTCAGATGGACATGGACATCTGGGAAGAGACCCTCGCGGACTTCAATCAGCTTGCACCCGCTCCTGAGGCGATTCTCATTCTCGGTGATCTGACAGGTAGCGACAGCGATGGCCCGACAGGCAGTCCGCAGGCCAACCTCAAAGCAGTCAGTGTTCTCAAGCGGTTCGACAGGCCCTGGCGGTCGATCATCGGCAATCATGATCTGGAGTGGAAAGGCCACGCGAGCGATGAGCTGGCTGTCGCGAATTTTCTGGAAGTAAACCGTCGTGACACGCCCTGGTTCCGCTGGGATCTTGAGCACTACACGATCCTGGGCCTGTCCAACACGATGCATCATGGCAACCCGGACTGCGTCCATGAAATCGTGCTGCATGATGAGCAATTAAGCTGGTTGCGTGATCAGCTTGAATCGCTCGACGATACGCCTGTCGTCCTGGCGGTTCATGCGCCGCCTGTAGGGTCAGGCCTGCTGACGCTTGCAGAACTCCACGCGCAGGTCGGCAATGCGTTTGCCAATCAGAACCACAGCTCAGGCAAGCTGACCAAGCTGCTCTGGCAGTATCCCAATGTTCTGTTCTCCTTCTCCGGCCACAACCATCTGGGCCAGCATTACCGCGATGCACTGAGCGTCAGACTGGGGATTCACTTTGTTCATACCGGTGTGGCAGGCAGGCATACACGAGATGGCAGACGTCACAGCCGCGTACTGGACATTTATGATGATCACTTCGAGCTGCTGACCTGGGACCACTGCCTCAGACAGTTCGATCACTCTCTCACGTATCGCTCTACTCACTCATTGCAGGATTGGTTCAACTACCGCTTCAATCACATTGAGAAGCGTTTCATCGCTGCTGATCCGGCGACGATGGTTCAGGGCCCGCCGCCCGGCCCTGTGAAAAAAGGCCAGGCCCGCTTCGTTGTCTTCAGCGATGCGCATGTGGTCGAGCCCATTCAGCCCGTTCAGCGTCGATGCATTGAATGGGCCTGCCAGCAGGCCACGGCGTATGGCATCAATCACCAGATCCTCAATGGCGATCTGTCGCATCATCAATCTGCGGGCCAGATCAAGCTGTTCATCCACAACACGACGACGCATCATGCGTTTCGCCATCTGATCCCCGGTAATAACGAAGGCTCCCCCCTTCCTCAGGGCCTCAAGCCCCACGCCAGCTTCCAGCTCTGCGATCAACTCATCCAGCCACTGGCTGACTTCCCCGGCCAGACTTGGGCGTTGTCCGCCACCAGCTACCAGGATCTGCAGCCTGCCATTGAAGCGCTGCTTCCGCACCTGCCTGAATCGGGCGATGTGCTGATCTTTGCCCATTTCGCTCCACTGAATGTGGAAAGCCAGGCCATCGCGCCACTATTGGCCAGAGGTGATCTACGCATCCATTGGATCGCCGGCCACGAACACGCCAGCATCACACGCACACTGGGCAATATCACCGTCCACATCTGCGCCGGGCTGGACCCGATGAAAGTCCGCGACACGCTCCCGGAAATCATCCTCGGCCAGTGGGATGGCCAGTCGCTGCAGCTCGAGCGTCGCACGGTTCCACTGCATATGCTGCGTCCGCCCCGAACACAGGTGCATCAGGCAGGCATCGCCTATCTGGGGTCCCCTGTTGATCATCTGGACGATGCACTGGCTCATGACATCAGCGCCATTCAGTTCCGCGATGTGCACAAGCACACCGAGCCCGTGCATGACCGCATCAAGGCTTTCCGCGAAAAGTTCCCGCAGGGCCGGCTCTCCATTCACCTTCCCACGCCAGGCCAGAGTGAAGACGGGCCTGATATGGCCAAGCTCACGCCCCACATTGTGTGGGCCCTGGAGCATGGCATTGAAGACTGGACCATCCATCTGCCCAGCGTTGACGCCCCTCTGCTTTACACGCCTGACAGGCAGTTCCAGACCACGCCCTGGGCGGTGAACTGTCTCGAGCGATACAAAGCTCTGGCGAAGCAGGCCATCGCCGCCAACGCTCAGCTGAGCCTGGAGAATGTGAACAACAACGAGAAGGTTCCCCCGGAAAAGGAACTGCTGTCGTGTCGGCCATGGCATGTCACGATGTTCATTGAAAAGCTGCGCCAGATGCTGCGGGCCGATGGCCTGTCAGAAGAGCAGGTGCGCCGCGTAGGCATGATTTTCGACGCCGGCCATGCGTTTACCGATCCGGTCGTCTCCAAGGAGCATGGCCTGTCCGACTGGGTGGAGCGCACCGCTCCCTTCATTCAGATGGCCCACATTCACCAGGCCATTCGTCCCGGCGGCGAAGGCTCGACCTACAAGCGTCATCGTGAGATCACCACGCCAGCCGGCCGGATGATTAATCATCTGGGTCTGATCGCCCTGCTGATGGAAAAACTGCCTCGCCCCATTGTCCTGCTGGCCGAGGTGCGCGACCGCAAGGAAGCCTTGACGAGTGTCAGGACCCTGCAGTCGATTCTGGACGGCAACCAGCAGTAAAAACTGACCGGACAGGGCCCTTGATCCCTCCCTGCCCGTATCGCAGGAGGGGACGGGAAAAATCCCGGCTGGCGCTGTATCATCTGGGGCTTGATTGACTGCTTTACAAGCCCTCAGGAGCCCGCTGTGACCGCCACGCCTACGAGCCTGTCCGCCCAGGTTGAGAGTACCCCCCGCCGCGTTGTCCGCGTGGAGGTTCACCCCGCCCCCGGCCAGCCCGATCCGCACGCCACGCAATACCTTGAGCCCCTCAAGGAATCGCATCCTTCGGCCACGGGTATCACCTCGGCCCGCGTGTATCTGATCGAAGGCCCCATCAGCGACGCGCAGCTCGGCCGTATCGCCTCGGAACTGCTGGCCGACCCGGTAGCCCAGCGTGCGGTCATTGGCGCTTCACCTGTAGCCCAGGGCGACAGCCTGATCGAAGTGCACTACCAGCCTGGCGTGATGGACCCGGTGGCCCAGTCCACCCGTGAAGCCATCGCGGAAATGCTGCCTGAGATCCGGATCGACGACGTCGAAGTCCGCACGGGCTTCCGCTTCGATCTGAAGGTCACCGGCCTGTCTGACGATCAGCGCAGGACCTTCGCGCAGCGCTACCTGGCCAACACGGTTATTCAGGACATTCATCTGTCCACCTTCCACCCTGCTTCGTTCCAGCGTGGCAGCGCGTACAACTTCCGCCTGACCCATGTGAACATCCGCGACCTGGACGACGCCGGGCTGATGAAGCTCTCGCGAGACGGCCACCTGTTTCTGTCGCTTGATGAAATGCGTGCCATCCGCGATCACTACCGCAAGCTCGATCGCGAACCGACGGATATCGAACTCGAAACCCTCGCGCAGACCTGGTCGGAACACTGCGTTCACAAGACGCTCAAGTCGACCGTCCGCCTGACGCAGACCGAAGCCGCTGGCGGCGAGATCCCCGGTCTGTCCAGAGACAAGATCGCCAGCCGCCCGGGCCACGTGCTCAACGAAGATGGCTCAATCACCATCAACAACCTGCTCAAGTCCACCGTTGCTGCGGCGACCTTCGAACTGATGAAGGATGGTCTGGACCAGTGGTGCGTCAGCGTGTTCAAGGACAACGCTGGTATCGTCAAGTTCGACGACACCGACGCCGTGTGCATCAAGGTTGAAACGCACAACCACCCCTCGGCCATCGAGCCCTACGGCGGCGCGGCCACGGGCATCGGCGGGTGTATCCGTGACATCATGGGCACGGGCCTGGCTGCCAAGCCCATCGCCAACACCGACAGCTTCGCCGTAGCGTTCCCTGAGAAGGACAAGCTGCCCTCGGGCGTCATCCACCCCAAGCGTATTCTGCAGCAGGTGGTCGCCGGTGTGCGCGACTATGGCAACCGCATGGGCATTCCCACGGTCAATGGCAGCGTCTACTTCCACGACGACTACCTGGGCAACCCGCTGGTCTTCGCCGGCTGCGTGGGTCTGATTCCGCTGGACAAGTGCTTCGGCCAGGCCAAGCCCGGTGATCGCATCATCGCGCTGGGCGGCAGAACGGGTCGTGACGGTATCCACGGCGCCACGTTCTCCTCGGCCGAGCTGACCGACACGCACGCCGATGAATTCGCTCACGCGGTGCAGATCGGTAACGCCATCACCCAGAAGAAGACCCTTGACGCCATCCTGGCCGCACGTGACGCAGAAGGCGGCCCGCTGTTCTCGGCCATCACCGACTGCGGCGCAGGTGGCTTCTCTTCAGCGGTTGGCGAAATGGGTGGTGAGATCGGCGCGAAGGTCGATCTCGACAAGGCCCCGCTGAAGTACGATGGCCTGTCCTACACGGAAATCTGGATCTCTGAAGCGCAGGAACGCATGGTTCTGGCCGTGCCCGAAGCCAATCTGCCTGCTCTGCAGAAGATCTGTGACGCTTACGACGTGGAACTGTGCAACCTGGGTGTATTCGGCTGGGGCAGCGAAGGCTTCAACCAGGGCGAGCCCACCCTCGTGCTCAACTACCATGGCCAGGAAGTCGGCCGCATGGCGATGCACTTCGTCCACGAAGGCATCCCCACCCCGGTCCGCCCCGCCACGTGGGAAGCAGTCGCACCGGCAGTGGCTCCGAAGACCAACGGTGCATCGTCCATCGGCGAAGCACTGCAGAAGCTCATGGGCCATCCGAACATCGCTTCCAAGCACTGGATCATCCGCCAGTACGATCACGAAGTGCAAGGTGGCTCGGTGGTCAAGCCTCTGGTCGGCCCGCAGCAGGATGGCCCCAGCGACGCTGCGGTCATCCGTCCCAAGCTCGACTCCAACAAGGGCATCGCCCTGAGCGTGGGTCTGCAGACCGGCCTGAGCGAAAAGACACCCGGCGGCGACTCCTACTGGATGGTGCTGGCCGCCATCGATGAAGCGGTGCGCAACGCCGTGTGCGTCGGGGCTGATCCTTCCCGCATTGCGATTCTGGACAACTTCTGCTGGCCTCGCTGCGACGATCCGAAGGTCTTTGGCACGCTGGTTCGCGCCGCTGAAGGCTGC
>Ga0182792_1001304_pt1 | contig 20632 bp, 16 predicted proteins | sample Passage237B_FD_130497 | JGI IMG/M metagenome (GOLD analysis project Ga0182792, IMG submission 130497) | Cellulose adapted compost microbial communities from Newby Island Compost Facility, Milpitas, CA, USA - Passage2 37B (version 2) (version 2) ...
GCCCCGGCCACCCGCCTGCTGGCCGGCGCCGCGCGCTGAGGGCGGGCCATGCTCACCCTCTGGTACGGCGGCACCTTCGACCCCGTCCACGAAGGACACCTGGCCATCGCCCGCGCCGCCGCGCAGGCGCTGGGCGCGCCGGTGGTGCTGGCGCCGGCCGCCGATCCGCCGCATCGCGCCGCGCCGGGGGCCAACGCCCGGCAGCGGCTGCGCATGCTGGAGCTGGCCACCGCCGGTGATTCCCGGCTGCGGGTGGACGGGCGCGAGCTGGAGCGCGCAGGGCCGTCATGGACGGTGGATACCCTGCATGAACTGCGCGCCGAGCTCGGCCCGCACGCGCCCCTGGCCCTGCTGTTGGGCGCCGACAGCTTCCGCTCCCTGCCGACCTGGAAATCCTGGCGGGAACTGCCGCGGCTGGCCCACTTCGTGGTGGCCGCGCGCGAATCGAGCGGCGAGCTGGACCCGTTGCCCGCCGAGCTGGCCGCGGAGATGGAAGGGCGCTGGCGCGAGGAACCGGCCGCGCTGCACGCGGCCCCGGCCGGCTGCGCCTACCGTCTCCAGCATCCGCTGCGCGCCGAATCGGCCACCGCGGTGCGCCAGGCCGTTGCAGCCGGTGACCCGTGCTGGCGGGCCTGGGTGCCGCCAGCGGTGGCGGCCTTCATCGGGGTGCAGGGCCTGTATCGCGCAGGCTGAACGGGACGGCCAGGGGCGCGCCAGGGCGTGGGGGACTCGCCGCCGGGCCGGTATAATCGGGCCTTCCCCACGCATTCCGAGCCACACTTGAGCAGCCAAGCCCACGTCATCAAGACCCGCCTTCCCGACCCGGCCCCGTCCGTCCAGGCCCTGCTGGAAAACGTCCGTGCGGCGGTGGAGGAGATCAAGGGCAAGGACGTGGTGGAAATCGACGTGCGCGGCAAGACCAGCGTGGCCGACCACCTGGTCATCGTCTCCGGCACCTCGACCCGGCACGTCAAGTCCATCGCCGACGAGGTGATCCGCTTCTCCAAGCAGCTGGGCGTGATGCCGCTGGGGGTGGAAGGCGAGCGCGAGGCCGAGTGGGTGCTGGTCGACCTGGGCGATGTGATCGTCCACGTCATGCTGCCGCGGGTGCGCGAGTTCTACGCGCTGGAGCGGCTGTGGACGGTGGGCGACCAGCCGGCCGCCGACGCCTGAGCCGGACACCCAGGCCCTGCGCGCCAACCCGGGCCCGCCTCCGCAAGGGGCGGGCCTTTGCGTTGCGCGCTGCCGCCGCCGCGGCGGGGGAGCGGTTCCGCACGCCCCGGGGGCACGGCTGCGCCCGGACTATCATGTACCGATGAAAGCCCGACTGATCGCCACCGGAGAACGCGCCCCTTCCTGGGTGGCCGAAGGCTTTGGCGAGTACCGCAAGCGCCTGTCCCACTGGTTGCCGCTGGAGCTGGTGGAGGTCGAGCCTGGCCTGCGTGGCAAGGGCCGCGACCCGCAGCGGGCGATCGAGGAGGAGGGCAGGCGGGTGCTGGCGGCGCTGCCGCGCAACGCCCTGGTGGTGGCGCTGGACGTGCCCGGCCGGCAGTGGAGCTCGGAACAGCTGGCGCGCCGGCTGGAACACTGGCGCCAGCAGGGGCGCGACCTGGCCTTCCTGATCGGCGGTCCCGAAGGCCATGCCCCTGAAGTGCTGGCCGCGGCGCACGAGGCCTGGTCGCTGGGGCCGCTGACCCTGCCGCACATGCTGGTGCGGCTGGTGGTGGCCGAGCAGCTCTACCGCGCCGCCGCGTTGTTGGCCAACCACCCCTACCACCGCGCCTGAGCGGGCCCGCAAGGCATCGCCCCGGCCTGCAGCCGGCTGCGGCAGGCATGCGGGTCAGCCGGTGGGCCGATCCGGCACCCATGCCTGTTGCAGCGAGAAGCCCACCGGCACCAGGCCCCAGGCCTTGACCGGGCGTCCGTCGGCTTCGGCCGGGACAAAACGCCAGCGCTGGCGGACCTGGCGCAGCGCGGGCTGGTCCAGCGCCCGGTGGCCGCTGCTGCGCTCGACCACGACCTCCAGCGGCTGGCCCTGCTCGTCGACCAGGACCCGCAGCAGCACCGTGCCCTGCTGCCCGGTGCGTAGCGCCTGGCGTGGATACGGGGGCGGAGGGGCGTAGGCATAGGCCAGGCTGGCCTGGCGCGGCAGGCCCTGCCCACCGGACGGGGGCAGCCCGGGTATGGCGGCAGCCGGGGCCGGGTCGGCAGGTTCAACCCGTGCGCCAGGGGATGGTTGTGCGGGAGTGGTGGTGGAGGGCGCCGCAACCCGCGCAGCGGGCGTGCCTGGCGCCGCGCGGGGGACGGGCGGCACCGGCTCCAGCGGACGCGGGGGCAGCGGGGGAGCGGGTGGTGCCAGGGTCACGCTCCAGCGTTCCCGTGGCGACGCCGGCATCGGGGCCGGGCCAGGCCCGGCCAGTGGCAGCAGGAGCAGCAGCAAGGCGCCGGCGTGGAGCACGAGGACCGTGCTGGTGGCCAGGATGCGGCCTGGATCCGGGCCGGCGGGTGCTCCGGACAACAACCGTTCCAGTGTCATGACCCACCTCCATGGGTGACGGGGACGGCGGGAAGAACGGCTGGGCGGCGGGCTTCGGGTTGAAGGCCGGTACTTTCGGCCTATTCAAGTTTCTCCAGTGCCTGCCTATTAACTTTCCGTGAAGTTATATGCCCGCTGCAGCAAGTTGGAGCCTGAGACTAATAACCCAAGTGCATGTGCCGAAAAATCAAATATCTGCAATGCCCAAATCGTGACATTGCGATGCCCTCGATTGGTGCATGAGAAAGTTTTACATGCATCTATTTGACCGGCCTCGGAAATCTTTCATTTCAGCTGATTCTTTTCTGCGAAAAGGATCGTTATATTCGGGTTAACCCGGTGCGCCATTCATGTTCTGTCTAGCCGTTCCGTGCGCCGGGGCAGGCAATCCAGATCCTCCCCTTTAACGACTTTGAGAGGTTGGTGCTGTGACGGACAAGAACTCCCTTTATGTGAAGAACATCAAACGAAGCGTGCTCAGCCTGGCGCTGGGCATGTGCATCGCCGGCGCCGCCTGGGCGGCCGATCCCGGTGGCCTGCGTATCACCATCAGCGGGGCTGACGGCAAGCCCGTCGCCGGCGCCACGGTCAGGGTCAGTTCTCCCGACAGTCTGGTCAGCAAGACCGGCGTGACCGGTGCCGACGGCACCGTCCGCCTGCAGGGCCTGGACCCGGCCACCAACTACACCGTGCAGATCTCCGCTTCCGGCTACACCGACTACACCGCTTCCAACGTGGCCGTGGTCTCGGGCCGCAACCTGAGCCTGGGCTACAGCCTGGGCGGCGGCAGCTCCGGCGCCACCGCCGATGCCACCAACCTCGATGCCGTGGTCGTGACCGGTGCCTCGCTGGCGGCCATCGACACCACCTCGGCCACCGTGGGCACCACCCTGACCCTGCAGATGGTGGAATCGCTGCCGACCGGCCGCAGCTACCAGAGCTACCTGCAGCTGGTCCCGGGCGTGAAGCCCAGCTCCGGCGGCAACCCGTCCTCCAAGTCGGGCGTGAACTACAGCGATATCGGCGGTGCCACCGGCACCTCGTCGGACAACGTCTACCTGATCGACGGCGTCGACGTCACCGACAGCAACACCGGTACCTTCGGTGCCAACTTCAACTCCGAGATCATCCAGGAGCAGCAGGTCATCACCGGCGGCGTGCCGGCCGAGTACGCCGGCGGCTCGGGCCTGATCTCCAAGGTCATCACCAAGTCGGGTAGCGACGAGTGGCACGGCTCGCTCAACTACTACCTGCAGAACGACAACCTGGTGAACAAGGACAAGCACGGCGAGTCGGCCGGCTTCTCCACCTACGACACCGCCTTCACCCTGGGCGGCCCGATCGTCAAGGAAAAGCTGTGGTTCTTCGCCTCGTACCAGAAGAAGTACCGCGAGGACGACGTGCTCGACCCGACCACCCGCGCCGCCATGCGTACCGTGGACAGCGACGCCCGCTACGCGTTCTTCAAGACCACCTGGCAGATCACCGAGAATGATCGCCTGGTCGCGACCTTCTTCAACGACCCGACCGAGATCAGTGGTTCGCGCAACGCCACCACCCTCAACAACCGCGACTTCGCCCAGAAGCAGGGCGGCGACAACTACAAGCTGGAATACACCCGCGACTGGGGCAACCTGCTGCTCAACGCCTACGGCTTCCGCCACGAGGGCGAGGTGAGCCAGATCCCGGCCAAGCAGGACGTCTCGCTCAACAACGTCGCCTTCTACAACACCCCGGCCAGCCTGGCCGAGCGCAGCCAGGGCGGTGGCGGCACCGCCCTGATCACCGAGCGCAACCGCGACGAGTTCGGCCTGAGCCTGGAGTACTACGTGGATTCGTCCTGGGGCTCGCACACCATCAAGGGCGGCATCTCCTACTCGGAGAACGAGTACTTCGAGGACTCGGTGATCACCGGTCCGGACCACGCGCGCTACTCCTCGATCGCCGCGGCCAATGCCGGCGTCACCCTGGGCGAGTTCTTCGGTCCGGGCTGGTCGGGCACCCGCTCGATCTCCGCCAGCGACTACTCGCGCCTGATCAACGACACCGGCCGTCCGGGCGTGGGTAACTCCACCGCCGCCGACCGCGCATACTTCCTGAGCGTGGTGGACCTCAACGGCGATGGCACCGTGACGGTTGACGAGCTCAATGCCTACCGCTTCGTCAGCACCGCGGGCAACCCGACCGGCCAGGTCAACAACTACCGCATCATCGAGGCCGCGGCGGCACCGTTCTCGGTCTACACCAAGGGCAAGACCTTCTACCTGCAGGACACCTGGACCCTTAACCAGTGGACCGTCAATGCCGGTGTGCGTGCCGAGGAGTGGACCCACTACAACTCCAAGGACGAGGTCTCGGCCAAGTTCGACTGGGAGTTCGCCCCGCGCCTGAGCGTGGTCTACGACATCTTCGGTGATGGCCGTTCCAAGATCTTCGGCTTCTACGGCCGCTACTACGATCCGATCCGTACCAACATGGCCGACTTCGCCGGCAACCTGACCGGCCCGCTGCTGCACGAGCAGATCTTCATCGGCGACCGCTGGCTGACCTTCCGTGTGCGCGGCGGCGAGCAGACCCCGGACGCCCTGTTCGCGCCGTCGACCAAGACCCCGTTCACCGATGAGTTCATGCTGGGTGCCTCGCACACCATCGGCACCGACGTGAGCCTGTCGGTCACCTTCACCAAGCGCACCACCAAGGACATCCTGGAGGACTACGACCTGTCGCTGTACTCCGACCCGACGGTGCAGCCGGGTGACCATGGCGTGGCCCACCCGGGTTCGCGGTTCTTCCTGCCGTACTCCTACTTCGGCTACGACGGCGCCCCGAACTCGAACTACGTGATCGCTACCCTGGCCGGCGGCAAGCGCAAGTACCAGGGCCTGGAAATCACCCTCCAGAAGTTCAAGAGCAACAACTGGATGGGCATGCTGTCGTACACCTACAACGACGCGTACGGCAACACCAACTCCGACTCCAACGCGGACTTCCAGGGTGACTGGCTGGCCATCGACCCGCGTGCTCCCAACATGTGGGGCCGCCAGCCGGGCAACATCGAGCACCAGTTCAAGGCCTTCGGCGCGTACGAGTTCGATTTCGGCCTGGAGCTGAGCGGCGTGTTCAACTGGAACAGCGGCCTGATCTACAGCCGCTCCCAGCTGATCTCCAGCCGCTACCTGCCGGTGATGGGCGACGAGTACGAGTACGACGGCATCTTCGACACCTGGGTGCTGCCGGGCAGCATCGGTTCCGAGACCGGCCCGTCCTACTACACCCTCGACCTGCGCGCCAAGTACGTCAAGCCGCTGCCGGTGGGCGAACTGGAGTTCTTCGTCGACGTGTTCAACGTGCTCAACAAGCAGTCGGCCACCAGCCACATGGCCCTGGTCGACGGCAACGGCGTGTACAACTTCGGCGAGCCCAATGCCTGGGTGCAGCCGCGCCGTGCCTACCTGGGCGTGCGCTACTCGTTCTAAGCAAGCCAGGTTGCAACTGCCGTACCGGACCGGCGCCCTCGGGCGCCGGTCTTTTTTCGTGGCGACGGCACGGTGGGGGCGTGACCGGCTGCGTCGCTCCGCGCGCGGTGACTATCCCGGCCCGCTACGAATCCTGGGCACGGCCAGGCCGTCGTGGAGGGCGCCCCTCCCGGGGCGCCTTCTCCTTGCCCGGCTCAGCGGCCCAGCTCGAACACCACGTCCAGGGACACCGAGACGCTGCTCTCGCCGGCGGCCACCGGGGTGCTGTCGAAGGCCTCGGCCTTGGCCATGGCCATGCGCGGCATGGGCACCGGCATGGCCCCGCCGCCTTCGCTGATCGACACCACCCGGCGCACCTTCAGGTCCAGGGCCCGGGCATAGGTCTCGGCACGCCTGCGGGCCAGTTCCAGGGCCTTGACCCGGGCCTGCTCGTACAGCGGCTCGGGCTGGTCGATGCCGAAGTCCGGGCCGTTGATCTGGTTGGCGCCGCTGGCGACCAGGGCGTCGAGCACCCGGCCCATGCGCGCGACCTCGCGCAGCTTGACGCTGACCGTATTGCTGGCCTGGTAGCCGCTGATCCGCGGCGGCTGGTTGTCCTGGTAGTGGTACTGCGGGTGCAGGTTGATGCCACTGGTCTGGATGTCCTTCTCGGCCACGCCGGCAGCCTTGAGCGCGGCCAGCACCCGGGTCATCTGCTCGGCGTTCTGGCGCAGGGCGCTGTTGCCGTCGGCCGCCTGGGTCACCACTCCGGCGGAAATGGCGGCGATGTCGGGGGCCTGGCTGGCCTGGGCCTGGGTGGAGACCGACAGCAGGGTGGCGTCCGGCGGGGGCAGGGCCGGGGCCTGGGCGCCGGCGGTGCCGGACAGGGCCATCAGGGCGAGCAGGGCGGGGAACGGACTGCGCATGGGCTACTCCTTGCGGGGTGGGTGCCGGCCGGCGTGGTGGGCCGGCGGCAGGGTCGGGTCACGGGGATGAACGCGCCGTGAGTCCGGGCGGGGTTGCAGCCCCGCGGCGGCCGCGCGGGCACCGTTCAGCCAGGCGGGGCAGGTTATCCTTCCACCGATGCTGCATCTGGCCTCCAAATCGCCCCGCCGGGCCGAGCTGCTCCAGCGGCTGGGCCTGGAATACCGCCTCCTGGACGTGGACGTACCGGAAATCCGGGCGCCCGGCGAGGCGGCGGCCGACTACGTGCGCCGGGTGGCGCGGGAAAAGGCGCGGGCCGGCTGGAGCCTGGTGCGTGGACAGGAGGGGGCCAGGGTGCTGGGAGCCGATACCGAGGTGGTGCTGGACGGGGAAGTGTTCGGCAAGCCGGCCGATGCGGAGGACGCGGCGGCCATGTTGCGGCGCCTGTCCGGGCGCGAGCACCGGGTGCTGTCGGCGGTGGTGGTGATCGACGCCGGCGGCGAGCGCCAGGCCCTGTCCGAGACCCGGGTGCGCTTTGCCGCCCTGGACGAGGCGGCCATCGCCGCCTACGTGGCCAGCGGCGAGCCCATGGGCAAGGCCGGGGCCTATGCCATCCAGGGCCGGGCCGAGGCCTTCGTCGAGCACCTGGCCGGGTCCTATTCCGGGGTCATGGGCCTGCCGCTGCACGAAACCGCGCGGCTGCTGGCCGGCCCGGTGGGGGGCTGAGCGCCGTGTCCGAGGAGATCCTGGTCAACGTCACTCCGCGCGAGACCCGCGTGGCCGTGGTCGAGAGCGGCATGCTGCAGGAGCTACACATCGAGCGCGGCTGGCGCCGCGGGGTGGTCGGCAACATCTACAAGGGCAAGGTGCAGCGGGTCATGCCCGGGATGCAGGCGGCCTTCGTCGAGGTCGGCCTGGAGCGTGCGGCCTTCCTGCATGCCAACGACGTGGTCCGCACCAGTTCCCTGGACCCGGCCCTGGCTGACGACGCCCCGCCGCACCCGCTGCCCACGCCCTCGATCGTGGAGCTGCTGCGCGACGGCCAGGAGGTCGTGGTCCAGGTGGTCAAGGACCCGATCGGCACCAAGGGGGCGCGCCTGACCACCCAGATCAGCATCCCCAGCCGCTACCTGGTGCTGCTGCCGCAGTCGCGCAGCGTCGGCGTTTCGGCGCGGATCGAGGACGAGGCCGAGCGCCTGCGCCTGAAGACCCTGGTCTCGGACCTGGCCGCCGCCCACGGTGGCCACGGCTACATCGTCCGTACCAATGCGGAAGGCCAGCCGGCCGAGGCCCTGGCCGAGGACATCGCCTACCTGTCGCGGGTGTGGAACGTGGTCGAGCGCCGCGGCCGCGAGGCGCCGCCGTGCACCATCATCTACGAGGACCTGAGCCTGCCGCTGCGTTCGGTGCGCGACCTGATCCGCAAGGACGTGGAGAAGGTGCGGGTCGACTCGCGCGACACCTATGACCGCCTGCAGGCTTTCGTGGCCAAGTACATGCCGGTGCTGGCCGAGAAGATCGAGCTGTACACCGGCGACCGGCCGATCTTCGACCTGTACGGGGTCGAGGACGAGATCGGCCGCGCCCTGGACAAGCAGGTGCCGCTGAAGTCCGGCGGCTACCTGGTCATCGACCAGACCGAGGCGATGACCACCATCGACGTCAACACCGGCTCCTTCCTCGGCCAGCGCAACCTGGAGGAGACGGTCTACCGCACCAACCTGGAGGCGGCCCAGGCCGTGGCCCGGCAGCTGCGCCTGCGCAACCTGGGCGGGATCATCATCATCGACTTCATCGACATGAGCGATCCGGAGCACCGCCGCCAGGTGCTGCGTACCCTGGAGAAGTCGCTGGCCCGCGACCACGCCAAGACCACGGTCTACGACTTCTCGCCGCTGGGCCTGGTGGAGATGACCCGCAAGCGCACGGTGGAGAGCCTGGAGCGGCAGCTGTCGGAGACCTGCCCGCAGTGCGCCGGGCGTGGCACGGTCAAGACCACCGAGACGGTGACCTACGAGATCTTCCGCGAGATCACCCGCGCGGTGCGCCAGTTCGAGGCCGCGCGGCTGCTGGTGATCGCCTCGCCCAAGGTGGTGGCGCGGATCACCGAGGAGGAATCGGCGGCGGTGGCCGAGCTGGAGGAGTTCCTCGGCAAGACCATCCGCTTCCAGGCCGATGAGCAGTACCTGCAGGAGCAGTTCGATGTGGTCCTGCTGTGAGGATGCAAGGGTGAGCACAGGGATGTCGGCAACGGACCAGGCGGGATGGCCCCGGGCGGCGCGCGCGCCGGCCGCGCCGCCCGCCCTGCGCGTGCGCTGATGCCTACCCCGCTGCGCCGCCGCCTGCGGCTGCTCCGGCGCTGGAGCGCCTACACCGTGGCCGTGTGCCTGGTGCTGGTGGCGCTGGTGGTGGGCGCGGTCAGCCAGCTGCTGCCGCTGGCCGAGCGCCATCCGGAACGGATCGCCGCCTGGCTGGGCGAGAAGGCGCAGCGGCCGGTCAGTTTCGACCGCCTGCAGACCCGCTGGACCCGGCGCGGCCCGCTGCTGAGCCTGGAGGGGATGCGCATCGGGGCCGGCGAGGACGGCGTGCGCATTGGCCAGGCGGAGATCCTGGTCTCGCTGTACAGCGGCCTGTGGCCGGGCCGCTCGTTCACCGAGCTGCGCCTGCGCGGGCCCTCGCTGGGCCTGCGGCGCGCGGCCGACGGGCGCTGGGCGGTGCGCGGCCTGGCCACAGCCGGCGGCGGCCAGGCCGATCCTTTCGAGTATCTGGAAGGCCTGGGCGAGCTGCAGGTCATTGGCGGCCGCCTGGAGATCGACGCCCCGGAGCTGGGCCTGCAGACCACCATCCCGCGGATCGACCTGCGCCTGCAGGTGCGCGGCCGGCAGGTGCGCGCCGGCCTGCGCGGCTGGATCGACGAGGAAGTGCAGCCGCTGGCCCTGGCCCTGCAGTTCGACCGGCACAGCGGTGACGGTCGCGCCTACCTGGACCTGGAAACCACCGATCTGGGCCGCTGGGCGCCGCTGCTGTCCCATGGCGGGATCCGCCCGCGCTGCGGCAGCGGCCAGGCCGAGGCCTGGGCCGAGCTGCGCGGGCGCCGTGTGGTCCTGGTCACCAGCCGCTTCCAGCTGCGCGAACTGCTGCTGGAAGGCGCCGAGCTGCACGGCCATCCGCGCCCGCGGCAGGTGCTGGAGGAGATGCGCGGCCAGCTGCGCTGGCGCCTGACCGGCGGTGGCTGGCGCCTGGACGCGCCGCTGCTGCGGATCACCGACGCCCATGGCGCGCAGCAGCTCGACGGCCTGACCCTGGCCGGCGGCTGGCGCTATGCCGCCGTTGCCCGCCGGATCGACGCCGCCCCGCTGCTGGCCCTGGCCGCGCTGGGCGACCTGCTGCCGGACGCGCGCCGGGCCTGGCTGCTGGAGGCCGCGCCGCGCCTACAGGTGGCCGACCTGGAGCTGGCCGGCGAACGCGGCGGCCGCCTGCGCCTGGGCGGCCGCCTGGAACAGCTGGGCTTCAAGCCGGTGGGGCAGTCCCCGGGCGTGAGTGGGCTGGCCGGCAGCTTCGAGGGCGATGGCCAAGGCTGGCGCCTGGAGCTGGATCCGCGCGCCCGCATGCGCCTGGACTGGCCCGGCGGCTTTGGCGTGGTCCACGAGGTGAGCCTGGAAGGCCAGGTCCTCGGCTGGCGCCAGGGCCAGGGCTGGCAGGTGGCGTCCCCGGCATTGCGCATCCGTGGCCGTGAATACGGCGCCCACGTGCGCGGCGGGCTGTGGTTCCAGAACGACGGCACCCGCCCCTGGATCGACATCGCCGCCGAACTGGACGACGCCCCGGTGCCGGCGGCCAAGAAGTTCTGGCTGCGCCAGTCGATGCCGCCGGCGGCGGTGCAGTGGCTGGACATGGCGCTGGAGGACGGCACCGTGCGCCAGGGCCGGGCGGTGGTCTCCGGCGACCTGGACGACTGGCCCTTCACCGCGCACGACGGCCTGTTCGACGCGCGAGCGCAGATCCAGGGGGGACGCTTCCGCTTCCAGCCCGACTGGCCGGCACTGGAAAGCACCGACGCGGAAGTGGCTTTTGTCGGCGCCGGTTTCACCGTGCGCGGCAAAGGCGATATCGCCGGGGTGCCGGTGGGCCGGTTCGAGGCCGGCATCGCCGACTATGGCGACGCCCCGCTGCTGGTGCGGGCGCAGGCGGCCACCGATGCCTCGCGCCTGCTGACCCTGCTCAGGCGCAGTCCGCTGCACGCGCGCCTGGCCGATACTCTGGACAATATCGGCGCCTCCGGCCCGGCGCGGGTGGACTTTGCCCTGGACCTGCCGCTGGGCGAAGGCAAAGGCCCGGGCAAGGTCTCCGGCAGCGTGGCCCTGGACGGGGCGCGGCTGCAGGAGAAGCGTTGGAACCTGGCCTTCGAAGCGGTCCGCGGCCAGGCCCGCTACGATGGTGAAGGCTTCACCGCCGAGGGCCTGGATGTGGCCTGGGGCGGCCAGCCCGGGCGCCTGGAGCTGCGCGCGGGCAAGGGCCATGTGCGCGATCCGGGGCAGGCCTTCGAGGCGGCGCTGCAGGCGCCCCTGGAGGCGGCCGAGCTGCTGGCGCGGGCCCCGGCCCTGGACTGGCTGCGGCCCTATCTGCACGGCCGTTCGCAGTGGAAGCTGGGCCTGGCCCTGCCGCTGGAGACGGCGCAGGCGCGTGCCCCGCGCGGCCGCGACGCCGGCAACGAAGGCGTGCTGCAGCTGGATTCGGACCTGGTCGGTACCCGCCTGGACCTGCCCGCGCCGCTGGACAAGCCGGCTGCCCAGGCCCTGCCGGCACGGGTGCGGCTGGCGCTGCCGCTGGGCAGCGCGATCGAGGTGGCGCTGGGCGAGCGCATGGCCCTGCGTGCGGCCGAGCGCAATGGCGCCACCGGCGTAAGGGTGGCCCTGGGCAGCAGCAGCGTGGCTGGCGAGCCGCCGCCCTCGGGGCTGGTGGTGGCGGGCCGTGCCGCGCGCCTGGATGCGCTGGAGTGGATTGCCCTGGGCGGCGGCGGCGAGGGTGGCCCGGGCCTGCGCCAGGTCCAGGTGCAGGCCGCACAGCTGCGTCTGCTGGGCGGCCAGTTCCCGCAGGCCCGGCTGTGCGTCAGTCCGGCCGCGGACGGGCTGGAGGTGGAGGTGGATGGCCCGGCCCTGGCCGGCAGCCTGAGCGTGCCCGCCGAGCCCGGGGCGACCATCCATGGACGTTTCAGCCGCCTGTACTGGCAGCGCGAGCCGGCCACGGCACCGGCCGGGCCGGCAGCCGGGGCGGGCGCGCCGGCCGCTGCCGCAGGCAGCGCCGAGGCCGGCGTGGCTGCGGAGCCTGCCGCGGCCCCGGCCGCCGCGGCCGCGCCCGCTGCCGCCACCGCGGCGGCGCCCGCGTCCGCGACCAGCGGCGATCCCGGTTTCGATCCGGCCAGCATTCCGCCGCTGGCGCTGGATGTGGATGACCTGCGCTTCCGCAATGCCGCCCTGGGGCGGATGCAGCTGCGCACCCGCCAGGTGCCCGGCGGCATGCGCGTGGAGACGCTACAGCTGCAGTCGGACTGGCAGAAGGTGTACGCCAGCGGCGAATGGCTGGGCCGCGGCGCCGGCGCGCGGACCCATCTGGCCCTGCGCGTGGACAGCGAGGACATGGGGCGTCTGGTCAGCGGCCTGGGCTATGCCGACTGGCTGGCGCGCGGCGACGGCCAGCTGCAGCTGGATGCCAGCTGGCCCGGATCGCCGGCTGCGTTCCAGCTTGGCCAGGTGCAGGGCAACCTGCGGATCGAGGCGCGCAACGGCCAGCTGCTGGAAGTGGAGCCCGGTGCCGGCCGGGTACTGGGCCTGCTCAGCGTGGCCCAGCTGCCGCGGCGGCTGATCCTGGATTTCCGCGACTTCTTCTCCCGCGGTTTCGCCTTCAACCGGCTCGAGGGCAGCGTGCGCTTCGGCGATGGCACCGCCTACAGCGACGACATGCGCATCGAAGGGCCGGCCGCGGAAATCGCCATCCGCGGCCGCACTGACCTGCGTGGGCAGCGCTTCGACCAGACCATCGACGTGCAGCCGCGCTCGGGCAACCTGCTGACCGTGGTCGGCGCGGTGGCGGGCGGCCCGGTGGGCGCGGCGGTAGGCGCGGCGGCCAATGCCGTGCTGGGCAAGCCGCTGGGCGGGATTGGCGCGCGCACCTACCACGTCAGCGGCCCGTGGAAGGACCCGAAGGTGGAAGTGGTCGAGCGCGAGGCCCCGGCCCAGGTCGAGGGCCAGCCTGCGCCCGACCCCGACGGCGGCGCCGGCTGACTCAGGCCGGGTCCGGCTCCTGGCGCTGCAACGGCGGCAGGCGCAGGCGGGTGCGGTGCCCCGGTGCCGGGCAGCCGTGCAGGTCCACCCCGCGGAAATAGCTGCGCTGCCACTGCTCGCGCGCGGCCTCCGATTCCGGTTCGGGCAGCTCGCGCAGGAAACGGGCGCGGCTGCCGACCCAGGCCTGGTACTGGGCGTGCAGGTCGGCATCCTCCGACAGCGGCCGCCAGCGTGCGCTCACCTCCTGCAGCAGCGGGCGCCCCAACGGCAGCAGATGGCAGAACGGCTCGCCAGCCTGGAAGCGCACCGTGCCCGGGCGGGTGAACTTCCAGTTCATGGTGAAGGGGTAGGGGCTCCAGTCGGTCTCCACCAGGCCGCTGAGTCCGGCGATGCCGTCCTTGGGCCGGTTCAGCGGTGCGGTGGCCAGCAGCTCGACCCCGGGGCTGGTGCGGAACAGGCAGGGCACGTGGAAGGTCAGCACGCCGTAGCCGAAGTGGCTCAGCGCCGGTGCCTGGGTGCCCGGATCCGGCTCCACCCGCACCGCGTCCAGGCCGTCGCCGCCGTCCCAGTGCGCGGCAAAGCCGGTCTGGCACAGCAGTTCCCAGCCGTGGGCATTGGCCATGTCCAGCGGCAGGCAGCGGTAGGCGTAGTGCTGCTCGGTGGCGTCCATCCACTCGCGCTCGCGCGGGGCGGGACGGATGTCCAGGGTGTGGCCGTCGATGACGTAGGCGGTCAGTTCCATCTGCGAAGCCGGGATTCAGGCGCGGGCGCGGGTTGCTGTCATCATAGGCATCGGCCCGGCGCCTTGCGCCGGCTTTCACCGCATCCTTCCTTTCCGGCTGCCAGCCTGCCTTCCTGATGACCGAATCCGCGCTCGCCCTTGCCCAATCCCGCCTGCTGCTGCCTGGCGGCCTGGACCCGTCCGGCCTGGACCGGGCCTTTGGCGCCCTGCTGGGGCCGGGCATCGACTTTGGCGACCTGTATTTCCAGCATTCGCGGCGGGAGAGCTGGGCGGTGGAGGATGGCATCGTCAAGGACGGCGCCCACTCGATCGAGCAGGGCGTGGGTGTGCGTGCCATCTCCGGCGAGAAGACCGGTTTCGCCTATTCGGACGACATCAATGCCGAGGCCCTGCACCTGGCCGCCGGGTCGGCCCGGGCGATCGCCCGCGATGGCCGCGCGCACGCGCCGCGGCAGCTGGTGCGCAGCGCCGGACACGCCCTGTATCCGGCGCTGGACCCGGTGGATGGCATGCGCAACGAGGACAAGGTCGAGCAGCTGCGCGCGCTGGACAGGCTGCTGCGCGCGGCCGATCCGCGCGTGGTGCAGGTGGCGGTGAGCCTGTCCGGCGGGGTGGACACGGTGCTGGTGGCGCGCAGCGACGGCGTGCTGGCGGCCGATGTGCGCCCGCTGGTGCGGCTCAATGTGCAGGTGATCGTGGAGCAGGGCGGCCGCCGCGAATCGGGCTATGCCGGCGGCGGCGGGCGCTATTCCTACGCCGAACTGTTCTCCGGCGGGCGTCCGGAGCAGCTGGCGCGTGAGGCCCTGCGCCAGGCCCTGGTCAACCTGGAGGCGATCGACGCCCCGGCCGGGACCATGCCGGTGGTGCTGGGCCCGGGCTGGCCGGGCGTGCTGCTGCACGAGGCGGTCGGCCATGGCCTGGAGGGCGACTTCAACCGCAAGGGCACCTCGACCTACGCCGGGCGCATCGGCCAGCGGGTGGCCGCGCCGGGGGTGACCATCGTCGACGACGGCACCCTGGAGGGCCGCCGCGGCTCGCTCAACATCGACGACGAGGGCACGCCGACCCGCTGCACCACCCTGATCGAGGATGGCGTGCTGGTGGGCTACATGCAGGACACGCTCAATGCCCGGCTGATGGGCATGGCCCCGACCGGCAACGGCCGCCGCGAGTCCTTTGCCCACCTGGTCATGCCGCGCATGACCAATACCTACATGCTGGCCGGCCAGCACGAGCGCGAGGAAATGATCGCCTCGGTGAAGAAGGGCCTGTACGCGGTCAACTTCGGCGGCGGCCAGGTCGACATCACCAGCGGCAAGTACGTGTTCTCGGCCACCGAGGCCTACCTGATCGAGGACGGGAAGATCACCGCGCCGGTCAAGGGCGCGACCCTGATCGGCAATGGCCCGGAAACCATGCAGAAGGTGCGCATGGTCGGCCGTGACCTGGCCCTGGACGAGGGCGTGGGCATCTGCGGCAAGGACGGGCAGAGCGTGCCGGTAGGCGTGGGCCAGCCCTCGCTGCTGATCGAGGGCCTGACCGTGGGCGGCACCCGCGCGTGAGCCGCGGGCGTGGCCATGGGCGGGCGCGGCGCGGGCCGCGCGCCGCCTCAGTCTTCCAGTTCGGCGGACGGATCGAAGTCCAGCCCGGGGTCTGCCCCGTCCTGCGCCTGGCTGGCGCCGGCCAGCAGCTGGCGCAGCTCGCGGAACAGTTCACGGAAGGCGCGCGGCGGCTTGTTGCGGGCCTTCTCCTCGTTGGCGTTGCGCACCAGCTGGCGCAGGCGCTGGCGGTCGGCGCCCGGGTATTCGGCCAGCAGCGCGGCCAGGGCGGTATCGCCCTCGGCCAGCAGGCGCTCGCGCCAGGCCTCGGTGCGGTGCATGGCCGCGACCTCGCGGCGTGCAGCGGCGCCGTCCTCGTCCAGGGCGTCGCGGATAGCCTCCAGGGTGGCGTCGTCCTCGCGCCGCATCTGCTTGGCCAGATAGGCCAGCTGGCGCTTGCGGGCGATGTGCGCGGTAATCCGCCGGGTCTGCTCCAGGTGCGGCAGCAGGTCTTCCGGGATCGGCAGCCTGGCCAGCTGCGACGGGGTCAGGCTGGCCAGCTTCTCGGCCAGCTCCAGCACCTCCAGGGCCTGGCGGCGCTGGGCGCTGCGGCTGGGGGAAAAGTATTCACCGGTTTCTTCGTCGCGTCCGCGCATGGCTCAAACACAGGGGGCAATGGCGTGGATTCTACCCGCAGCGGGCTGAACTCCCCTGGCGCGGCGGCGGGGGCGGGTTTGGACGCCGGGCGCCCGGGGCGCCTGGCGGGCCCGGACATGGCGCCGGGCATGGCAACAGGACATCAAGAGGTAATGGCGTGAACGCGATCGTGGACAACGACGACAGCCGGCAGCGGCTGGACCAGCTGGCCGATATTTCCCAGCGACTGCTGGCCCTGGCCAGGGCGCGCGGGGCCAGCCAGGCCGAGGTCAGCTGCAGCGAGGAGCGCGGGCTCAACGTATCGGTGCGCATGGGCCAGGTGGAGACGGTGGAGTCCTCGCGCGACCGCGGCATCGCGGTCACGGTGTACTTCGGCAAGCGCAAGGGCAGCGCCAGCACCGCCGACCTGCAGGATTCCAGCCTGGAGGCGACGGTCGAACAGGCCTGCGCCATCGCCCGCTACACCGAGGACGACGCCGCCGCCGGCCTGGCCGAGCCGGAGCTGATGGCCCGCGAGTTCCCCGACCTGGACACCTGGCATCCCTGGCGCCTGGATGCGGCCGAGGCCATCGACCTGTGCCTGGCCTGCGAGGCCGCCGGGCGCGAGACCGACGCCCGCATCGGCAATTCCGATGGCGCCTCCTTCGGCAGCGGCGAGAGCCTGGCGGTGTATGCCAACAGCCACGGCTTCATCGGTCGCGAGCGCGAGACCCAGCACTCGCTGGGCCTGGCCCTGATCGCAGGGCAGGGCGAGGACATGCAGCGCGATGGCTGGTACAGCATCGGCCTGGCCCGCACCGACCTGGAGGCGCCGGCGGCGGTGGGCCGCCGCGCCGCCGAGCGTGCCCTGGCCCGGCTGGCGCCACGGCGCGCGCCCACCGGCGAGTTCCCGGTGCTGTTCGCCCCGGAAGTGGCGCGCTCGCTGGTCGGGCACCTGCTGGGCGCGGTGTCCGGCGGCGCGCTCTACCGCCGCGCCAGTTTCCTGCTCGACAGCGCCGGTACCCGCCTGTTCCCGCAATGGATGCGGATCGACGAACTGCCGCTGCTGCCGCACGGGCTGCGCTCGGCCGCATTCGACGCCGATGGCGTGGCCACCCGCGACAACCCGCTGGTGGTGGACGGCATCCTGCAGCGCTACGTGCTGGGCACGTATTCGGCGCGCAAGCTGGGGCTGGCCACCACCGGCAATGCCGGCGGCGTGCACAACCTGCAGGTGGCGGCCAATGCCGGCAGCCTGGCCAGCCTGGTCTCGGGCATGGGCCGTGGCCTGCTGGTGACCGAGCTTATGGGCCAGGGGGTCAACAGCGTGACCGGGGATTATTCCCGCGGCACAGCAGGATTCTGGGTCGAGGACGGGGCCATCGCCTGGCCGGTGGACGAGCTGACCATTGCCGGCAACCTGCGGGAAATGTTCGCGGCCATCGAAGCGGTTGGCGACGAAATCGATCCGCGCTCGCACATACGCATCGGTCCGGTGCTTATCGGAAGGATGACCGTGGCCGGCGGGGATTGATATGCTGGGCGGCGGGGCGAGCGCGGGCAAGGATGCGCAGCGCCCAACCTCCCAAACAAACCATCGGGGAAAAAACTCATGAGCGAATTCGACAACGTGACCGCACCGCCGCCGCCGCCGACCGACGCTGCGCCGCAGGACCAGCGCACCATGGCGCTGATCACCCACCTGCTGGGCATCTTCACCGGCTTCATCGGCGCGCTGGTGATCTGGCTGATCAACAAGGATGACGCCGGCAAGGGCTTTGTCGTCGACCAGGCCAAGGAAGCGCTGAACTTCCAGATCACCCTGTTCATCGGCTACATCGTGGCCTGGGTGCTTTCGTTCGTGCTGATCGGCCTGCTGATTTTCCCGCTGCTGATGATCGCCAACCTGGTGTTCTGCATCATCGGCGGCATGAAGGCCAACGGGGGCGAGGCCTACCGCTATCCGTTCGCGATCCGCCTGATCAAGTAAGCGGCGGCTGCGCGCAACGAGAAAGGGCCCGGTTTTCCCGGGCCCTTTTTCTTTGCCTGGCGCGTCGGTCTCAGTGGTCGCGACGCGCGGCCAGGCGGCCCAGCTCCAGCAGTACCTGCTGCGGGCCGTGTACCGCGGCCAGGGCCTGCTCCATGGCCGCGGCCAGCTCGTCCAGCTTGCGCCGGGCGCCGTCCAGGCCCAGCAGGGCCGGGTAGGTGGACTTGGCCTGGGCCTGGTCCTTGCCGGCGGTCTTGCCCAGCTGCTCGGAGCTGGCCTCGATGTCGAGGATGTCGTCGCGCACCTGGAAGGCCAGGCCCAGGGCCGCGGCGTAATCGTCCAGGGCCTGCAGGGTGGCCGGGTCGGCGCCGCCGGCCAGGGCGCCCATGCGCACCGCCGCGCGGATCAGGGCCCCGGTCTTGAGCGAATGCATGCGCTGCAGTTGGGCCAGGTCCTGCTGGCGGCCGGTGGCGTCGATGTCCAGGGCCTGGCCGCCGCACATGCCGGCCACGCCGGAGGCCCGGGCCAGGGTCCGCACCCAGTCGATGCGCAGCGCGACCGGGGCATCGGCTTCGGCCAGGGCGCTGAAGGCCAGGGTCTGCAGGGCGTCGCCGGCCAGGATCGCGGTGGCCTCGTCGTAGGCCACGTGCACGGTGGGCTTGCCGCGGCGCAGCTCGTCATCGTCCATCGCCGGCAGGTCGTCGTGCACCAGCGAATAGGCGTGGACCAGTTCCACTGCCGCGGCCGGGCGGTCGAGCAGGCCCTCGTCCGCGCCCAGGGCGGTGCCGGCGGCGTAGACCAGCAGCGGGCGCATGCGCTTGCCGCCGCCGAGGCTGGCGTAGCGCATGGCCGCGTGCAGCCCGGCCGGCGCCTGGGCCGGGTCCGGGAGCAGGGCTTCCAGGGTCGATTCGGTGCGCGCGGCCCAGCGCGCGAACAGCTCAGGGGCCATCGCCGGGGGCGGGGGCAAAGGGCTGGGCAGCCTCGGGCTGGTCGGGGTCGGTGAGCAGGCGCACGCGCAGCTCGGCCTGCTCCAGCGCGGCCTGGCAGCGGCGGTAGAGGCCGATGCCGCGCTCGTAGGCCGACAGCGAATCCTCCAGGCTCATCTCGCCCTGTTCCATCTTCTCGACCAGCTGTTCCAGCTCGTCCAGGGACTGCTCGAACCGGGCGACCGGGGATTCCTCGGTGGCGGATTTCTTCGACATGGCGCAAGTGTGCGCGGTGGGGCGGGCGGGGGTCAACGCGCGCCGGGGCGGCCGCGTGGCGGCTGCCAGTGCAGGCGCAGGCCCCGTGCCTGCAGCCAGGACTGCAGCGGCGCGGCGACGATGCGGTCGCCGGCGGCCAGCAGCTCGGCGGCATCAGCGCTGCCGTGCCACAGCAGCGGCAGACCGGCGCGCTCCCAGGGCGGGATGCCGGCGTCCTGCAGCAGGTGCTTGAGGGCGTGGCGATGGGCGCGGCCGGGCATGCGCAGGCGCTCCCCGCCCTGGCGCGCGGCCACCCGCAGCGGCTCGGCAAAGCCGGCGGGCGCGGCCCGGCCGCCGGCATCGCACAGCTGCAGGCGGCCGCCATCGGGCAGCTCCAGCGGCGCCCGGCCATCCCAGCTGCAGCTCCAGCCGGCAGGCAGCGGCGCGCGCTGCCAGTCCGCGTGCAGGCGCCCGCGCCAGCGCAGCAGGCGCGCGCCGGCCCAGGCAAAGCAGGGCTGGGCGTCGCCACGGGCGTGCAGCAGTTGGCCCTCGATGGCCTCCACCCCACGGGCCGGCAGCGGCGGCAGGCCCAGGCCGCGCACCCACAGCCGCAGCAGGCGGGCGCGGCGCGCCGCGGGCTGGTCCAGCAGCGGCGGCAGGGCCAGCACCTGGCCGCCGGGTTCGAGCATGGGCGCCAGCAGGGCCTGGTCCGCGGACTCCAGCAGGGTATTGGCCTCGGCGCTCAGGGCGGCGCTGCGGGCCAGGGCGGCGGCGGCCTGGGGCCAGCGCCGGCGCAGCAGCGGCAGCACCTCCAGGCGCAGGAAGTTGCGCTCCGGGTCGGGTTGGGCATTGCTGGGATCCTCGATCCAGTCCAGGCCGCGGGCGCGGGCCCAGTCCAGCAGCGCCGCGCGCGGGCAGTCCAGCAGCGGCCGCCAGTGCCAGCCCGGGCCGAAGCGGCGCAGCGGGCGCATGGCCGCCAGGCCTTCCGGGCCGGAGGCGCGCAGGGCGCGCAGCAGGAAGGTCTCGGCCTGGTCGTCCAGGTGGTGGGCGGTGAGCAGCCATTCGCCCGGAGCCAGGCGCTCCTCCAGGGCGGCGTAGCGGGCCTGGCGTGCGGCCGCCTCCAGGCCCAGGCCGGTGGCGGCCGCCACCTGCACCCGCACCACTTCCAGCGGCACGCCCAGGGCGGCGCAGGTGGCGCCGCAGTGCGCAGCCCAGGCATCGGCCCCCGGCTGCAGGCCGTGGTGGACGTGGACGGCGCGCAGGCCGGTCTGGCGCCAGCGGGGCTCGGGCGGCCGGGGGGGGGGGCGCACGGCCCGAACCCGGCCGCCCCCGGTGGGCAGGGGGGCGGCGGC